>Ga0180014_1000024_pt1 | contig 41043 bp, 38 predicted proteins | sample KR13_S1_MetaG_FD_116507 | JGI IMG/M metagenome (GOLD analysis project Ga0180014, IMG submission 116507) | Groundwater microbial communities from the Olkiluoto Island deep subsurface site, Finland - KR13_S1_MetaG | ecosystem: Environmental > Aquatic > Deep subsurface > Groundwater | place... | reverse complement strand
GGGACAGTCTGGTTTTGGGGGAGTATAGAATTAGATTTTAATTATCATTATATCCGGTCAATAATCCCGATACCGGTTAATGACATTTCGGGCGTCCAATCCATTGCCGGTGGCGGTAATCACCTGTTGGCCTTAAAGAATGACGGGAAGGTGTGGACGTTGGGCAATAATGTGTTTGGCCAACTTGGAGATGGAACCACCACAAAACGGGCATATCCGTTTCAGGTTCAGGGACTGTCGCTGGCTGCTGCGTCTGTAGCGAACTATGTGCTGGCGGCCGATTTTGACGGTGATGGGCGGGCTGATCCGGTTGCTGTGGACGGTTCCCCTTCGACAGGCTCAGGGCAGGCTGGTCAATGGTGTGTCTGGTATTCTCACCAGAGTTATACCCGGGATGGGCCGTATAGTTTAGGAATGAGCGGTCAACCAGCCGTCGGGGATGTGGATGGCGATGGGCAGGCGGATATTGGCATTGTACAGAATGGTCAATGGTATATATGGTTATCGGGTCAGAGTAATGCCCTGAGCGGCCCGTATGCGTTTGGCGTGAGTGGCACACCCGTGCTGAGTGACTTTGATGGGGATGGGAAGGCGGACCCGGCGATGGTGGATTCCTCCGGCACATGGCAAGTGTGGCTATCCGCCAGCGGATACACATTGGCAGAGGCTCAATTCCTTCAGCCTTCAGCCTACAGTCTACAGCCTATTGCGGGTGACTTTGACGGCGACAGGAAAGCCGATCCCGTGATGGTGGATGCCAATGGCCAGTGGTACTTCTGGTTGTCCGGCTCATACTATATTCAGAGCGGGCCATATAATTTCGGGTTGACCGGCAAGCCGGTGGCGGGTGATTTTGATGGGGATAGCAAAGCCGATCCGGCGATGATGGATACATCCGGCAACTGGTATATCTGGCCGTCCGGCTCTTTTTACATTCTCGACGGCCCGTATTACCTGGTCCTGCCGTGAGAGATTATGGAGTGCGCTGCGCCACTCGCTCCGCTCGCGGAGCGGCTGGCAAGTCAGACTTGCGCTTTGATTTCGGCGAAGCATGGCTTCGCCGGGGAAGGCGGTAGCGCGGGCTACCGCACTCCATATAGGATCGGAATAATGATCGAATGAAATTCAATGAACAAAAGCTTGAGTACGGTCTTGCCCAGGTCATGGCCTTGGATCCCAGACGTTATGATCGCGCGGAATGGGAAATAGATCCGGAAACCGAGGAGCTCATCGTTCATCCTGAAAAAACAATCAATGAAATTGGTATGGTAGCGCAGGATGTGGAGAAAGTGATTCCGGAAGCAGTGGGTATTCCTGAAGATGAGAACCGTCAGCTCTGGTCAATATCCTATGACACGATTATTCCGGTGCTGGTCAAGGCAATCCAGGAACAGCAAGCCCAGATCGAGACCTTGAAGCAGGATATCCAGGCATTAAAGACTGCAGGATTGACTGGTACATCCATAGCCGGTGGCACACCCGTAGCCGGTGATTTTGACGGAGATGGAAAGGCCGACACCGCCATGGTAGATGCCAGTGGGCAATGGTATTTCTGGCTCTCCAGCTCAGGGTATGTTAAGACCGGCCCGTACAATTTTGGGCTGACCGGCAAGCCGGCGGCCGGGGACTTTGACGGGGATGGGAAGGCGGACCCGGCCATGGTGGATGCATCGGGCAACTGGGTTGTCTGGTTGTCAGCCAGCGGCTATTCCCAAAGCGGCCCGCATGCGTTAGGAATTTGAGGAGGGCCGCCATGACAAAACTGACTTTATCACTAATTCTTATCTGCTTGTCTTTTTACTCCGCTAAAAGTGCCCAGCTTGCCGGCGGCGTCGGTCATTCTTTGGCAGTGAAGGAGAATGGAACGGTGTGGGCTTGGGGGCATAATTATTTTGGTGAACTGGGTGACGGCACGAGTGAAGATCATCATACGCCAGTGCAGGTCAGCGGATTAACTGATGTGATTTCGATTGGCGTCGGCCCGGATTCGTATCATTCCTTGGCGGTAAAGCGTGACGGGACGATATGGGCCTGGGGGCGTAATTATCATGGTCCACTGGGGGATGGAACAACTGAGAATCGTTATACGCCGGTGCAGGTGGTTGACCTTTCCGGGGTCACAGCCATCGCCGGAGGAGGGGAGCATTCCTTAGCCGTAAAGAGTGATGGGACAGTCTGGGCGTGGGGGGGTAATTTTTATAGTCAACTGGGAGATGGTACGAGTGAGGAGCGTCATACGCCCGTACAGGTGGTCGGGCTTTCCGAGGCTATTGCCATTTCAGCAGGATATGCTCATTCCCTTGCATTGAGGCCGGATGGAACAGTCTGGGCGTGGGGGCGGAATAACTATGGTCAACTGGGGGATGGGACAACCAGTAATCGTTTGACGCCAGTGCAGGTCATTGGGCTGACCAATGTGATTTCGATTAGCGCTGGCGGGCATCATTCCCAGGCGTTGAAGCGGGATGGGGCGGTGTGGGGATGGGGGGATAATTGGTATGGTCAGCTTGGGGATGGAAATTATAGAACGAATAGTCTAATGCCGGTACAAAGTTGTATTTCCGGGGTTATAGCTATTGCGAGTGGAGATGACTGCTCTCTTGCGCTCGCCAGTTACGGCATACTCTGGTTTTGGGGGAATATTACATCAACAACCTTGGTACCGGTTAATGGCATTTCGGGCGTCAAAGCCATTGCTGGCGGTAGTTATCATGTGTTGGCCTTAAAGAATGACGGGACAATGTGGGCATTGGGTTATAACGATTTTGGGCAACTTGGGGATGGGACAACCACAAAACGGACATATCCGGTGCAGGTTCAGGGGTTTTCGATAGGAGGTTCCGCTTCTGTACCGGACTATGTTCTGGCCGCGGATTTTGACGGCGATGGCCGCGCTGACCCGTTCGCTGCGAATGGCTCCGGCCAATGGTGTGTCTGGTATTCCAGCCAGAGTTATACGCGGGATGGGCCGTATAGTCTGGGCATGAGCGGCACACCCGTTGCCGGGGATATAGATGGCGATGGACAGAGGGATATGGGCATTGTACAGAATGGTCAATGGTATATATGGTTATCGGGTCAGAGTAATGCCCTGAGCGGCCCCCATGCGTTCGGAGTGAGCGGCGCGCCGGTGCTGGCTGACTTTGACGGGGACGGGAAGGCGGACCCGGCCATGGTGGACGCGTCAGGAATATGGTTTGTCTGGCTGTCCGGCCAAGGGTATTCTCAGGTTTCTGCCGCCTTTGGGGTTTCTGGAGGAACGCCGGTAGCCGGCGACTTCGACGGCGACGGCAAGGCCGACCCGGTGATGGTGTCCGCCAGTGGCGAATGGTATTTCTGGTTCTCCGGTTCAATGTATAACCAAAGCGGACCGTACAATTTCGGGGTGACCGGCAAGCCGATAGCCGGCGATTTTGACGGCGATGGCAAAGCGGATCCGGCCATGATGGACAGCGCCGGGAACTGGTATATCTGGCCGTCCGGCTCTTTTTACATTCCCGACGGCCCGTATTATCTCGTTTTGCCGTGATTAGGAGGATATTTAACCACGAAGAACACGAAGGTAACGAAGGAAAGACAGTTGAACAACTTGTTCATCCCTCTTGGTGAAGAAACTATCTATCTTCGTGAACTTCGTGGTGAATGATTATAAAGATGATGATGAAAACCGCGAGCTCTGGGGAATCTCTTGTGACACTATTGTCTCGGTATTAGTCAAGGCAATCCAGGAACAGCAGGCGCAAATCGAGACAACATAAAAAGGATAATACACCGTCATGAGGAAAATCCTGGTATTAAATGGACCGAATTTAAGCCGCTTGGGGCAGAGGGAACCTCATCTCTATGGCGCCGACACGCTGGGGGACATTGTCCGTAAACTCAAGGCCCAGGCCGCGGTACTGGGGGCACGGATTGATGCTGTTCAGAGCGATGAAGAAGGCGTTCTTGTGTCGCGGATTATTGCCAGTCCCGGTGTTTACGACGGCATCATTTTCAATCCGGGGGCTTACACGCATACCAGCGTGGCCTTGCGTGATGCGCTTCAGGCGGTACCCGTGCCGTGCATAGAGGTGCATTTATCCAACACGGCGGCCCGGGAAGAATTCCGGCAGACCAGTTTGACCGCCGCCGCGTGCCGGGGGCAGATCATGGGGTTTGGCGCCCGGGGCTATGCCTTGGCGTTGAAGGGATTGATGGAAGTGCTTTCGTCCGATCGTGTTCGGAAACAATGCAAGAGGTGACTATGAATCTCGATGATATCAAGGAAATTATTAACCTGATGACGGAGCATGGATTGACCGAGTTTGAAAAGGAAGAAAATGGCATACGCATCTCGATTAAACGGGGAACGACCGCTCCCGTCGTTGTGCACACGTCCACGGCGCCGGTTCCGGTCCCCGTCAAGGGCGCTGGCGCCCCAGCGGCGCCTCCTCCGGTTGATGATGCGCGTTTTGTGATCATTAAAGCGCCCTTTGTAGGGACGTTCTATCGGGCTTCTTCCCCGGACGCGGAACCGTATGCCAAGGTTGGCCAGGAAATCAACCCGGACGCCGTGTTGTGTATTGTGGAAGCCATGAAAGTCATGAATGAAATCAAGGCTGAGGTTCGCGGCGTGATCCGGGAAATCCTGGTGGAAAATGCCCATGCCGTCCAGTTCGGTCAGCCGCTGTTCAAAATCGAGAAACTGTAGGGTAGAGATATTTTACTTGCGACTTTTGACTTGCGACCGGGCAAACGTTGGGTAGATGTTTTCAGACTAAAACCGTGAATGTGGGACGCGTGTTATGTTTAATCGCATTTTGATTGCCAATCGGGGGGAGATCGCGTTGCGCATCATTCGTGCCTGCCGCGAAATGGGGGTCAAATCCATCGCGATCTATTCCGATGTGGACGAGCATTCCCTGCATGTTCAGATGGCCGATGAAGCCATCTGTATTGGTCCGGCGCCCGCGACTGAGAGCTATCTGAAAATCGCGAACATCATCAGCGCCGCCGAGGTGGCGGATGTTGATGCCATCCATCCGGGATATGGGTTTCTATCCGAAAACGCCCACTTCGTTCAAATATGCGAAAGCTGTAATATTAAATTTATCGGACCGACTTCCGACAATATCAAGAAAATGGGGGATAAAGCCGCGGCCCGGGAAACGATGCGCAAGTGCGGCGTACCGACGATACCCGGCAGTCAAGCGATCGTGAAAACCCAGGAAGAGGCGCTCGATATTGCCCATTCCGTCGGCTACCCGGTCTTGATCAAAGCGGCGGCGGGGGGCGGCGGGAAGGGCTTGCGCGTAGCCCATAACGACGTCAGTCTGGTTCAGGGCTTCATCATGGCCAGCGCCGAAGCGGAGCGCGCGTTCGGACGGGGCGATGTCTATATTGAAAAATTCCTTGATAATGCCCGGCACGTTGAGATTCAGATCATGGCGGATCATTACGGGAACGTTGTTCACCTGGGCGAAAGAGACTGCAGCATCCAGCGGCGCCATCAGAAACTCCTGGAGGAATCCCCCTGTCCCGTGTTAACCGCTGACCAGCGGAAACGCATGGGCAGGTTTGCCGTCAAAGCCGCCGAATGCATTGGCTATCGCAACGCCGGGACGATTGAGTTTTTGCTGGATGCGAAAGGTAATTTCTATTTTATGGAAATGAACACCCGCATCCAGGTGGAGCATCCGGTGACGGAAATGGTGACCGGAATTGATCTCGTCAAGGAACAGATCCGGGTGGCCGCGGGGGAACGACTTTCATTCGATCAGAAGAGTGTTAATTTCAGTGGGCATGCCATCGAGTGGCGGGTTAATGCGGAAGATCCGTTCCATAATTTCTCGCCATCCCCGGGACGCGTGGAATGGCTGCATTTTCCTGGAGGTCTTGGGGTGCGCGTGGATTCCGCCGTCTATAACGGCTATGAAATCCTGCCGCATTATGACAGTATGATTGCCAAGATCATCGTGCGGGGGGATAACCGCGAGGAAGCAATCAACCGTATGTCCCGAGCCCTCGGCGAATGCCTGATCGATGGTCCTAAAACCACGATCCCGCTGGGCCAGGCGATCATGAATGATTCGCTGTTCCGGCGCGGCCGTTATAACACCTCGTTTTTGGATAATTTTTTAAAAGATGGACTGGGACTGGTGGCCATGTCTGATTTCAATCAATGGAGGGCTGGTGATGAGCGATCATAAGCAACCTGCTGAGGTGGAAGTTAGGAAACACGCTGGAGAGGTCGATGCCGAATTCTCGGAGGATCGGGCGGACGAAGGGACGGAATTGGGCGCAATCCGTGTGCATCACGGCGTGATTGCCGTCATTGCCCGGCTGGCCGCTCTGAAAGTTCCCGGGGTCGTGGGTATGAGCGGTTCGTTTTCCGACGGCATTGCCAGCATGATCGGGAAAAATGCCGATGACCGCGGCATTAAGGTTACTGTGGAAGGGCAAAGCGTCAGCGTGGAACTGAATATTGTCATAGAATATGGCGTCCGCATTCCGCAGGTGGCCTGGCGCATTCAAAATGATGTGCGCCATGCCATTGAAGATATGACGGGCAAGAAAGTCAAAGCGGTGGATGTTGTCATCCAGGGCGTCAAGTGTTTGCCGGAAAATAAGCAGGAAGGAGAACTGCCATGAAAATACTGCATGGCCTTATCGGGTTTGCGCTATCGGTGGCCATTCTGGGCTTGGGGTGGGTTTTGGTGGCTGGAGTTTTTGGAATTCATTATGCCTATTGGGATGTTCTGCTGAGCAGCCGGGTGTGGCAGTTTGTGCTTGGCGTGAGCTTGATAACCCTGGTGGCGTTGTTCTGGCTGTCGGCCTTGCCGCTTGGCGCTCGGGAGCAGTATCTTTCCTTTGACAGCGAAGGCGGCATGGTCAGCATCAGCGTCAACGCCGTCAACACGTTTCTGGCTAAGCTGAAAACCGAATTTGCCGGCGTCGTGGATCTCCAGGCCGATGTCTCGGCTTCCCGCGATGGCACGATTGAAGTCCGCCTGGATATGACGGTCAAAGCCGGAACCCATATTCAGCAGTTGTCGCAGGCTCTGCAACAGAGGGTCCGGGACAGCATGCGCGAAAGCCTGGGTATTGCAGAGGTGGCGTCGGTGAAGGTGAATGTTCAGGACATTGTTGCCGTCGCTGACAACGCTGAGACCCCGCCCCCTCAGGCCTCGGAATGGCAGGATAACGGCTAGCAAACTGCCCGGCAGTTTGCTAGAAGGTGTGGATCAACAGTCCCGATCGGACTTTCGGCTCGAACCAAGTGCTTTTTGGCGGCATGATCTGGCCGGCGTCGGCGATGGCCATCAGGTGCCGAACCGTGACTGGAAACAGGGAGAACGCAACTGCGGCTTTCCCGGAATGCACCCGTTGTTCGAGTTCCTGCGTGCCTCGAATTCCCCCGATGAAATCGATGCGCTTATCCGTCCTGGGATCGGCAATACCTAGAATCGGGGCCAGGATGCGGGATTGCAGAAGACTGACATCCAGGATGGAAACAGGGTCTTCCGTCGCTTCCGGTTTCAAGGCGAGGTCATACCACCGGCCGGCGCAATACATGCTCACGTGGCCGGGGACGACTGGAGTCTGCGGGGCAGGGGTTGTCAGCGTGCCTTGCGCGCGCACAGCCGCCAGGAATTCGGCTTCCGTTTTCCCATTGAAGTCCCGCACGCACCGGTTATAGGACAGGATTTGAAGCTGGCCGGCGGGAAAGAGGACGGAGGGGAACCAGTTGTAATCCTCCATGCCGTGATGGCTGGGATTGGCCTCGCGCCGTTCACGGGCCACCCGGGCGGCGCTGGCGGCGCGATGATGGCCGTCGGCGATATAACAGACGGGAATTTCCTTGAAAGCGTTGACCAAGGATTCCGTTTTCCGTATGCGCCAGATGGTGTGGATTACTCCATCCGGCGCCGTAAAGTCATAGCTGGGGCGCGTGGCTTCGATCAGGCGCACTTGATCATCGATACCGGCGTTATCCCGGTAGGTAAGAAAGACCAGGCCTCCCTGCGCGCCGATCGTTGCCATGTGACGCGTCCGGTCGTCCTCCTTGTCCTTCCGCGTTTTCTCGTGTTTTCTGATGATGTCATGCTCGTAGTCGTCGGCGTGACAGCACGCCACGATGCCGCGTTGGATATGCATGCCGCGCTGAAGACGGTAGAGGTATAAACACGGCATCGAATCCCGGATAAACACGTGTTGCTTCAACAGGGCCTTGAAATTGAGAGCGGCCCGGGCATAGACCTCGTCGGCGTATGGGTTTGCCGATTCCGGCAGGTCGATCTCGGAACGGGAGACATGCAGAAAGCTGAGCGGGTTATCCCGGGCAAGCGCCGCCGCTTCGGCCCGGTCCACCACGTCATAAGGGACGCAGGAAACCTGGGTCACAAGGCGCTTGAGAGGATGCAGAGCTTTGAATGGATGGATTCGGATCATCTTGGTTTCTTGACAAGATTGTCTGATCGGGGACCTGGCCTGCTATCCCGGGATGAGGGTACCCCGGCTCCATTATTTTCTTCTGGAGACGGGACGACCTCGTCCCGTCCCGGATCACCACAACTTGCCCGCCCAGCGCTGGGGTGAAAATGTCTGCGCCCTCCATCGAACCTCCGCGCCGACTGCAGCGCTACATACGGAAAATATATAGCACAGAGTGTTTATTAGTGCAAACATCGATTCTCAATATGTCGTTCGCATTACGCGAACATTTCCATATTGGCCGAGGTTTTCGAAGTTCCGATTGAGGAATGGATAGAAAAATTACGCCAAGTTATCAGCAGGCCGTTTCGCACAGCCCGTGCTGCGAAAAACTATATGGAGTGCGGGAAACAGCGCTCCCGCACTCCAAAAAGAAAGAAAGCCCTCATGAATGTTAATAACCCACCCAACTGTCGAATGAACCATAATTCCAAATAAATCTACTCATGAACAATAGATTGACTGTGATCTTTTCTGTGCTATTAAATATTCACTCATGGACGAGAGGCGAAGATGAACGAAAAATATCCTTTTGATGAAATTGAACCGAAGTGGCAGGCCTATTGGAAAGATCAAGGTTTTTTCAAGGTCGATACCGGGTGCGCGGACCGGAAATATTACTGCCTGGTCATGTTTCCATACCCCTCCGCCGCCCTGCATGTGGGGCATGGCCGGAACTACATCCTCGGCGACGCCGTTGCCCGCTATAAGAAGATGCAAGGATTCAACGTCCTGACGCCCATGGGCTGGGACGCCTTCGGATTGCCCGCCGAGAATGCGGCGATTAAAACCGGAACGCATCCCCGCATTACGACGCTGGATAATATCGCGACCATGAAGCGCCAGTTGAATTCCTGGGGCATCTGTTACGATTGGGACCGTGAGGTGACAGCCTGCCTTCCGGATTATTACCGCTGGACCCAGTGGTTGTTTATCCAGCTGTTCCAGCGGGGGTTGGCTTACAAGGCCAAGGCGCCGGTCAACTGGTGCCCATCTTGCGCGGCTGTCCTGGCCAATGAGCAGGTCATTGATGGAAAATGCTGGCGCTGCGAATCGGAGGTTAGGGAAAAAAATTTAGAGCAGTGGTTTTTTAAAATCACGGATTATGCGCAACGTTTGCTGGACGATCTGGCGAAGTTACAGGGATGGCCGGATCGGGTAAAGACGATGCAGCAGAACTGGATTGGCCGCAGTGAAGGCGCCTGGGTGGAGTTTCCCCTGGTGCCGCGCGGGGACGGAAGAGTAGATCCCCGCGCCGTCGTTCCCTGTTTTACAACCCGGGTGGACACGATCTTCGGATGCACCTATATGGTCGTGGCGCCCGAATACGCCGGTTTGGCTGATATGGTCAAGGGGTTGCCCGAAGAGTCAGCCGTACGCGCGTTTGTTGCGGAGGCCGGAAAGGTGGCGTCCGCCGACCGCGCCGCCGAGGATCGGGAAAAGAAAGGCGTCTTCACCGGACGCTATGTCATCAATCCATACACTGGAGGGAATATCCCCCTGTGGGTCGGCGATTACGTTCTGATGAGCTATGGGGCAGGGGCGGTCATGGCGGTGCCCGCCCATGATACGCGGGACTGGGCCTTCGCCAAAAAATACGGATTACCCGTCAAGCTGTCCATTCAGAATGCCGAGCAGTTGCTGAAGCTTGAATCCATGGATAATGCCTTTTGCGACGACGGGGTGACCGTTGATTCCGGCGTATTTTCCGGCCTGCCGAGCGCGGAGGCCAGAAGCCGCATGACGGCCCATGCGGGGGAAAAACGTTTTGGACGCGCCATGGTGCAGTACCGTCTGCGCGACTGGCTCATCAGCCGTCAACGGTATTGGGGGGCGCCGATCCCGATCATTTATTGTCCGGATTGCGGCTTGGTGCCGGTCCCGGAAAAGGACCTGCCCGTGCTCCTGCCCGATGACGTTGAATTTCGGCTGACCGGAGAGTCGCCGCTGGCGCGCTCGTCCGACTTCATGAATGTGCCCTGTCCGAAGTGTGGCCAGCCGTCCCGACGCGAGCGCGACACCATGGATACCTTCGTGGATTCGAGCTGGTACTTTTTACGGTTTTTGTCTCCGCACGATGAGCGGCACGCGATTGATGCCGACGCCTGCAACCGCTGGATGCCGGTGGACCAGTACATCGGGGGCATTGAACATGCCATCCTGCATCTCATGTATGCCCGGTTCTTTACAAAAGCCTTGTACGACATGGGCTTGATCAGGATCGATGAGCCGTTTGCCAAGCTCTTTACGCAGGGGATGATCTGCAAGCGCAGTGAAAAGGACGGCCAGCTTTATAAGATGTCCAAATCGAAGGGCAATGTGGTCAGTCCCGACGATTTGATCCGGGATTATGGGGCGGACACGGTGCGGCTGTACACGCTGTTTATCGGACCGCCGGAAAAGGACGCGGAATGGAGCGATGACGGCATTGAAGGCGCGTACCGTTTCCTGCGCCGCGTGTGGCGGCGCGTTTATGAACAGAGAGAATTGCTGGCGGCCAGCCGACCGCTGAAGCCTGATCAGTCGGCCATGCAGCCGGTGGAACGCGACCTCTTGCGCAAAACCCATGAGACCATTCACCGGGTCACGCAAGACCTCGAAGGCGATTTCCATTTTAATACGGCCGTGGCGCAGATCATGGAATTAATGAACGCGGTGGACGCGTTTTCACCGGATGGAAGCGCGTCCGATCAGCGCAAGGCGGTTTTTCGTCATGCCATTGAAACGGTGGTGTTATTGCTCGCGCCCTTTGCTCCGCACCTGGCGGAAGAGTTGTGGGTGGAACTTGGACATCCGGCGGGACTGTTGCGGGTAGCGTGGCCGGTGGCTGATCCGGCCGCCCTGGCGCGCGACCAGGTTGAAATTGTGATTCAGGTCAATGGGAAATTACGCGGGACAATCATGTTGGCAGTCGGCCTGGACAAGGCAACGGTGGAAGCGGCGGCGCTGGCTCATCCCCCGGCGGCGAAATGGGCAAGCCGGGAAAAACTCGTCAAGACCATCTTTGTTCCGAACAAGTTAATCAACCTGGTGATTCGTTCCCAAGGTCTCGCTTCCTGTTCAAAAGCGTGAAGACAGCGGAAAGAAAGCGGAGCGCTAGCGACATCCGTACTTGGACATTGGATGAATTCAATGACATCGCCTTCTCCGCAGAAATCCTCGACGTCCATGCGACTCATGGCAAAAGCCTGGTTCGGCCTGACCGCCCATGAGCGCCAGGCAATCATAGTGGTGTTGGGACTCTTCCTGTTGGGATGGGGAGCGCGTGTCTGGCATCTGAGCCATGATCGTGACACCGCCCCTCACCCAGCGCCCATTAGCCGGTCTGCGGAACCGTAACGTTGGGACGAAAGGAGCCATGCTAGACATGAATGATCCGAGGTATGAGAGCTACATGGGGCTTGGCCCAAAGCGCATAGCACATTGGGAGCATTGGTCGAATCCGGATGCGGAAACCTGCCTCACTGGAATTGACTACTACGAGCATCCTCGACTCTGCCGTTTGAAACTGAATGAACTGTATCCTCAACTCGGTCTCGGAGTTCCCGAGACCGACGATCCGAAGCCGAGACCCGAACGGCAAGGTGATAAGAGCAAGGGGCGCTGGGGCGACTCTTACCGTGATTACTGGCAACAGGAAGATGCTGGTCGCCGTTTCAAGACTCGGGAAGAGATGCTGTGCTTCAGTCCTTTGGCACAGGGCGACTTCACCGGCTGGCACATTGTTGAGGACGGTGACTTCCGAACCGAGGATGCAATCTATGAACGCTATCGCAAGAACTACCCAACCGCATGGGGCAAGCAAGCCCCGGCGGGCTCGTCCGCGTCGGTCTCTTTCTACAACACCATGTTCATGTGGCCTCTGCTCGTCTTTGGCTACGAGAATTTTCTTTCGATCTGTCTGGAGCCTGAATTTGACCGTATCATGGAGGAATTCAGCGAGATCAACCGCCGCGTGTTTCGCGCATTTGCCAGGCTCCCCGTCAACTTCGTGATTTGCCACGATGACATTGTTCTCGCCAATGGCCCCGTTTGCAGTCCGGCCTGGATGAATAAATTTATTTTTCCACGCTACGAGGAATTATGGAGCATCCTTAAGCAGGCAGGCAAAGAGGTCTTGTTCATGGTGGACGGGTGCGTGGATGTATTCGTGGACGACGTTATGGCGTGCGGCGCACGGGGCATAATCAGCGAACCGTTTACCGACTACAAGGCGATCGCCCGGCGTTATGAGAACTGCTTTCTAGCCGGTGAAGGAGACAACAGGATTTTGATGCGGAACAACCCGGCCGAAATCCGTTCCATGGTCCAGTCCATGGTTGAGACCGGACGAATGTCAGGGGGGTATATGATGTGTATCGGCAATCACATCCCGTTCAACGTGCCGGGGGAAGCCGTCAAGCGGTATTTGGACCTATCCGTCGAACTGGGACACAGGTAATGTTTGATCAATTTGGCCCAAGGCGGTTGCCGGCGACGCTTGCCGGCGCGCCTGATACGCGTTATCAAACCGGAACGGCGTTTTGTTCCGGCCGCTCGTTGATGGGCACGTAATGGCGCTCGGTTTTGCCGATGTACACCTGGCGGGGCCGGATGATCCGGAAGGGTTCCTGGTGCACCATCTCGCGCCAATGCGCCAGCCAGCCGGGCATGCGGCCAATGGCAAACAGGACCGTGAACATGTCGTAGGGAATGCCCACTGCTTTTTGGATCAGGCCGGAATAGAAATCGACGTTCGGATAAAGTTGGCGCGACAGGAAATAATCATCCTTCAGCGCCAGTTCCTCGATCCGTAGGGCGATGTCGAACATGGGATTGTTCATTCCGGGCTTGCTCAACAGTTTGTGGCAGGCCTGCTTGAGAATCTTGGCGCGCGGGTCGAAATTCTTATAGACGCGATGGCCGAATCCCATCAGCCGCTCGCCGCTGTTCTTCTTTTTTGCCCGTTCGATGAATTCCTTGCCGTCGCCGCCGGAGGCCAGGATGCGTTCCAGCATGTGAATGACCTCCTGGTTGGCGCCACCATGACGCGATCCCCACAGCGCTGAAATACCGGCTGAAATCACGGCGTAAATATTAGCCAGACTGGAACCGACCAGTCGGACCGTTGAGGTGCTGCAATTCTGCTCATGATCGGCGTGCAGAATCAGGAACAGATCCACCGCGCGCACGATGTCGGGATCCTGATGGTAATCCTTGACCGGCGACGAGAACATCATGTTCAGGAAATTCTCGACGTATTTCAGTCTGAAAGAAGGATACACCACGGGCTCGCCCATGGATTTCTTGTAGGAAAATGCGGCAATCGTGCGCACCTGCGAGATCAGGTTGGCCATGAACTGCTCTTCGGCGTCCGGATCGAGAACGTCGGGCAGGGGATAGAATGTTGACAGCGACGCCACCATGGTGGACAGAATTCCCATGGGATGGGCGTATTTCGGAAACGCCTCGAAGAAATGGCGCATGTCTTCATGGATCAACGAAGACTCATTCAATCGGTTGGAAAATATGGAGAGTTCCTTCCGGGTCGGCAGATTCCCGTGGATCAGGAGATACGCGATTTCTGTGAACGTAGATTTTTCCGCCAATTCCTCGATCGGGTAGCCCCGGTACTGCAGGATCCCCTGGTCACCGTCGATAAAGGTGATACTGCTTTGGCAGACACCGGTGTTTCCCAGGCTGTTGTCGAGCGTGATCAGCCCGGACTGCTCCCGCAATTGCGAGATGTCGATGGCGCGCTCGTTCTGAGTGCCTGTGATAAGAGGAAGTACATATTCCTTTTTTCCGACAATCAACTTTGCTTGATCCGTCATGCCACCGCTCCCTTGCCTGAATGACTGTTTCCCGGTGAGGTCGGGGCGCTATAGCTGAAGCCCTTTGCCCAACTCGGTTACGCGCCATTTCCCCTGTAACTGGCATTACTCGCCGGGCGCTTTTTTTTGCTTGCCTTAGTTAATCATTTCAACATAATGTCTTGATAAATGCAACGTCTGTTTGTCGGTTCATTCCATGGAAGGTAAATCAATAGGGAAAGGGAAGTTTATGAAATCATGGTCCATGCTCGCGGCAATAGGGGTGATGGCGGGACTTGTTGGTCTGGTGGCTTGCGGTGGTGAAAATAAATCCGGGAGTTCTGAACAACAGACCGCGGCGCCGTTGCCGGTTAAAGCGGCCAAGGAAACTGTGGCGGCAAATTCGACCCCGGCTGAGGTGATGGCTGGCAAGAAGGATGCGCCGGCGGGTGGGGTGCAGCAGCCGGCGCCATTTTCCGCCGAGATGAGCGCCGATTTTTTGCGCAAGGTTATGGAGACCAGCGCCCGCATCGAGGCCGCGAAAACACAGATTGCCGAAAGACAGAAAGTCATTTTTGAGACCAATCCTGAAGCCAAGGCCTGTCGGGTCCAGTTGGTTGAGATGCAGAGTGAAATTAATAAAATCATGGATGCGGATGCCGAGCTGGTGGAATTAAAATTGAACCGCGATATCCTTTGGACAACCATGCCCACACTGCCCCGGGGTAATGCGCAAGGCGGCGGTCCCGTGCGCGGCTTTGGTCCGATGAGATAGATTTCCTCGTCAGCAAATCTATCATGGCTGATGATCCCCAGAACAAAGATCCGACCCGTGATGCTCCTGCCCTGTCCGGCGCTCCGCTGGAGAAAAAACAGATCATCCTGGCTCGCGACATGCTGCCGGAAACTTTGCCGATAATTCCGGTGGAGAATCGTCCGCTGTTTCCGAAGATGATCTTGCCGCTCATCCTCGATGACGAACGCGCCAAGAGGGTCATTGCCGACTTGGTCAAGACCTCATCCAAGTTTGCCGGTATTGTGCTCATGCGCCCGCGCCCCAACCGCGCCGGAACGGACCCGATTACCCACCGTGATCTGTATTCGGTGGGAGTGGTGGTTGAAATCCTGCGGGTGACGCAGCCGTCTCCCGAGGCCCCCATCCAGGTCATGGTCGGAGTTCTGGAGCGGTTTAGCATAGAAAAGATGCTGACCGAAGAACCGGTTTTTCGGGCCAAGGTCCGTTATATTTATGAAACCGAGATGTCGGGGAATGAAGAACTCAAGGCCTACTCGGTTTCGATCGTCAATGCCATCAAGGAGTTGATCCAGCTTAATCCGATGTTCAAGGATGAGCTGAATTTATTTCTGACCCGCGCCAACTTGAACGATCCGGGACGGCTGGCCGATTTTTCCTCCGCCATGACCATGGCGGGACCGGCGGAGCTTCAGGATATTCTGGAGACCATCAGCGTCCGGCAGCGGATTGAAAAAGCCCTGATTCTTTTGAAGAAGGAAGTCGATGTGTCCCGGATCCAGACCAAGATCAACCAGCAGATCGAGGGGAAGTTGTCCAAACAGCAAAGGGAATATTTTCTCAGGGAACAGCTGAAGGCGATCAAGAAGGAGCTGGGGCTGGCCAAGGAGGGCAAGGAAACGGAAATCGACCGCTTCCGGGAACGTCTGAAATCCCTGAAGCTGACGCCGGAGGCCTCGGAACGGATCAACGAGGAAATGGAAAAGATGACTTTGCTGGATGCGCTATCGCCGGAATTCACGGTGACCCGCAATTATCTGGATTGGCTGACATCCCTGCCCTGGGGCGTGTTTACCCCGGATGCCTATAATATCCGGCGCGCGGAACGGATTCTGAACCGGGATCATTATGGACTGGAGGACGTCAAGGAGCGCATCATGGAGTTTCTGTCCGTGGGCATCTTGAAGGGTAATGTTTCCGGTTCGATCATCTGTTTTGTGGGTCCCCCCGGGGTGGGGAAAACCTCCATCGGACACTCGATCGCGGAAAGCATTGGCCGGAAATTTTACCGGTTTTCGCTCGGGGGTATGCGGGACGAAGCCGAAATCAAAGGGCATCGCCGGACGTATATCGGCGCCATGCCGGGAAAATTCATTCAGGCCATGAAGCTCTGCAAGAGCGCGAATCCTCTGATTATGCTTGATGAAATTGACAAAATTGGGATGAGCTTTCAAGGCGATCCGGCATCCGCCCTCCTGGAGGTTCTGGATCCGGAACAGAACCGGGATTTTCTCGATCATTACCTGGATGTGCGTTTCGATCTGTCGCATGTACTGTTTGTGTGTACCGCCAATGTGCTGGACACGATTCCCCGCCCTTTGCTGGATCGCATGGAAATCATCCATCTATCCGGATATATTCTTGCGGAGAAAATGCAGATCGCGAAACGTTATCTCATTCCAAAACAACTGAATAATGGCGGCCTTAAAAAAGGGCAGGTGGTTATTACCCGTCAGGCATTGAAGGCCATGGTTGACGGGTATGCCCGTGAGCCCGGTGTGCGGAGCCTGGAAAATGCCATCAAGAAGATTTGCCGCAAATCGGCGCGTTCAATTCTGAACAGGCGGCGATCAGGCCGGATCACGGTCGCTGTCCGGGATGTTCCGCGTCTCCTGGGCAAGCGCCTGTTTTCCGAGGAGGATCCATTCAGGAATCCGGGGCCCGGCGTGGTCATGGGCCTGGCCTGGACCAGCATGGGCGGAGATACCATCTATATCGAGGCCACCAAGGTGGAAGCGGAAAAGCCGGGCTTCAAACAAACGGGACAATTGGGCAATGTCATGGTGGAATCTTCGGAGATCGCCTACACTTTTGTGCGCTCGTTCCTGAGCGGCAACGCCGGCGCCAAGGCCTTATTCGAGCATCATTTTATTCACCTGCATGTGCCTTCCGGCGCTACCCCGAAGGATGGTCCGTCGGCGGGTATTACGATGGCCTGTGCCTTGTATTCCCTGGCTGTCCATAAGCCGGTCAGGGCCCACTGGGCCATGACCGGAGAATTGACCTTGACGGGGCTTGTCATGCCGGTTGGCGGAATCAAGGAGAAGACTATCGCGGCCAAGCGGGCCAGGGTGGTTCACCTAGTGTTCCCGAAGGAAAACAAGAAAGATTTTGACGAATTACCGGCTCATATCCGCCGCGGCTTGCATCCGCATTTTGTCGGCTCGTTTAAGGAACTCGTGCCCCTTTGTTTGTTATAGCGTCAGAAAAATGGCCTTTACCTCGTGAATGAATATGCCATACTGCGGCGCGATGGGATTAGCACCAGGGGAATTTAGGAGGAAATGTCGCCATGCCAGATTCGGAAGCGGTGAAGGAAGGAAAGCTGTTTTTCGAACGGGTGCCCATGGAAACCTGCGGGTTTTTTCTCAAAGGAGCCTCGGCCCTGGATTGGGGCATGAAAAACCGGTTGGCGCGGATTTTTAACCCGCAAAGCGGACGCACCGTGATGCTGGCCATCGATCATGGCTATTTCCAGGGGCCAACCACGGGCTTGGAACGGATTGACTTGAAAATTGTGCCGCTGGCTCCGGAAGCCGATGCCCTGATGCTGACGCGCGGCATTCTGCGCACCACGATTCCCCCCATGTATTCCAAACCCATTGTGATGCGGGCCAGCGGCGGGCCGAGTATTTTGAAAGAGCTTTCCAACGAGGAAATTGCCGTGGATATTGAAGACGCCATCCGCATGAATGTCTCCATGCTGGCCATCCAGGTGTTTATCGGCGGGGAATATGAGACGCGCTCGGTTCACAACATGACCCGGCTGGTTGACCAGGGACTGCGCTACGGGATCCCCGTCATGGCGGTGACGGCCGTGGCCAAGGAGATGGTTCGGGACGCCAGGTATTTTCGCCTGGCTTGCCGCATCTGCGCGGAGTTGGGCGCCCATGTCGTTAAAACCTATTACGTGGACGAGGGGTTTGACACCATCACGGCATCCTGCCCGGTTCCCATTGTGATGGCGGGCGGCAAGAAACTCCCGGAACTTGAGGCCCTGACCATGGCGTTCAACGCGGTCCGGGAAGGCGCCGCCGGGGTGGACATGGGCCGAAACATCTTCCAAAGCGATGCTCCCCTGGCGATGATCAAAACTATTCGCGAAGTGGTGCATCATAATCTGAAGCCGCGGGAAGCCTTGAAGCTCTATCAGTCGTTAAAAAATGTTAAAGCGATAAGCATCAACCGAAAATAGCAGATATCGTTGTCTTGCGGATAGCAACGATGGAAGGAACTGCCCCTATGCCTAGCGATCAGCCGGAACAAACCACTATTCGTCGTTTATCCCAGGTCACAACTCTCATCCGCGGGCTTCTGGCGACAGCGTCTGGAAACGACGATGATCCCTATCAACGCGTGCTGGTTAAATGCCTTCCAGGCGTCGCCTCCTTGAACCACGGGGCTGTCACCCAAAGACCTCCGCTGCTCATGAAGACCCTGGATGCCGGAATTGCGCTGGATGCCCTTCGGGATCGACTGCAAGAAACTTTGAATAAATATGTCGTCCAGCATGGAGGGCCGCCGGAGGCCATCATCCTGGAAGGGATGGGAACGCTTCATATCAAATATCCGGCGGCGGAATACCATCCCTTGCGAAACAAGGTGGCGCTGGTGACCGGTGCGGCCGGCGCGATTGGCGCCGGTATCTGCAAGGGCTTGCTGAACGGAGGATGTCACGTGGCCGTCACGGATCGGGTCCAGGAAACACTCGATGAATTGGTCAATGAATTGTCGGCCAGTACGCCGGATCGGGTGATCGGCGTGCGGATGGATGTGACGGATAAACACGATGTCGCCGACGGCTTTGCCGCCGTGGGTCGCACCTGGGGCGGTGTGGATATTGTCATCGTGAATGCGGGGATTGCGTTGGTGGCGTCGCTGATGGATATGGATCTGGAAGCTTTTCGCAAACTGGAACAAGTGAACGTGGAAGGAACCTTGTTAACTCTTGCCGAAGCGGGGCGCTGGATGTCTCTCCAGGGGATTGGCGGAGATATGGTTCTCGTTTCGACGAAAAATGTCTTTGCTCCGGGAGCCCAGTTCGGGGCTTATAGCGCCACGAAGGCTGCCAGTCACCAATTGGCCCGGATTGCCGCCCTGGAATTGGCGCCGTTTGGCATTCGCGTCAATATGGTGGCGCCGGACGCCGTTTTTTCAGATGGCAAGCGCAAATCGGGACTATGGGCCGAAGTCGGACCGTCCCGTATGCAGGCCCGGGGCTTGGATGAAAAGGGCTTGGAGGAGTACTATCGTAATCGCAACCTGTTGAAGACACGGATAACTCCGGCGCATGTGGCCAATGCTGTTCTTTTTTTCGTGACACGGCAAACGCCGACCACCGGAGTTACCCTGCCCGTGGATGGCGGGCTTCCGGATGCGACCCCGCGTTAGATTCTACCCGGATTGCATCATCTTAAGCCGATGCTGAGGTCCTTCCTGGGCCATGAGTTCACGACCCTGGGCCGGCGTCAGAAACCGGGGCTTGCCCACAACAGTTGCCGCGACGAGCGACTTGGCCGCGTCTTCCACGACGACACAGCGATAGTAAGCCTGCTTCATATTCACGCCCACCGCCAGAACGCCGTGATTAACCATGAAAATGGTGTCGCAGTGCCTGGCTTTGTTGGCCATGGCGGCGGCCAGTTTGCGGGTTGTCGGGGTGATGTAGGGGAGAGTTCCTGTCCGGCCGAGATCGTTGATGAACTCCGCGAACATAGGCTTGAATTGAATCCCCGCACTGATGACGCCGGAGGCCCAAGGGGAATGGGTATGGAAAATTGCGCCGACATCCGGGCGCACCCGATAAATGGCCAGATGCATGTTGTATTCGGAGGTGGGTTTATTGACGCCCCGAACCAGGTGTCCGGTGGCCAGGTCCAGTCCGCATAAATCTCCGGGGGTCATCTCGTCCAAGGCAAAACCGCTGGGTTTCATCCAGATGATGGAACCGTCCCTGACGCTGATGTTGCCGCCAGCGCCGGCGACCAGATGGGCTTGCGCAATTTTGATCCCGTATTGAACCAGTTCTTTGCATTGTTGTTTCATCGGATCTCCTTGCTGTTATTTCCTGGATCGGAAAAGTTCCGGCGGCACATGCGCCAGATCGGGCGCGGTCCACCGGGCGCCGGCCCTGGTCAGTGCTCTGGAAGAGAAGCTGGTGGTCAGGCCCCAAGATAACATGCCGGCCCGCGTGGCCGCCTTGATGCCGCTGGGAGCATCCTCAATGACCAGGCAATGGCCGGAGTGGATTTTAATTTTTTGCGCGGCCGCCAGGAACAGGTCCGGATGCGGCTTTTTCCGCTCGACTTCACTGCCGGTCACCGTGGCGTCGAACATCTGAACCGGAATCCGGATTTCATTCAAATTACCTTGGAGCTTGATGAGATCGGCGCTGGTAGCCACGGCCAGCTTCAATCCATGCTGCCGGCAGGCGGCGATGAAATCAGCCGCGCCGGGCAGGGGCTTCAGTCTTCCTTTGATGATATCCAGATAGATGGCGTAAGTTCTGGCTTTGTCGGATTCCAGGGCCAGACGGATTCCATGGCGTTCGGCGACGCCGGAAAGATAACGGTTTTCTCCCATGCCGACGAAAAGCTTGAAATCAGCGGGCTTAACTTTAATCTGATAGCGCTCATGAAACATCCGGCCTGCGGCCTCGCCGATGAAGGGCTCGGAATCGCACAGAACCCCGTCCATGTCCAATATAACGCCCAGGATTGTTGATATATTTCCCATGCTCATGGGGAGCAGTTATAGCAGGGCAGGCCGGAACGTCCAATCCAATTCGGACGTATAATGAATTGACAGCGTGGGGTATTTGGGAAATAATACAATTAAAAAAAGGGGGGTAATATCCCTTAGAGAGAATTTATGAATATAGCTCAGGCCGAAAATGATGATGACATTCAACTGCCGAAAGACCCATTTGCCTATATTGCCTTTTGGCAGTTCCTGACGTTTATCATCTTGTTGTTGCTGATCTGGCTGAACGAGTTCAGGGATATGCAGGCTTTTTTCTTCAATAATAAGGAGGAAGGTGTCAATATTTTCAGGGGCTTTATTCTCACGGCGGGGGTGTTTCTGACGGCGATTATTGCCATCGGCAATACCTATATCCAGCAGAACCGGGTATTGAAAGCATTGATTTCGGTCTGTGCCAATTGTCATCGGGTGCAGATCCGTAAAAATGTATGGAGTCGGATGGAGGATTATGTCAGTGATCAGTCGTTACTGACGTTTACTCATGGGCTTTGCCCCGTTTGCATGGCTGAGATGATGCAGGAAATTGAAGCGCGTTCGGGAAATAAAAAGAACAAGGAGTTGGTTCCATCAGCCGGAGAGTAAAATTGCCCGCCCCGCGTTTGTGGCGTGGCCTGTTATTGTAAGGAGCGGCCTAGGCTGGCCTTGGGCCGATGGTTTATCAATGCCGTTGATTTTTAAGTAATGGGGGCGACAGGTTTCGACGTGCAGGTTGAAGCTTCCGTCGCGCGCCGAGGACCCCGGTTGGCCTCGTAAAACACCCGGGAAAAAAACTCAAACGCCAATAACGAATTGGCCCTCGCGGCTTAATAGCGCCGTGACGTCTTCCGGTTGACCACCTGCTAGGCCGGTTGACGACGATAGCGGGTTGGTTTCTTTGTCGGGCGACCGGACAGGGAAACGAGATATTACGTGGACGCTGGTTGCGGTATTGGCCTGTCTGTCGGCGGGTGCCGTGACGAGACTTTATAGACAGAACACGCGCGTAGATGCGGCAGTGAATCCTATGCGGACGGGGGTTCGATTCCCCCCGCCTCCATTCCTCACATGGCTACGCCATGTTCGTCATGGCAAGCCATGTGAGGAATGACCCTGAGGAATGAAATGACGAAGGGCCTTATTAACGAACCATGGTTCACTTACATAATCGAATGCAGGGATGGATCTTTTTACACTGGCATTACGAATAATTTATCTGAACGGATGATCGAACATAATACTGGAACAGGTTCTTCATGGACGCGAATAAGACGTCCCCTTAGACTTTGTTATGCCGAGAGACATCCTGATAAGTCTTTTGCACGAAAACGTGAAATAGAGATAAAAGGCTGGCGACGGGAAAAGAAAAAAGCGCTTTTAAATGCACCGTGCAATTTAATCGTTTTTACTCAGCCGTCCACGCAATCGGGACGAAGGCGGGCGCCGAGCTTCGGCTACATAACACCCTGCCTGCGGAGATAGTCCGACACGATTCCAACAAAATTGACCCTGTTTTCCTTGACCTTTTCCCCACCTGTGGCGGCCACGCAGCGAGATGGGTCTGACTTGGCTTATAGGCCACCGTCAGACCAACTACCTGCGCTTAACGTCGCCATAATCATCGGCGACTCTTTTAAATTATGTCAACGTCAGCCATCATACACGGCGAGACGTCGCCACATCGGACTCATAATTCCAACCGGCCATTTTAGCCTGTTTCCTCTGGATTCATCCAGAGTGATCAACAGCGTGATATTCAACGCTTTCCGCTGAACCGGACTTCATCCTGAATAATCCCAAATGTGCTCAATTTTCATCACTGGGTTACAGCTCCGGGTTGCAAGTTGGAAAGCAACATTCGGGTTGAGTGGCACTGAACCTATTGCGAATTCACGATAAGTTCCAGCCACTTGTCGGTCTTTCATTTCTGTCTCCCGTCACACTTCGATGAATTGCATTGATAGCATAGAGGTTGGATGTTGCTGATGTCGTCTGTTCCTCCTTGGGTCAATGGACGAATATGATCCTTCGTCCAGACATACCGATATCGCTTGTCTGGTCGTCGTGGTATCGTTCGCCAAGGCCGATTGCATCGTGGACAGCGATCATACTCGTCAAGTTTCTTCAGCCATTCTAATCGAGTGTGGGCACCTCCATTGCGGAGCTTTCTAGTAGTGTATTCAGTCGCTCGTTTTCGCCGACAACTTCGACAGTAGTGATGAACCGTGCCGCGTGACGCGGATGTCCATGTACCAAAGTCATGACTTCCACATTTTCTGCATATCTTCATCTGATTCAACAGACCGAACATCATGGCTCAGACTTGAGGGTTCCGCAGTGGCACCCGAGCAGGCTGAAAGTGCTTGATACTCGGTACATTACCAAATTACATCTGGACACAATAATCCTTCAAGCAACCCCATCGGAGCGGGAGCGGCGGCTAACGCCGCCGCAACCCGCCCCGATGGAGACCCCTTTCATGCAGCCGAAGGTAACGGCTACATAGAACGGTGAAAGTCCCCAAAACCCGCTGCGCTGCTGCAAGCGCCATAATGCGCCAGCGACATTGCCGCGTGGAATATCCTTCGGCCTGATCATCCGGCTGAAGGCGCCGGTGGGTATCAATCCTTCAGATTCAGTAAGTCAAATCCGGAAACCGAATCGCGCTCGCGCCTTGCCGAAAATCCGGTTAATTCCAGGATGACGATCTCGCCGATAAGGTAAGTGACAATCCCTTCGCGGATACAACCGGTCCGCGCCGTATCGCCGCGTCCCAGGGCGGCATGCATGTGAAGCTCCGGACCGTTGGCGCCTTCAAACAACGTACCGACGCCAAGAAGTTCATGGCCGTCCGCAAAGATCCTGGTCATGGGAACCGGCTTCGGGATCGTTGTTTCGGGTCCGACGACCAGGGTGCCATTGCGGGCGCCGCCAATCAGCAGGACCAGTCCGGAGTGAATGGCTTTTTCCCGGGCAACGGTTTCCACCGCTTGCGGGAGTTGTTCTCCGTCTTCAAGACGGACCACGAAAACGCGCTGAATATGGCCTTCCGCAATCTGCATGGCGAATCTCCTGAATATTGGAAATAAAAACTATTGACATGATTTGCAGGATACAAGAATGTGAGAATAAATCCAGCCTGTCCTGGAGGTATATGGCCCGAATGACAAGAGAAGATGCGATCAAAACCATTCAACATCGCCGATTCCAGATGCGGGCGATCCTCCAGCAGAACATCCCCGCTCGTGAGCTGGGACGGAAATTAAGAATGGAACTGGATAAATCCATGATATGCTGTCTGTTAAGCGATCTCGAACTGGGCCTGTTATCCGTTGAGTATCTGAACGATATCCTTGAAAACGGATGGTGGTCGGAAGTTGGTCGGAGTCATTTGCGGAAACTGATGGGGCGTGCCGGTGGTTCAGCGCAAGCCTGAATAAAAATCTAGCCCAGCGAACGGGATTCCATGTCGTCTTCTTCCAAGCCCAGGTAATGTCCCAATTCATGCAGGTAGGTCGTGCGAATTTCCTTGCGGTACAGCGCTTCATCCGGTTCCGTGGATTCCCGTATGTTATCCAGGAATAGAATGATGTGCGGCGGCAGGGACGCGCCGCCTTCGCTATCCCGGAGCGATGAGCCTTCAAAAAGACCGAGCGTGTCGGCCTCAATCCCGTCGGCAATGAGTGATGTCCCGGGGCATTTTTCAAAAAGGACGGGAAGCGATTGGGCTTTGACTCTCACCGCGTGAGGCAATGTCCTGATTATGGCCTCGACTTCCTTCATGGCCGTCCGGCGGAACCATTTCCAGTTTCGGATCATGGCGCCATCATATCGAAACGATCATGGAATGAACAGGTCTATTCGACCCAGTAATTCGCGTTATGTTCAACGCATGCCAAAACCAACGACATGGCAACGGAGTGCCGTGGCTATCCGTCGGCTGACGGATAGCCGCCCCGCTCTGTCGGGGCGTCCGCTGGCAATAACTTGGGCAATAAATGAGCAATATCCGGCGGCGGAGATTGCCTGCCTATATGGCAGGGCACCGCTCGTTGGCATGTAAGGACATCATTTTCTCGCAAAGGCACATAATCTCATCGGCAAATCCGCCTCAGGCGGAAAGCCCGACGAGATAATAACTTACGAACGATTATTTTTGTCACGTCAGCGCCGAAGGCCCTAATTGGCCACTTGTCCGTCAGCCGCCGGACAGCATCGTGGCGATCTTGACGTCTTGACAAGATAAATTACTTGGAAAAATTGATGAGAAATATGATATCGGGCATGACAATCAATGGAAAAATATGTATATTTAGGACTGGATTCAATCCTATTGGCGTTCAGCCTTGAGCGGCAAGCAGCGATGGGTATTGGACGGGGTCGCGAGACATGAGCAGGAAAGGACAGGGATGTATGCACCCGATGCGTGGAGGATTTACTTTAATCGAGATATTGGTGGTTGTGCTGATTATTTCCATCCTGGCCGGGATTGTGGGGGTCAGCGTGCTTCGCCACCCCGGTGAAGCCAAAGTGGCGGCCGCCAAATTGCAGATCAAAAACATCAAACATGCCCTGAAGTTGTACCGGATGGAACAGAATCTCTTTCCGACCCAGGAACAGGGCTTGGAAGCGCTGTGTGTGCGGCCCACTCTTGCGCCTGTGCCGGAACGCTATCCGGAAGACGGCTATCTGGACAGCCGCAAAGTGCCCAAGGATCCTTGGAACCGCGACTTCATTTATATGGTGCCGGGCCGTCAGAATGAGCCGTATGAAGTGATTTGCTATGGCAGTGATGGCGAAGCGGGAGGCACCAACGATGCCGCGGATATCTCCAGTTCGGTTTTTTGATGAAATCCGGCTTCACATTACTCGAAGCCTTGGTGGCCCTCCTCGTACTGGTGATCGTGACGACTGTTGTTTTGGAAACCCAGATCACGACACTCAATCTGGAACAGACCGCACGCGCCATGCGGACGGCTCGCATGGAAATCGAGAGGATTGGCGCCGAAGTCCGTCTCGGGAATGCGCCCACAAACATACTGGCGACGGTACCGTTGGGATGTGAAGTCACCTTCTCGCCGCTCCCCGTGGACGATTCGGAGAATGCGGCGGAATTTTATCAATGGGATATTGTCTCGCAGGATCGGTCGTCATTAAAATGGACGCTGATCACACCGGTATTCTATTAACGGCTTTCAAGGGAATTATCCTTAGGTCGGGGCGCCGGAGGAAGGTTGGGATTCAGCGATATGGCCGAGCTGTGCAGGCCGGTGAATAATGCCTGCACCAGTCCTCCTAATCCTATGGTTGTGACAATAAACCAAAGCGCCAGTCCTGGCAGTCCGCTGTTGACTCCGGCGTAAACAAGTAACAGCCCGGCGATTAAAGGCAGGAGAAACTGGGAATACAAGCCCGGTTCCGGACGCCGGAGCAGCCAGATCCCAAGCGCAACCGCCACCATGATTTTGCTGAGATACACCCAGGTAACCAGCGTGATCAGGAGGAGCAGCCCTAAGGGGATTCCGATAATCGAAATGAGGGCGAATACCGCGATCAGGGGAATCAGTCCCAGGACCATGAATCCGGTTGCCATGCACTTCAATGGGGAATAACGGATGCCTCTGACGGACCGGATCGTGAAAGCCGGGAATACGGCGATAAATAGCATGGCCACCATGATCGCTCCCAGAAACAGCCAGCTTTGATAAACAAAAGATTCCAGGGAAAAACCGCGGGCTATGCCGGAGGATGGTTCGGGAATAATTTCGCGGATTTCCTTTCCATGAATGATAACCCGGTTGTCGGAGGCAAATTCCTTGGGGCAACGATAAGTTAGATTGCCCATGATTTCGGTTCCGGGCAGTGCGACAAGGTCCTGGGCAATGATAACAACATCTTGGCCGAATGTTCCTGAAAGAGTCACGTTCTTTCCGATCAGCGTCACGTTGCCCTCGACCCATCCCTCAACGATCAGGTTTTCTCCTGCTATCCAGACGTCGCCGGCGATATCGGCGGAACGCGTCAGATGGATCGTATTGCCAACGAACATGGAATTACGGGCGATCGAGCCGCTAAGCCGGATGGTACGAGCCAGAAATCGGGCGTGATCCTGAACAATGCCGGTCAGTTCCACGGTGTTTCCCATGGCCCAGACGTCGTTATGAAATTCCCCGGCAAGTGTTACAAGTCCGTCATGGGTATCTTCGCCCCACAGGGAGCTGGTCGTGGCCAGTAGGAACACGTCATCCTTGACGTTACCTTCGATGCGAATTTGATTGGCCATAAGCCACAGTTCGGAACCCAGCGTTTCGCCGGGTTTAAGGATAAACGCGTTAGTTTGAACGAACGTTGTGCCAAGAACCATACTGGGAGCGCCAAGACTGGCTATCAGAACCCACTCAAAAAAACATTTCACATTCATGCTCCTCCGGTCGGTCTTGCTCTTATCTTGGAACCTTTGACATCAATACCAAAACCATTCTGTCAATTCTGCGCATGATGTCAACTTAGCTTTTGATGTATTCAATATCATGCAGGGCGTGTCTATCCTGTTTTTTCATTTCGACGTCTTGAAGTCAGGTTATCCAGCTTTGGCTCGCCCCGCGCCACGAGGGGAGTGCGGTAGCCGACGCTACCGCTTTTCCACCGCGAAGCAATTGATTTGCGTCGTGCCAAAGCTATCTACAACCCGCGGCGTTCGCGAATGGCTTTATGGAACAGATCGGAACGTCGGGATGGTATGGAATCTCTACCCAATGGTGACCACGTGATTTTGAGGGCGGAAAATGCGGCTAAAATAAGTCGCCTTTATTTTGAAAAAGTTGTTGACAAAAAAATATGGTCAGGTATATTACTACTAAATCAATAGAAGTGGTCGGGATTAATGATGAAGATGTCAACAAAAGGCCGTTAAACATCAAGGTGACAGGAAATCCTGTCATGGATTCAGTATACTGAAAACGTTGGCAATCAAATCAACATCGAAGAGGGAGGTAACCATCATGAAATGCATATGGCGACGGATTTCGAAGTGTGCGTTCACCCTGGTGGAACTGATGGTAGTTATCGCAATTATCGCTATTCTGTCTGGCTTACTTCTGCCGAACCTGTTCGATATGCGGGAAAAGGCCCGTCGCGTTAACTGCCTTTCGAACCAGAACGGTATCTGGAAGACCATCTCGGCCTGGGGCTTGGATTCGGGCAACTCCTTCCGCCCTATTTTCCCGAAAGGCAACTTGGGCGGCACCAACGGCTCCCTTACCACGGAAGGCGGGATCACACCGAAGATGTTCATTTGCCCCACCGCCGCCGGGGATTACGGCATTAAGCCCGCCGGCACACTTGCGGAAATAACCGATTCCAACAGTTGTTACAATTATTTCGCCAGCCGCTATGCTGACGACGGCGACAAAGTCATTATTTGTGACATGAATGGGCCGAATTCCCAAGCCGGCATTGGCACTAACTGGGGCGGCAACCATCGCAAGGGCATGATTCCGCAGGGTGGCAATATTGTGAAAGTGGCCGGCCAGGGCATGTGGGTGGATTCGATTAACGTGGGCGACAGTACGGTGAGCATTACCAATGCTGTGATTGTCAGTGCGTTTGACAGTACGACCATTTATCTCGCGGACATTAATCCCCCCCCCGCCCCAGAAGTTGGCAGCACAGCAACACCCGATGTTCAAAACTGCGGCTGCGGGGAACACGGCGGCACTGGGCCGATCTTACACAACCCGGGTGAACCATTGCCAAACGATAAGAAAAAGAAATAAATGGATTTATTGTGAGTGCTAATTTAACAAACAGAATTAATCAGAACGCGGTGCCGGCTTCAGCCGTGTTGCTGTGGAGGGGCTGCTGCATGTGTAGTGTGCCCGGCAGAGGGGGGGGGCTATGCGAATAGCGTAATAATGCAAAGCCTTCTTTAAGATACCCACTGCCGGGCGTAAAAACGATCCGTCAGTGGTTTTTTTTTGTGTCGAAAACAAGTCGGTTTGAACATGGTTTCAAAGAAGGAGTACAATCAGTGAAGAAATATCAAGTAGTTATACAATCGTTGGTGTTAGGTGGGATAGCGGTGTTGGTGACCCAAATAGGATACAGCGGCGTGCCCTTGAATAATCTTGAAGGCGTCGGCGGCGTCGCCTTTAACCCGTTGGCATATCCGGCGGGCCAGAATAAGGATGCGGCCGCGACCAACACCCTGGACAACATCGTGAGCAAACCCCAGTTCGGTGTCTGGTATGTCAATCTATCGGATGTACACGTTGACTGGACGGCGATCGGCGCCGCACTCACGCTGTTTGAACGGTTGGAACTGTCCTACGGTTACGAGGTCATTGCGCCCACGGGTCATAATATCAAAAAGTCGAACGTTGGCGCGAAATTGCTCCTCCTGCCGGAGAACATCGGAGGATATAAGTTCATTCCGGCCGTTTCGGCGGGGGCGATATGGAAGTATACCACCCCGACAGCCAACGCGGATTCAAGCGGCAGCGATTATTATATCGTGGCCACGAAACTTGTCACCGAACTGCCCCTCCCGGTACTGCTTTCCGCCGGCGCGCTTTCCACGAAAGGTCGTGCCACAGGGGTTTTTGGCTATGACGATGATCGGGACATCACGGGATTCGCGAACGTGGACGTTCTGCCGTTGTCAAATGTGGCCGTTGGCGTTGAATACAAGCAGGGCGCGCACTTCAGTGATTTCAAGAACGCCGACTACTGGGACGCTCATGTGGCATGGTTGGCGAACAAGAACCTGTCCCTGGTGGGCGCGTATGTGAACGCGGGCGACGAGGAATCCACGACCACCGCCGGACTCGGCAACGGAGTGGTACTGAGTGCCCAGTATGCGTTTTAAGGAATAAAAAAAATAAAAATGAAGGAAAGAAAGTCATGACCCCAAAAAAAATAGACACATTAGCATTGCATGCGGGACAGCAACCGGATCCGACCACCGGAGCACGGGCAGTTCCGATCTATCAAACGACCTCATACGTTTTCAAAAGCACGGAGCATGCGGCCAATCTCTTTGCACTGAAGGAATTCGGCAACATCTATACGCGGCTGATGAATCCGACGAATGACGTCTTTGAAAAACGAATTGCCGCGCTGGAAGGCGGAACAGGTGCGCTCGCGGTAGCCTCGGGACAGGCGGCGGAAACGTACGCCCTGCTGGCGATCACGCGGTTGGGCGACGAGATCGTCTCGGCGAACAACCTGTATGGTGGAACATACCAGCTCTTCCACTATACCTTTCCAAAGTTGGGACGCACGGTGAAGTTCGTGGATTCACATAATCCAGAGGCCTTCCGAAAGGCGATCACGTCAAAGACCCGGGCTATCTATGCGGAAACTATTGGAAATCCAAAGCTCGATGTGCCCGATTTTGAGGTGATCGCCAAGATCGCGCACGAGGCGGGAATCCCGTTTGTAGTTGATAATACCGTCGGTGTCGGCTTGGTCCGGCCCATCGACTACGGTGCGGACATCCTGGCGAACTCGGCTACCAAGTACATCGGTGGTCACGGTACGTCCATCGGCGGCGTGATTGTGGATTCCGGCAAGTTCAAGTGGAACAACGGGAAGTTCCCGGAGTTCACGGAGCCGGATCCGAGTTATCACGGACTGGTATATTGGGATGCGCTCAATAACGTGCCCGGCATGGGTAACGTGGCCTTCATCCTGAAGGTGCGCGTGACGCTCCTGCGCGATATCGGCGCGGCGTTGAGTCCCTTCAATGCCCATCAGTTCCTGCTGGGATTGGAAACGCTGCCGTTGCGGCAACGGCGCCATTCCGAGAATGCACTGGCGATTGCCCGATGGCTCAAGCAACACCCTCTGGTGAACTGGGTAACCTACCCTGGGCTGGAAGACGACCCGAACCACAAGGGGGCGGCGAAGTACCTCAAGAAGGGCTTTGGCGGGATCGTCGGCTTTGGCATCAAAGGCGGTCTGGCGGCGGGCAAGAAGTTCATCAATTCGGTCAAACTGCTGTCCCACCTGGCGAACATCGGCGACGCCAAGAGCTTGGTGATTCATCCGGCTTCGACGACGCATCAGCAGTTGACACCGGAGGAACAGAGGGCAACGGGAGTCACCGAGGACTATATTCGGCTCTCTATCGGGATAGAAGACGTCGAAGACATCAAGGAAGACATTAACCAGGCGCTGGAGAAAACCACGGAATAGACCAGACGAGTTCCATTTAACTCAGGGTGAAGGAGCGCCGGGAAGCAGTTTAGTCCCGGCGCTCCGGATCACCGGCAGGATCAGGAGGTTCTTATGGCACAGCATAATGACATTCTTAGTGCGATTGGACGAACACCGTTGATTAGGTTGAATCGGATTGCCGCTCATCTGACGTCGCGAATATACGTGAAGGCCGAGATGCTGAATCCAGGAGGAAGCGTCAAAGACCGGATCGGGCTGGCCATGATCGAGGCGGCCGAACGGGAAGGCTTGCTCAAGCCGGGGGGTACCATCGTAGAAGCGACGGCGGGAAATACCGGCGTGGGTCTCGCTCTGGCGGCGGCCGTCAAAGGTTACCGCATGGTCGCGGTCATGCCGGACAAAATGAGCGAGGACAAAATGAGCCTGTTACGGGCTTACGGCGCCGAGGTGGTCATCACGCCCACGAACGTTCCGCCGGATTCGCCCGAAAGTTATAATGGGGTGGCCGATCGGTTGGCGCGGGAAATCAATGGCGCGTTCCGTCCCAACCAGTTTGCCAATCCCAACAACCCGTTGATTCACTATCTGACAACCGGTCCGGAGATCTGGGAGGACTCGCAGGGGAATCTCGATGTATTTGTTGCGGCGATGGGCACTGGCGGCACCATTTCAGGCACCGCGAAGTATCTGAAAGAAAAAAATCAGAACATCACGATTGTGGGCGCAGATCCAGAGGGATCCATTCTGTCTGGCGACAGCCCGCATCCCTATAAGGTGGAGGGCATCGGCGAGGATTTCATCCCCAAAGCGTTTAACCGCCAAATCGTGGATGAGATGGTCCGCGTGAACGATAAGGAATCATTCAATATGGCCAGGCGCCTGGCCAGGCTGGAAGGCATTCTGGCCGGCGGCTCGGCGGGCACTGCCCTGGCAGCGGCGCTCACCTATGCGCAACGCCTGACTAGCCCCAAACTCATTGTGGTCTTATTGCCGGATACAGGGCGAAATTATATGACCAAGATATACTCCGACCGATGGATGCAGGAGAACGGTTTCTGGGAAGACCGATTCAGCGTCCCGCTGACCGTGGGAGATATTCTGTCGTCCAAAAACCAATTACCATTGCTTATCTATGTGGAACCCCACGACACACTCAGCCGGGCCATCGATTTGATGCAGGGGCATAGTATTTCCCAACTCCCGGTGATGGAAAACGGAAACCCGGTCGGCAGTCTCTGCGAATCCTCCGTCTTGAAAGTGCTGCATGACGGATTGGATCCCTCGAATCAGGAGATTGCCGCCATTATGGCCAGACCTCTGCCAACTCTGGACGAAAAGACCGACGCATCCGAGGCGTATCGTCTGTTATTGGCAGGTGCTCCGGCGATCATTGTCACACGGTACAAAGAGGGGGTCGTCACACGAAAGAGGGAGGGTATCGGACTGATAACCCGCGCCGACCTCATCGCCGCTTGGACGAAATATAAGACCGACAAACGTCATGAAGGATAACATTATGATGCCCAGGCAACTCCTGGAAGTTGAAAACGGCTTGCCGACCATTTGGCTTGCGATCAAGAACGTGTTACAGGATCAAAGGATTAGCAACGTCACCCATCTGGCACAATGCCTTTCGGTTGATGTTGCTATGGTTCGTGAAGGACTGGTATATTGGTTGAACTGCGGCACGGTGGAGGTGCTGCATCCTTACAACCATCACCCGCCGTTCGATGATGAATTGGATTATTACCGTTGGAAGCAAGACAACGATCAGGATTTTCTCTGGGAACAGGAATTATTGGTGCGGTGATAGTATCTTCGATTGTTTTCCAGGCAGGAATCTGTAGGAAATGAACGGGGAATGTTGCCATGACAAATGGAGGATGGCTGTGCGATTTGAAACACGCGCTATTCATGATGGACAGGAAGCTGAGTTGACCACGGGTGCGGTAACTGTACCGGTATATCAGACGTCAACCTATCAGCAGGATGGGATCGGGAAACCCCGGGGATACGAATACTCGAGGACCGGGAACCCGACCCGTCAGGCGTTGGAGCAAGCCTTGGCTTCCCTGGAAGGCGGCCGGTATGGCCTGGCATTCGCCTCCGGCGTGGCTGCCACGACCGCTGTGTTCCAGTTGTTGCGTCCCGGCGACCAGGTCGTGGCCGGGGACGATTTGTACGGCGGCACATATCGTCTCCTGGAACGGGTTTACCGTCCATGGGGACTGCACGTGGATTATGCGGATGTCACCGATCCGGCGGCATTCGCGGCATCAATCAAGCCGAACACGCGTATGATCTGGATCGAAACGCCGACCAATCCCTTGTTGAAAATTGCGGATATTGCGAGCTTGGCGACGATAGCTCGGAAATCCAAGGCGCTGTTAGTGGTGGATAGCACTTTTGCCAGCCCGTATTTCCAGCGCCCGCTTGAGTTGGGCGCTCATATCGTGGTCCACAGCACAACGAAGTATCTGGGTGGACACAGCGACACCATCGGCGGAGTGGTTGTGCTGTCCGAGGAAGAGGCTTATCAGCAAACAAAATTCTATCAGAATGCCGCTGGTGCGGTCCCCGGCCCTTGGGATTGCTGGTTGATCCTGCGCGGCATCAAAACGCTGGCGGTCCGGATGCGAGAGCACGAACGCAATGCGCTTCATCTGGCCCGACTGCTGGAAAAGCATCCCAAGGTTGAGCGCGTTTATTACCCGGGGTTGGAAAGCCACCCTCAGCATAAATTGGCCCAGCGGCAAATGAGCGGGTTCAGCGGTATGATCAGTTTTGAAATCGCCGGCGGGTATCCCGCCGTGGAACAGTTTGTATCGCGCCTTAAATTATTCCTGCTCGCGGAAAGCCTCGGCGGGGTGGAATCGCTGGTCTGCTATCCTCCAAAAATGACCCACAGCGCCTTGGATCCTGCCGAACGGAAGCGGCGCGGCATTCGGGATAACTTGATTCGCCTGTCGGTGGGCATTGAGCATATCGCCGACCTGGAAGCAGACCTTTTAGGGGCACTCGGCGAATAGGCGCAGGCAACGGCGCGATAGGTTTAAATCATGCTGGTGAAGACGCAATGTTTGCCAATCGAAGAAGCTCTCCACCTTCAGTGTGGAGCCGTGCTTAGCCCTTTGACATTGGCCTATGAAACTTATGGCATGCTGAACGAAAATCTGAGTAATGCAATATTAATCTGCCATGCTCTTTCCGGCAGTGCGCACGTGGCGGGAAGATATTCGCTCAATGATTCCAAGCCGGGCTGGTGGGATGCAGCCGTGGGGCCGGGTATACGTTATCGCTCGGTAAATGAGTCTTGCTGAAGAGCCGGATGTAGGAAATCTACAAGTCCGGTTCCGTGAGGGGCATTGAAGTGTCCTTCCACGGTTGAATATTGTGACACTCTTCATATCGAAAGAGAAGAGCCAACAGGGAATACAAAGTAAACCTAAAGAAGGAGACCATACTATGTCTACTCGACACTTGGGATTTAAGAAACAAGACAACCATGTGATGGTCGCAGATGGACCATTTGCAGGAGCACGGCGTGAAGGCCCGGAGTGTCAACGTGCGTTGTGGACATGGTCTTCACCTGAAGGTTGTTGCACAGGTGATGAGCGTGGTTCGATGAGAAGAGATGAATGATCGCCTGACACGGAAAGACGTGGAGCGGATGGTGCGAGACACCGTAGCCGGATTCCCGAGTATCAAATGCCGAGCGTGTGATTGTTTCCAAGGATTTCTGACACAACTTGAGATCGACGCGGCGGAGGATGTGGGCGACATTGTCTTCCCGCACAAGGTGGAGAAAGACGAGATGCACGGTTGCCTCGGTTGTGATCCATGTACACCAGGAGCCGCCTTTGCTGCGTACCTGAAGAAAGGCCAAGAGGGAAGAGCATCGAATCAAGCGCCGGAGGCGACACGGTAAACCACGCGCCTCAACGCTGTCGTTCAAAACCACAGGGTTTCAGTGCATATCATTTGCAATGAGTGTCGCCGTGCGAAAGGCTGTTCGATCAAGGTGGAGGGATATGATATGTGCATCAGGGAAACTTCCCAGCATGTAACAGACCGTTTGACACTGGGGGTGCATACTGATGCACATCCCCGCCCTAAGGCCATTGCTTTACTCTCCGGCGGTCTGGACAGCACCCTCGCCATAAAGATTATACTGGAGCAGGGGATTGAAGTTACGGCAGTTAATTTTACAAGTCCTTTCTGCACTTGTAGTCCCAGACGAGATGGAGCATGCCATCTTGCATCGGCTGTAGCCCAGAGACTGGGAGTAAAGATCCGCGTTCTGAATAAAGGCATGGAATATCTGAAAATCGTGGAGCATCCGCGTTTTGGGTATGGCCGCGGCATGAATCCCTGTCTCGACTGCCGTATTTTTATGCTGAAAAAGGCCGCGGTTATTATGGAAGAGGTCCAGGCTCAATTCATCGTCACCGGCGAAGTACTGGGACAACGTCCGATGTCACAGCACCGCTCTGCATTGGACCTTATCGAACGGGAGAGCGGCCTGATGGGTCGTATCCTGCGCCCGCTCAGTGCTCATTGGCTTCGTCCCACCATTCCGGAACAAAACGGCTGGGTGGACCGGGCGCGCCTTCTGGCAATCTGCGGAAGGTCTCGATCGGCGCAGTTGGCTCTGGCGAAACAGAATAGCGTTGACCTGTTCGGTTGCCCATCCGGCGGTTGCCTGCTCACCGACCCTGTCATTGCACGGCGGTTGAAGGACTTGTTCCGTTATTCCCCGGAGTACGATATGCGCGACATAACACTTGTCACATTTGGTCGGCACTTCCGACTGCATCCAGGCTTGAAAGTGATCCTGGGGCGAAACCAGACCGAGAACGACCGGCTGCAGCAGATTGGAGTGCAATGGCCGCGCTTGGAAATCGCCGACACCCCGGGTCCGGTAATGTTAATCCGTGGCACGATGTGCGACGGGGCGAAGCGGCCCCTTGCCCGGTTACTCAGGCATTTTGCGCCAAAAGCAACCGCTGAGACTATATCCTTCCGGTGGACTTGTGGTGAAAGGCGCGAGAACTGGAATGTCTGCGGTGTGGAGGAGGATAAAGATATGATTCGCTGGAGCATCTGACAAAAAGCAGGAGATTCACGGAATGCTGGAGAAGCGAATCTATCTCGATCATAATGCGACGACCAGACTCCACCCGTCTGTCCGCGATGAGATGTTTTTGTCTATGGACGTGTTTGGCAATCCTTCCAGTGTTCATTCATACGGACAGGAAGCGCGACGGCTGGTTGATCTTGCACGGCAGAGGCTGGCAAAACTGATCGGCGCCACCCCCGATGAAATCATTTTCACCAGTGGGGGCACCGAAGCATGTAACCTGGCAATCATGGGAATAGCAGACGCAAGCGACGTCCGGAGGCGGCACATTATCACAACGTCTGTCGAGCATCAGGCTGTCCTCAACACCTGTCGTTTTCTGGAAAACCGTGGCTTCAGGATTACTTATCTATCTGTGGATTCAAATGGTTTGTTGGACCCATCTGATGTGGAGCGTGAGATAAATGAAGATTCTTCTCTGATCACCATTATGCTTGCCAATAACGAAGTTGGGACCATTCAGCCAGTTGCCGAAATCGCGGCCATAGCCAAATCAAAAGGGATACTGGTGCATACCGACGCCGTTCAAGCCGTTGGCAAGATACCCATCAACGTGAAAAACTTGGGTATAGATCTTCTTTCCATTTCGGCTCATAAAGTGGGTGGGCCAAAGGGTATCGGTGCACTATCCATGCGTTGTGGTGTTCGATTGACACCTCTTCTTAAGGGAGGTCACCAGGAGCACGGCCTCCGGGCGGGGACAGAGAACGTGCCAGGCATTGTCGGTTTTGGAAAAGCCTGTGACCTTACCATGGCACACCAGGACGAATGGCGGGAAACGGTTCGCGTTCTTCGAGATCGTTTTGAGCGTGACGTCCTAAACCAAATCCCCGGAACGCAGATCAATGGTCACCCCACTCAACGCATTCCCAATACATCAAACCTGAGTTTTCCCGGTGTCAATGGTGAATACCTGACTATGAACCTTGATCTCGCGGGCGTCGCCGTTTCGACTGGTGCCGCCTGCAGTTCGACCGATAATGAACCCTCCCATGTACTGTTGGCCATGGGTAAGAACGCCGAAGAAGCGCGCAATTCCCTACGGTTTTCTTTCGGGATCGACACCACCTCCGAAGAAATGGATCGGGTTGTGGAACACCTGCGATATATTGTAGGACAATTGAGGAGAACAGGAAGATCGCAAGAAAAGCCATGAATGCGTTTGACGCCAATCGTGATCCGATCGATCTCACCCCGGAAACCCGCTATGCGCGGCAAGTTGTATTGCCGGAGATTGGGGCGTCAGGACAACGAAAGCTTCTCGGCAGTTCGGTCTTGATTATCGGTTGTGGCGCCCTCGGTTGTATTCAGGCTGAGCTGCTGGCACGAGCAGGAGTCGGAAAGCTCGTTATCGCGGATCGTGATGTGCCCACAATACACAACCTTCAACGTCAGTTCCTGTTCGACGAGGACGACGTGGCCGCCAAGCTGCCCAAGGCTGTGGCGGCTGCACGGAAACTCAAGAAAATCAACTCGACCATCAATATTGAAGAGATTGTAATGGATATAACCCCCGATAACATCGAAGGGCTGGTAAAAGCCAGCGATGTTATTCTCGATGGCACGGACAATTTTGAAACACGTTTTTTGATTAACGATGCCGCGGTTAAATACGGAAAGCCATGGATTTACGGTGGAGTTCAGGGAACAATGGGCATGGTACTGCCTGTCTGTCCCGTCTCAGGCCCCTGTTTGCTGTGCCTGTTGTCAGAACCACCCCCTCACGCATCTCTTCCCACCTGCGACACTCACGGAGTCCTAAACACGATTGTAGCCTGGATTGCATCACTGCAGGTGACCGAAGCGTTTAAGCTCCTTTTGGGATACAATTTTCCTGTATATTCCATGAATGTGTTCGATCTTTGGAAAGGGACTTTTAGATCAGTGCCGGTGAAAAGAGACGGGAATTGTCCCACTTGCGTCCAGCGGCATTTTGAGTATCTGGAAGCGGATGCCGGATCGCGGACATTAATCCTTTGCGGGCGCAATGCTGTTCAGGTATCTCCGGCGCTTCCGCAGAATCTCTCTCTTGATGTTGTCGGCGAAAGACTCAGTCGGGCGGGACCGGTTTCCATCAACGGACGGGTGATAGAATTTCAGACAGAAGGGCACCGCATGATCATTTTCCCTGATGGCCGTGTCATTGTGGGAGAAACGAAGGATCCCGCCATCGCCCGGAGTCTGGTGGCCAAATATCTTGGAAATTAATAACCAGTCTGGCCATGACCAATGCTTGCGTGAGAAGGTCATTCCCTCTTCCTTGAGAAAGGATCTAGGCCCACAAGCATCCGTACGGCTGCACTGGCGGCGGACATCCCGAAGACGGACGTAACGAACACTGCGGTGCCGTAAATTATATGCCGTTTCTTGCAGGTGTGATGCGCGTTGTCGCTGTTCGGACATACACAGTTAACGCCGCAAACCGCGCCCTCCTGATCCATGATGGGGAGCATGACCGGCTCATCGGAAAAGACCGCAACGACCTCCGCCAGCTGGCAATCGGTCACATTATGCTTGCGGCGGATATGCTTGCGGAGCGCGCGGCCCAGGGGATCGGTATGCGTCTCGGTGAGCGGTACGATTTTGATGCGGGTAGGGTCGAGCTTAGCGCCCGCGCCCAGCGTTGTGACGATAGGGATATCCTGTTCGACACAGTTGGCCACCAGGTGCATCTTGGCCGTGACATTGTCGATGCAGTCAACAACCACGTCGGGACGCGGGTTCAGCAGTCGGGCGGAGGTGTCTTTATTGTAAAAGTCATTGAACGCGCAGACCTCCGCCTTGGGATTGATGGAGCGGACACGAGCCGCCAGGAGTTCAGCCTTCCACTCGCCAACCGTGTCGGTCAAGGCATGCAGTTGTCGATTAATGTTTGTGACGCAGACGCGGTCAAAATCCACCAGTGTCAGGCGGCCGACCCCGCTGCGGGCCAGCCCCTCGACCGTATAGCTCCCGACCCCGCCCAGACCGAATACCGCGACATGACTGCCGGCCAGTTTATTCATGGCGGCCGTACCCAGCAGGCGCACGCACCGCTCGAACCGCCAATCTCTCCGGGAGAGTCGCGGATTAGCCGGGGGGTTATCTTTTTCTGCTCCGGATGGTTTATGCATAGGTATAGATAATATCAGCCTTCCACCCGACTTCAAGTCATGCGTACACCCCGATCAATCAACCACTTGACACCGATCAATCAACCACATTGCATTCTCCCGTGTGGCGTGATAGAATCAAATGGTATGCAAATAAATGCAGACTGGACCCTTGTCGAACAGATCCAGGCGGGGGATGACCGGGCGTTTGATGCGCTGATGGCGCGATATAAACGCCCTGTGATAAACTTTGTGTATCGCATGATCGGCGATGCGAGCGAAGCGGAAGATTTGGCGCAAGACGTGTTCGTCCGAGCGTATCAGAACATCCGGAAGCCGGGATTTCACCAGACGACCGGAGCTTTCTCAACCTGGCTCTTCCAGGTGGCCCGTAACGCCGCGCTTGACGGCCTGCGTTGGAGGAAGCGCCATCCTGCCCGCAGTGCTACGCACAGCGTTGCAGACGGGCCGGCAGAATTCCCTTCGGCCTGGGAGGACAACGGCCAACAGGTTGCGGTTACCGACCGGAGCCCCGACAGAGAAATTGCCGTAAAGGAAATAGGCGAACAGATCGTGGCGGTAATTTCCCTGTTGCCTGAAGACCAGAAAACCGCCTTCATTCTTGCGGAATACCAGGAACTGTCATATGCTGAAATTGCCGCGATTATGAAATGCTCGGTCAAGTCGGTTGAATCACGCCTATACCGCGCAAAGCAGTTTCTGCGTGACCGACTGCGAGATCTGCTCGAATGACCCTCGATCAGAAACCGGGTTCACTATAATGAAAGTACGCGAAAGCGGCATGCCCGAAGCCGGATTGTGGCACACGTTTTTCGATCCCGAAGCCATCCTGGGCGCGATGGGATTGACAGGCAACGTGCGGGACGCCGTGGATTTCGGATGCGGATACGGGACGTTTGCGATCCCCGCGGCGAAGCGGATTCAAGGTACGCTGCACGGCTTCGACATTGATCCGGCAATGATCAAGGCGAGCCGACGCCTCGCGGAACAGGAAAACGCCCACAATGTGCGGCTGCACTTGCGCGATTTCGTAACGGAAGGAACCGGGTTGGACGCGGCATCCGTGGATTACGTGATGCTGTTCAACATCCTGCACACGGAAGACCCCTTGCGGCTGTTGCGTGAGGCGAGCCGGATTCTGTTGCCGGGTGGATATGTCGGGGCCATCCACTGGAATTATGATCCCGAGACGCCACGTGGTCCGCCCATGGCGATGCGCCCGCGCCCCGAGGATTGCCGCCGATGGATTGAAGAGGCGGGGTTTCTGATCGAGAAAGAGCACATTCATTTGCCGTCGTATCATTACGGTGTCTTGGCAAGGAAGAAGCACGTATGAAGAAAACATTCTCGGGGCCGGCAACGAACTGGCCGAGACGACGGTACTGGTTCTGGGGTAATTTTTACTTATTGACATCATGTGAAGGAGTGTTGTATACAGCATTCCAGTTTTTGGGAGCACCGGCATCACGGAACGCGGTGTAAATCCGCGACGGACCCGCCGCTGTAATCGGGGAGTTCGGCCGCAATGAGCCACTGGTTCGCGTCCGCCGCAGGCGGGTAGCGAGACGGGAAGGC
>Ga0180014_1000022_pt1 | contig 41214 bp, 32 predicted proteins | sample KR13_S1_MetaG_FD_116507 | JGI IMG/M metagenome (GOLD analysis project Ga0180014, IMG submission 116507) | Groundwater microbial communities from the Olkiluoto Island deep subsurface site, Finland - KR13_S1_MetaG | ecosystem: Environmental > Aquatic > Deep subsurface > Groundwater | place... | reverse complement strand
CTTTAAGCGCTTCCGTATGTTGATTGATTGGTGGGTGGATCTCGCGCTCAAAGCATCTCAGTTACGCATGCGGCATGCTAAAATTCCCGATTGACATTAACCGGGAAGTCGGTACTCTTGAGTGTTATGGATTAGCCCACTTAGTGTAATGATTGGTTTAACGCCTATGTACCGTGCCGGAATCACCGAGAGGTTTTATTTCGCCTGGCGATTTGGCCTGGGCCTATTGCTAGTGATCACAGGTGTTCCGAACATGGCGCTAACGGTCGAGCCGGTGATCACCCCCCTGCGGATTGTAACGTCCTTTTACCCGGTGTATCTGGCCACGCTAAACGTGGCCGGCGGAATACCCGGCGTGGAGGTAGTCAACATGACCCGCCCTGCGACCGGATGCCTGCACGATTACCAGCTGACACCGGGCGACATGGTCACGCTTTCCCGCGCCACGGTGTTGGTCATCAACGGCGCCGGCATGGAAGCCTTCCTGGACAAGGCGCTGCGGCAGGCGCCCGGCCTGAAAGTCGTCAATGCCGGCGCGGGGATTGACTTGATCCGCGGGAAGGATGGTGAGAATCCCCACGTCTGGCTCAGCGTGACCCGGGCGATCGCGCAGGTCCGTAACATTGCCCGAGATCTCATGCGGCTGGACCCCGCACACGCCGCCCTGTATGAAAAAAACGCGGCAGCCTATATTCAAAAACTGGAGACGCTCCGGACGCGGATCCAGGCCGGATTGAAAGACATCCGGACCCGGGATATCATCACCTTCCACGAAGCCTTCCCGTATTTTGCCGAGGAATTCAACCTGAAGGTGGTGGCGGTTATCGAGCGGGAACCCGGCTCGGAACCGAGCGCGCGCGAATTGGCGGAACTCATCGGGAAGATCCGGGAAAGCGGCGTCAAGGCCCTGTTCGCGGAACCGCAATATTCGGCCCGGGCGATGGAAACCATTGCCCGTGAGACGGGCGCGATTGTCTATCACCTTGATCCGGTCGTGACCGGCCCCTTGCAGGCGGATGCCTACCTGGTGATCATGGAAGCCAATCTACGCGAATTGCAGAAAGCTTTACGTTAGGTGTTGACGGGATGAACGGGATGGATGAATCTAATCCCTCCGATAGTCAGTAATTTCAAACAGCGAACTGGGAACCGTAATGCGCGTTGTCACCCAACTTAATAACCAACGACTGGATATTACCCTCCAAGGAAGAATGGACGCCTATGCCTGCGGCGAGGCTCAGAAGATCCTGGATCCCGCCGTGACGGCTGACGTCGTGTTCGCCGTGGCGGATATGGCGGGGGTGGATTATCTCAGCAGCGCGGGTCTGCGCCTCCTGCTGGGGCTTTCCAAAAAACTGCGGCCGAATGGCGGCGCCCTTATTATAGCCGGCGCCCGGGAATATTGCCGGAAGGTGATGGACCTGGCCGGCTTTGCCGACACCTTTCCCATGTTTGACGCCGTGGAACCGGCCCGGGCCTTTTGCGATCAAACCCTTCGGGAAAAACAGAGCCTGGACCGCTGGGATCAGCTAGAATGCCTTGACCTTGAATGGGGACGCGTCCGTGTCCTGCCCGGTAGCGGCGACCCCGGCGCGGCGGAGATTCTTGGCGATGTGAAGGATGTTCTCTATGCCCGCATCACGCCGGCACATCTATGCTCCAAGCGATTCATGGAAACCGAATATTCCATCGGACTGGGCGGACTGGGAGATCGGCTGGAAGATTACTTACCCCTGATGGGTGAGATGATTACTATCGGCGGCACCATGGTCTGGCTTCCGACCGACGGCCATGACACGCCCGATTTTCTGATCCCAAAGTCCGATAGGGGACAGGTGACCCTGCACACGGGATTCAACGTTACTCTGGCCGGCAAATTCAATGAATTCATGATGTACGAAAGCCGGGATCCAGCGGGCGCCACGATGACCCAGCTTTACCGGGATTTATTCCACAGCGCCCGGCATCGGCGTCCCGATTTCAAGGGCGCACTGGCCCTGAGCCTGCGGGCCCAGATGGGCACGGTCTATGGATCCGGGATCAAGAAATCGCCGATCCTTGAATTTGCTCCGGCCAACGGCGAGATGGTGATCCATGCCTCCAACGTCAAGGAATGGTTCGATTTCGATGCCGTGCCGCGGCAGTCGCAAGTGACGGGGCTGATTTTCGGGGTTGGGGCGGACCTGACCGCGGACCTGTCTGCTTACGACCAGGCTCAGTTCAACCGGGTGTTCTATCTCAATCCGGCCAATACCGGCGGCCGGAACGAGATGCTCCACAACCACGCGGTCATCTTTAACGAACAGCCGCTGGCCGAGCGCGCCGGCAGCCTGAGCCGGGAAAGTGAGGCGGTGGTGGACAACGGCGAATTCCTCGATATGCGCCATTTGCTGGACAGTTCCACGATCACCCGCGCTTTTCTCGGCATCAGCTATATCCAGGAATTCCGCTCCGACCCCCACGGCGCCGGGCGGTAAATTTTACGTTTTTTCCAAGACTACGCTGGAAAAAAGACGTGCATTGTGCCGTAGTTTTAACGAAGGTGGAGGCAACACCGGCTCCGCACTCTCAACGTGCCAAACGGCAAGGCTATCCCGGCATGGAACTTACAGCGAAAACGAAAATAACTATTGACACATGCATGGAATATGTTATTTTCGCTGTATGAACACCACTGAAGAAGCCGCAACCATCTGCAGCAATGCCGAAAAAGCTTTACGGGAGTTGATGCAGAGGGCAATCGCTGATGGTGAATACCGTCATCTCCCGACCTTAGCCAGGATGGCAGAGCAGATAAACCAACTCTCTGCCCGCGTGAACCAAACTGTCGAAGTCCCATCTCCTACCCCGGATTCAGTACCCAGCCGGTCTGATCGGCGACCGGGCCGATATCGGGTCAAGGCCCGACGCCATGTCGCCTCAGACAAGCATGGAAGTCGCCGAACCCCCGGCGTCAGGTCGGCGAAAGGCGGCTATCCCGGATTCCGGCGCGACGGAGATAACCTCGTCAAAATCGGTTGGTCCAAGACCTCCAAAACCGAGTATGAACACCGCGCGCCTAAGCGCATTGTAGAAGCATTGCTCAAGGCAGTCGTGACAGCCGGGCAGAAGGGCCCGATGTTCACCGTTGAGGCCCTCTTACCGCTCGCGGACGCTTCGGACGGAACTGAAATCCCTGCTTATCAAGTCTATCTGGCATTGGCTTGGCTGCGTACCGAAGGGCTCGTCCATCAACACGGACGCGAAGGGTATTCCCTATTGGTAACCTCCAACCTTGAGAAAACTGTAGAAGATCGCTGGAATGCTTTGCCTGACAAACCCGCCACCACGGAGGATAAGCCATGACCGGAGATGGAGAACTGCGCCAATTGTGTATAAACTTGCTCACCGCCGATTCCGAAGCGGAAGTCGTAGACGTTTTGAAGAAGACCGGCTACTGGGATGAACCAAGAGTCTGGCGAATCTTCGGTGATCGCGAGAACAACTTCTCAACGATCGGCAATCAGCAGAGTCGCCCGGAAGCAGCGCTCACCGAGAAGGTAGTAAACGCCATAGATGCCCGCCTCATGAATGAATGCATGACCGCGGGGACGAAGCCGGACTCCGCTGACGCGCCGACTTCCATCAGAGATGCAGTCTCACACTTTTTCTCCAGGAAGAAGGTGGTTGGAACCTCGGGCGGTTCGGTGCAAGACTGGACCACTCCACAGCGCCGCGAGGAAAGCAGAGGGATCACAATCGCCGTTACGGGGGCCAAGAAGCGGCCGTGCGTCACAATCGCTGACGCGGGTGAAGGTCAAACGCCATGTCAGATGCCGAACACATTTCTTTCGCTCGACCGGTCGAACAAACTACGCATCCCGTTCGTTCAGGGTAAGTTCAACATGGGCGGAACCGGGGTCCTGCAGTTCTGTGGACGGCTGAATCTCCAACTCATCGTAACCCGACGCAATCCGGCAATCGTCAAGGCCATGAGAGAAGATGATGATTCTGTGGACCTTTGGGCCTTCACGATTGTGAGACGGGAAACAGGCGAAGGTGGAGTCAAAAATTCCATATATACCTACTTAGCCCCCATCTGTGCAGACGAGAGGCCACGGCGCGGAGATGTCCTGCGGTTCAAGACTCCGACTCTGCCTCTCATGCCGGATGGTAATGCTGGTTACGCTCGTGAACTCGCGTGGGGCAGTGCCATCAAACTTTACGAATACGACACAAAGGGATTCTCAAGTCACGCGTTAATGGGAGATGGTTTACTCAGTCGCTTGGAGGCAATGCTGCCCGAACCAGCGTTGCCAATACGTGTTCACGAGTGCCGCGACTACAGAGGCCATGCCGGCAGTTTTGAGACGACGCTTGTCGGACTTTCGGTTCGCTTGGATGATAACAGAGCCGACAACCTTGAGGATGGCTTCCCGGATTCCATTCCGTTCAAGGTGGAAGGCGAAAGCATGACTGCCCAAATCTATGCCTTCAAACCCGACCGGGCAAAAACCTATCGCACAAATGAGGGCATTATCTTCACCATCAACGGACAGACGCATGGGGCGATTCCGAAGACTATTTTCTCACGGACCAATGTAAAGATGGGGCGGCTTGCCGACTCCCTGTTGGTGACTATTGACTGCTCAGACATCACTGTGCGTGCGAGAGAAGACCTCTTCATGAACAGTCGAGACCGTCTTCGCAATACAGAGTTACGAAAGGCACTTGAAGACCAGCTGGAGGATACCCTCAAGCACCATTCCGGTCTTCGAGAATTGAGCGAACGGCGGCAGCGCGAGGAAATCGAGAAACGACTGGAAGAGTCCCGCCCGCTTGAAGATATCCTTGAGAAGTTGCTGAAGGCGTCGCCGACATTGTCCAACCTCTTCCTTCCGGGAAGCCGAATAGTAAAGCCGTTCAAGAAAGGGCTGACAGGGGGCAAACATGGAGATGCCGAACAAGGTCCCGCCGGCGAAAAGCCATTCGAAGGGAAACCGCATCCCTCATACTTCAAGTTCCCCAAAAAGGCCTATGGTGAGGTGCAGACAAAGGAGTTTGAAGTGGGTAGAAGGTGTCGCCTTTCGTTCGAGACCGACGTTGTCAACGACTACTTCAAGCGCGCTGTGAATCCGGGTCGCTTTCATCTTGAAGTGCTCGAACCGTGCGACATCCATGAACCAAACTGGAGTTTAACGCTTCACGACGGAATCGCGGCACTGAGTATGGTCATGCCGGATGACTTCGTGATCGGAGATCGGATCACACTTCAGTTCACGGTGGAAGATGACGTTCTGACGGAACCCTTTGTGAACGTCGCGACACTGACGGCAAAGTCGCGTTCTGATCGGCCGGGCGGCGAAGGGGAACGGCGGGAAGGACAGGGCCAAGGCGGGGACAGCACAGGTCCGGCCGGCATCGCCCTGCCAAACATCATTGAGGTCAGGGAAAAGGACTGGGGCCAGTATAAGTTCGACCGCTTTTCGGCTTGCGACATTGTGCAGGACGTGAGTGTGCAGGATGACGACCAATCCGTCTACACCTTCAGAGTGAATGTTGACAACGTCCACCTGCTGACGGAAATCAAGGCCGGGGGCGAGGATCCAAGGTTGCCTCGGACAAGGTTCATCGTCGGTAACGTCCTTGTCGGACTTGCACTCATCCAACACTATCGGGATCGTGAACAGTCCCGGAGCAAGGAAGACGCTGCCGGGAACGGAAATGGAAACGGCAACCGGCAACAGAAACTGCCCGAGGAACTCACGGTAGAAGTGTTTGCCCGCGAGGCAACGCAGGCACTGGCCCCTTTCATTCTGCCGATGATTGATCGGCTTGGAGCGCTGTCGGAAGACGAAGTGGCCTCTCTGGGGTCAGTCGGGGACGACGAATAGTTGTGACCGCGTCCTCATACGGCTTCGTGGACGAGAACCACTTCCCGCGACGAGTGAGTCCGGCCCTTCAGTGCGGCATGCCACTTTCGACTTGGAACGTCTCGCCATATGCGATTATGGTTCCCGCCAGCCAGACTCAGTTCCTCGAATCCCGCAATTCGCATGTTGGCGAGGTACAGAGGCAACTGAGTGTCCGGATCACTGAAGGCGATCATCTGCACGATCTTTCCCCCGTCCCGCACTAGTTGACGCACACTGGACAGGGTGTCGAGGGATACGGAGAAGTATTTCTCAATACCAACTCCGTGACGGTCCCCAAAGTTGTAGTAAGAAGCCCCCTGCCCGTCATTGCAGCCAGTTATCCAGTAGGGTGCCGGGGTCTCCCGTCGGCCTTTGATCTGCCAACGATGATATAGAACGTGAACACCTGGATATGGCGGACTTGTGACCACGAGGTCGGCCTTCACCGCGCCTGTCGAGAACATCGGCATTTTATGAAGGTGCGCGGCGTTGATTTCCATCACCGTGCAATTTGGCATGTCCGGTGTATGAGTTCTACAGGTGCTGCGAAGATCTTTCAGGCTCCACAACATCTCGGAAGCGAAGGTCCGTAGTCGAACGCGTACCTCCGTGAGGGATGAGCCCCTTTCACGACCGTCCAAAGCCCACTGCGCCGTCCTTAGTAAGCCACACCGCGCGAAGTCTTTCGCCCTTTGACTCGTGATCCGATCCATTTCGGCGAGAGCCGCCGCAACCGCTTTCTTCACAGGGCGGGCAATTGGGAGCGTCAGGTTTCTCGCCTTCGGATCCTCGATTATGTGTGAAAGCCATGCCCGTGGGGTTCGGTATGACATTGCCGCAGTCGCCCTGTTTACCCAGTCCCAAACATCTTCTTCATCGTTCGCGTTGAGGAAGGTTGTCTTTACTCGGGTCACGAATACAGACAATTGGTTCAGATCGCTCCCGAAGGCACGCCGGCCGCCTGCAATGGCCTCAACGATTGTGGTGCCACCCCCCATGTATGGGTCAAGAACGAGGTCCCCCGGCTTCGTGAAAGCCATGATCGCGGCATGGGCAAAATGTGGAGAGAACCTTGCCGGGTAGCGGTAAAACTTATGCGTTAAACCCGCAATCCGGTCTTTACTCTGCGCAGCCTCGACGATACTGGTCATGACGTCGATGTTCACCGGCGGTGCTCCTGGATGCGCCTTGACAACGCGCCTCGTTTCACGAGTTCGTCGATTTCGTCTCGGTCAAAACGGTAATTACGCCCGACCTTATGCCCCGACAGTCTGCCGGAAGACAGCAGTTTGTATAACGTCGACTTCGGCGTCTTAAGGTAGTGGGCGAGATCATCGATACTGAGCCATGTAACCATTTCAGTGCCTCCCAGAAATCCACCAATGGACACTGTTGGTAAATAGTGGCAAATTTTGGATAAGACCGCAAGCCCAAAAATGGCTGGCTTTCGAGATTCGAGGATTGGCTTGCCCGGACGTAATTCGGAGCGCATAGTGTTGTCCGGCTTCGTCCCGACTCCATCGGAACTACGCCGTGGCAGTTCGCCTGCGGCGAAATGGTGGGCCGTGCAGGATTTAAACCTGTGATTTCCACCTGCCGCGCAACCACAACAATAAGGCAACACCATGAAAGCCAAACTCAGCGATCTCATCGAAGCCCTGGACTTCCAGTCCGAAGATAACCCGGAATACTTCGACCGGCAGGCCGGCCGGATTGTGTCCGTCAGCCGCGAAGTCCTCGATGGTGTCGAATCCGGCGACCAGGCGGCCCTGGCCGATCTGCCCGACTGGCAACGCGAGCAGGTTGAACAGGCGACTGCGCTTGCGGCGGACGACGGCAAGCGTTTTATCGCGACGATGCCGCGCGTCGGTTCGCCATCGAATGGTGCGGTATTTTTTCCGGCACACCGTGTGCCGGAAAAAATGGGCCGTACAGGATTTGAACCTGTGACTTCGACCGTGTGAGGATCGCACTCTCCCGCTGAGTTAACGGCCCATGATGGGTAGCACTGCCCGATAACATGGTGTATAAACCCGCCGATTGTCAAGCCGGGATTTGCTGAATAGGTCAATTTTTTTACCAACAGAATGCAATAAATGCAACATCCCGCCGTTGGATGGGTTGAAATCATTAATCCAGGAGGAGGGGAAAGCCATGAAGGATACTTATTTGCTGTTGGTGGCCGTATTGCTGACGGGACTCAATGTCGGGCCGGGGTTGGCCGAGATGGATAACCCGCCGCCGCCGGACGCCAACGCCCAGCCGATGGATCACAAGAGAGGTTTAGGCCAGGGACTGGCGTCCGAACTGGGACTATCCGCAGACAAGGCCAATGAAATTAAAAACATGATACACGAGACCCGCAAGACCATGATCAAGTTAAAGACGGACCGTGACCTGGCCAAGGCCGACCTGGAACACCTGATCAGCGCCGATACTTTGGATGAAAAAGCCATCATGGCGGCCGCCGACAAACTGGCCCAGATCAACGCGGAAATGACCAAAGCCCAGGTCAAAGCGCGCCTGGCCATGAGCGCGACGCTTACCCCCGAACAGCGTGCCCGTGTGAATCAACTCCGCCAGGGGATGATAGCACGATTCAAGGAGCGGAGGGAAGGACGCCAGGCGGCGGGACGCGAACGGCGGAGCCAGGCCGGCGGAGAGTCCGGAGCCGATAAGGGTGGGGAATTCTAGCCAAATATATTTGAAATTTGATTCAATTTTGGAGTGCGATAGCCAGCGCTATCGCTTTTCCACCGCGAAGCGATGGTTTCGCGGAAAGCAAGGAGGGAGCACCGGCTCCCGCACTCCAAAGTCCGACAACCCTATCAAAAAATGTTCGACAATATTTGGCTACAAGGTAGAATCTAATTAAGTTTTTTCGGAAGAAAAAATTATTCTTCGCGGACAATATCAGCGCCCAAGCGGCGTAATCGCTCTTCCACACGCTCATAACCGCGGTCAATTACCTGGACGTTTTCAACCACGCTCTCACCTTTGGCGCACAGCGCTGCGATCAGCATGGCCATACCGGCGCGAATATCCGGGCCGGCCATGCGCAGGGCATGTAGATGAGACGGTCCGATGACCACTACCCGATGTGGATCGCACGGTACGATCCGTGCGCCCATATCGATCAAGCGGTCCACAAACACCATCCGGCTCTCGAACATTTTTTCGAAGAACAATATCGTTCCTTGCGATTGGGTACCCGCCACAATTGCCACGCTCATGAGGTCGGAGGGGAAGCTGGGCCAGGGGCCATCCTCGATCTTGGGCATCGCCAGGCCGAATTCGTTCTGCACCCGCATTTTCCGCCGGGAGACCAACTGAAGGCCGGATTCGCCGACATGAAGCGCCAAGCCCAGGGTCCGGAACGGGCGCAAAATGGGCGCCAGCAAATCCTGGGAAACATCGGGAATGGTCAGCTCGCCGCCGGTTACCGCCGCCGCGATAAGGAAGCTCCCGATTTCCACATGATCCGGTGTCACAGTGTGAACGGCGCCGTGCAGGGTGTCCACCCCTTCCACGGAAATCCGGTTGGTTCCGATGCCGGTGATGCGCGCGCCCATCTTGTTCAACAGTACGCACAGGTCCTGGACATGCGGTTCGCAGGCGGCGTTGAAAAGGAGGGTCGATCCCTCCGCGAGGGTCGCGGCCATCAGGATATTTTCCGTGGCCGTGACGCTGGCTTCGTCGAGCAGGATTTCGGCGCCGCGCAATGTCCCGCGCTGGAATGTATAGTGATCGCCACCGGAGATTTCAACACCCAGGGCGCGGAGTCCAAGAAAGTGCGTGTCTACCCGGCGGCGGCCAATGACATCGCCGCCCGGCGGATAGAGCGTCGCCTGTCTGTGCCGGGCCATCAGCGGACCGGCAAACAGGATCGAGGAACGAACGCGGTGGCAGAGTTCACGGTCAAGCCGCCGCTTGCGGATGCCGGCGGCGCAGAGCTTAACCGCATGGTCGTGCCGGTTGACACTAACGCCAATATCCTCAAGGATATCCAGCATGATGGACACGTCCTCGATCATGGGGACGTTGGCCAGTTCCATCGGTTCGTCGGTCAGCAGGCAGGCTGCCAGCATGGGCAAGACGCTGTTTTTATTGCCGGAAGGCTGAAAAACACCGCTTAACTTCTGCTTGCCATGGATGATGAATCGCGCCATACACTACCCGGGTGTTCGGAGTTCAGGGTTCGAGGCCAACCGGAAGGCAGTAGTTCCTATGGCTTGCCATATTCGTCGCCTGTCTAGGCAACGCCTTCTCAGGAAGGCGCCGTTCAAACGAATTATCGAGACCATTTAGCATTCTCCAGGTGAAGCCGGCAGAGCTTCGGATAGACCGATAAATCCCCTACTTCCAAATAAGGCTTGCTTCCTGGCTCATCGGTCATGCTCCCCAGAACACCGAACACCTGAATAATGAGAGATATTCGCGCAATTTTCAAGTATTAAGGAGGACAAATGACTTGGCGCAACCAAAGTCTGACCGCCTCCTAGCCCAGCATTTCCCGCGCGATCTTCACGATATTGTCGGTGGTGAAGCCGTATTCCTTGGCAAGCACCTTGTAAGGGCCGGAAGCGCCGAAATGATTCAGCCCGAACGCGCGCCCCTTGGCGCCTACGTATTTTTCCCAACCCATGGTGGAGCCGGCCTCGATGGATAGCCGCAGTTTACAAGAAGGTGGAAGGACTGCCTTCTTGACCTTGGCGGGTTGCTGTTCGAACAGTTCCCAGGACGGCATGCTGACGACCCGGATAATCCGCGCCGGATCCTCCTGGGCCAGCGCTTTGGCCGCGTCGAGCGCGAGGGAGACCTCGGAGCCGGTGGCGATCAGGATCAGTTTTGGCCGGCCCTTGGCGCTTTGCCATAGCGTGTAGGCGCCCTGTTCAAGACGTGTGGCGGGCGGAAATTGCGACCGATCAATGACCGGCAGATTCTGGCGCGTGAGCAGGATGGCAGTCGGACCCTTTATGTTTTTCAGGGCCACGACCCAGGCCGCAGCTGTTTCGGTCGGGTCCGCCGGCCGGATGACAGTCATGTGGGGTAGAAGCCGCAAGCAGGCGATATGTTCGATCGGCTCATGGGTCGGCCCGTCTTCGCCCACGTAGAAGCTGTCGTGAGTAAGCACGTAAATCACGGGCAGTTTCATGATGCAGGCCAGCCGGATGGACGGCTTGAAATAATCCGAGAAGACGAAAAACGTAGCGCCGTAGGCTCGGAAGCCGCCGTGCAGGGCTATGCCATTCAAGATGGCGCCCATCGCGTGTTCCCGGATGCCGAAATGGAAATTACGGCCTTTAAACGCGCGCGGGCCGACGTCGCCCTGGCCATCCATAATTGTCCGAGTACTGGGTGAAAGATCGGCCGACCCGCCCACCAGATAGGGAACGGCCTTGGCCAGACCTTGGATGATGCTATGGGATGCGTTGCGGGTAGCCACCGATTTGGCCGGATCGAATTTCGGGAGGAACGACTCCAGGTTGTCGGGGAGCGCGAACTGGCGGGCCTCATCCCACGCCCGGGCTTGCTCCGGGTGCGCGGCTCGGTACCGGTTGAATTCGGCATCCCATTGAGCGGCTGTCGTCTGAAGTTCCTTCAAACGCTCGGCAAAGATCGCGCGAACTTCATCCGGCACGAAAAACTCCTGGTCTTCAGGAAATCCCAGGTTCTTTTTTGTGGCTTTGACTTCCTCGGCGCCCAGCGGCGCGCCGTGCGACTCGGACTTGCCGGACATGTTGGGACTGCCCTGGCCGATGCAAGTCCGACCGATGATCAGCGTCGGGCGGGTCTTTTCCTGGCGGGCCTGGGTCAGCGCCTGATCGATGGCGGTGTAGTCATGCCCATCCACTTCCAGGACGTTCCAGTGATAGCCCTCAAAACGCTTGCGGACGTCGTCGCTGTAGGCCAGGTCGGTGGAACCCTCAATGGTGATGCGATTGCTGTCGTAGAACATAATCAACTTGTTCAGTCCCAGATGACCGGCCAGGGAGAACGCTTCGTGCGAAAGGCCTTCCATCAGGTCGCCGTCACTGCAAATGCCGTAGGTCGTGTGATCGACCACCTTATCATTGCCGAGGTTGTATCGTTCCGCCAGCATGGCTTCCGCGAGGGCCATGCCCACAGCGTTGCCGCACCCCTGGCCGAGCGGACCGGTGCTGGTTTCCACGCCGGGCGTTACGCCGAATTCCGGGTGGCCGGGTGTGCGGCTTCCCCATTGCCGGAATAACTTCAGTTCTTCAAGTTTCAAATCATATCCCGACAGGTGCAGGAGACTGTAGAGCAGTATACAGCCGTGGCCGGCGGACAGCACGAAACGGTCCCGGTCCGGCCAATCCGGATTCGTGGGGCAGTGTTTCAGGTGCTTGAGAAAAAGAACCGCGGCAAAATCGGCGGTGCCCATGGGCATGCCGGGATGCCCTGAATTGGCTTTTTGCACACCGTCAATGGCCAGCACTCGAATGGTATTGGCAACTCGCGCGAGATTCATAATGGTGTCCCTATGTGAGTTGATGTTATTCGTCAGTCTATAATTGGATAACAGACCGATTCCGGAATCCTGATGTTTACGGGCAAGAATCTATTGAACCGAAGGCGGGATGTAAAGACTCTTGTTTATTGTTGCCGAAGATGTTATTAATTTAACCTTTCATGCCGACTGTGAAAAATTAAGGGACGGATCATGAAGATATTGGTGATTAATGCGGGAAGCTCGTCGATAAAGTTTACCTTGTATGAAACGGATGGCGAAAAACTATTGGCCAAGGGCCTGATTGAGAGAATCAACACTCCGAATGCCCGTCTCCGCTACTCCAACCACCGGGATCAGAAGATCGAGAATGATATCTCGGCCAATTCCTATGAAGCGGCGATTTCCCAAGCCTGCCTGGCGCTGATGGATAAGAACGCCGGCGTGATTGACAACCTGACGGAAATCAATGGGATCGGCCACCGGGTCGTGCATGGCGGCGCCGCCATGTCGGAGTCTGCCCGTATCACCGGCGTGATTAAGCAGATCATCATGGACTGTTTTGCGCTGGCCCCGCTTCACAATCCGCCGAACTACGAGGGCATCGAGGCCTGCGAACACCTGTTCCCCAACATTTCCATGGTCGCGGTCTTCGACACCGCGTTCCACCAGACCATGCCGCCGGCCGCCTATACCTATGCCATTCCCCATGAGATCGCAGAAAAAAACAAGATCCGGAGATATGGCTTTCACGGGACCTCCCATCGTTATGTGGCTCTGAAGGCCGCCGACTTGCTGGGAAAGTCTATGGATGAATTGAAGATGATCACCGTGCACCTGGGCAACGGGTGCAGTATCACCGCCGTCAACCGTGGTCAGGTCAACGACACCAGCATGGGCCTGACTCCGCTGGAAGGGCTGGTCATGGGTACCCGTTGCGGAGATATTGATCCGGCCGTCGTTATATTTCTCCGCCGGCTCGGTTACAGCCTGGATGAAGTGGACAAACTGCTTAATAAGTCGAGCGGCCTCCTGGGACTGAGCGGCATCGGCAGTAACGACATGCGCGATATTCTCCAGGCCATTGACAACAACAACCTCCAGGCCAAATTGGCGCTGGACGTGTTCGTGCACCGGCTGGTCAAGTATATCGGGGCTTATGCCGCCGTGATGAACGGATTCGATGCGTTGATTTTCACGGCCGGGATCGGCGAAAACGTGCCGCGCGTGCGCGCCATGGTCTGCGAACCGCTGGAATTCCTCGGTATTCACCTGGATCAGGCCCGGAACAAGGCCAACGAATACATCATTTCCTGCGATGGTACGGCGCCGCTGGCCATGGTTATTCCCACGAATGAGGAGCTCATGATCGCCCGGGAAACGCACCGGATTCTCATGGCCTAGATTATTTCGCCGGGCAAAATAATCTTCTTTGTTGGTTTTATTTTTCGGAAAGACGTTAATTGTGGCACATACACTGAACACTTGAGTTGTTGCTAGAAAGGAATTTGTCATGGCCGAAACAGTGCTGGAAAAAATCAGGAGCAAGGCAAAAACCCTTGGACGTAAAATCTGCCTGACCGAAAGCGACGATATCCGCAACCTGCAGGCAGCCGCCATGCTGGTTCAAACCGGATATGCCAAGCCCGTGCTCATCGGCGACGGGAAGGCCATTGACAAGCTTGCCCGTGATAACGGTGTCAATCTGCTCGGCGTCGAGATCGCGGATATCCAGGGGAGTCCCCGCTTCAATGATTACATGGTCACGGTTGTCGGCCTTCGCAAGAGCAAGGGCCTGACCGAAGACCAGGCGCGCTTGTGGCTCCGGGATACCTGTGTGTTTGCGGCTGCCATGGTGTGTGCCGGCGACGCCCACGGCTATGTTTCCGGCGGCGGCAATCCCAAGGGCTACAACCACGACACGGCCGGCAAGACCCGTCCGGCGCTCCAGCTCTTCCGCACCGCACCCGGGATCAAAGTCGCTTCGGCCTATTTCATCATGCAGTTGCCGGACCCAAAATGGGGTTATAACGGCGCGCTGTTTTATGCCGACTGCGGCCTGAACATCAATCCTAACGCCGATCAACTTGCCGAAATCGCGGTGACTACGGCCCGGACTTATGCCGCTCTTACCGGCGATGAACCGCGCGTCGGCATGATCAGCTGTTCCACCAAGGGTTCCGCCAAGGATCCCATCGTGGACAAGGTCATCCAGGCGACGGCTAAAGCCAAGGCGCTGGCGCCGGAACTCCTGATAGACGGCGAATTCCAGTTTGATGCCGCCGTCATTCCCGCCATCGGCGCCAAGAAGGCGCCGGGCTCCCGGATCGCCGGCCGGTGCAATGTGCTGATCTTTCCGGACCTGAACTGCGGCAACACGATGTACAAGGCCACCGAACGGCTGGCTGGCGCCGCGGCCATCGGCCCGCTGATTCAGGGTCTGCGCCGCCCGTTCAATGATGTATCGCGCGGGTGTTCCGTCGACGACATTGTCGACTGCGCCGCCATGGCCGCCATTACCGAGTGGACGGACTAAAAGAACGTGGTCGGCTGCCGACCGCGTTCTTTTTAGAGGATCAGCATGCAATCCCCGTAACTGTAGAACCGGTAGCGTTCCCGGATGGCCGTCTCGTAGGCGTGCCGGATAAGATCCCGTCCGGCAAAGGCGCTGACCATCATCAGCAGAGTGGATGCCGGCAGATGAAAATTGGTCAGCATCGCCTGTACAACGCGGAATGAATACGGGGGGTAAATAAACAGCCGGCTCCGTCCCTCCGCCGGCGTCACGGCGCCGTGTTCTGCCGCGACTGTTTCCAGGGTCCGCACGACCGTGCTTCCCACGGCCACAATCCTGCTTTGCCGTTGTTGAGCTTCCGTAATACAGCGGGCTGTTTCAGGGGAAACGCTATAACGTTCCGGCTCCATGCGATGATCTTCCACGATGTCTGATGACACGGGCTTGAAGGTGCCTGGCCCGACATGCAGGGTCACGGAGGCCTGTCCGACTCCCTGCCGACTCAGGCACTCCAACAGGTCGGGGGTGAAGTGCAGACCGGCCGTCGGAGCGGCGATGGCGCCGGGAACCCGGGCATATACCGTCTGGTAACGGTCCCGGTCAACGGCTATCTGGTCGCGATGGGCAACGGCATGGGGACGTTTGATATAAGGGGGCAGGGGAGGCACGCCTTCCTGATCCAGGATTTTCATGAGTGGGCGATCATGAATCAGGCGCAGGAGCGCGCGGCCGTTCCCGATCCGAGCGAGCACTTCTGCCTGGATTTGGCCGGACGCCAGTTCCAGGAACGATCCTGTCTCAGGGGAACGGGACGCCTTCACCAGGGCTTCCCATAGGCTGACCATGACGGGGCCGGCTGGTGTGGCGGTAGTTTGTAGAACTGCGTGCCGTTCTTGCGAACGGCCGCTACAACAGATTTTCATGGAAGAATTGTTGCGGCATGGTGACAGTTTATCAGGGCGTATTAGGTCGTCGGTCAGTTCTTCAATTAAAAGCACTTCAACCCGCCCGCCGGTTTTTTCCTTGCGACCGAAAAGCCGCGCGGGAATGACCCGCGTGTCATTGATGACCAATACGTCGCCTGGGCGCAGGAATTCGGGGAGGTCGGCCACACGCCGGCGTTCCAAGGAGCCGGTATTGCGGCAGACGATCATCATGCGGGCGCCCGTACGATCCGGCGCCGGTTGTTGCGCGATGAGCTCAGCGGGCAGGTGATAGGTAAAGTCCGATGTTTTCATGAGCCACGGCGGAGGATACGCTCCGTAGAAATATTAAAATATCTGTTGACGGCCACGTCCAATTAGGATTATGTTTACTAATGTAATGCAAGAGTGCATTATGGAGAATAAGCGGCAACAGGTCAATACAGAGGAGGGTTGGTTATGACAAATCGATGGCGCCACAAGTTTAAAGGCAGTTTTACCCTGATTGAGCTCCTGGTGGTAATTGCGATTATTGCCATTCTGGCCGGACTGATTCTGCCGAACCTGGCGTCTGTCCGGGAAAGGGCACGGCGGGTCAACTGTCTTTCCAACCTTAATGGCCTCTGGAAAAGCATTTCCGCTTGGGGTCTCAGTCCTGAAGACTCGTTCCGCCCAAACTTCCCCCCCACCAACATTGTGGGAATCAGTGGCGTTTTAACCCCCATCGGAGGTATAACGCCGGAATTGTTCATCTGCCCGACAGCAGCGGGCGAATACAGCATGAGGCCGGCCAGCAAGTTGGTCGACATTACCGCCAGCAACAGTAGTTATTGTTATTATGTGGGCCGGCGCGATACGGACGGCGATAAAATCATTCTCTGCGATCAGAACGGCCCCGGCGTGATTGGGACCACCAATGACTGGGGGTTAAACCACCGCGGCAAAGGCGGACGCCCTGAAGGCGGCAATGTTGTCAAAGTGGCCGGATCGGGCCAGTGGGTGGATTCCAGTAACAACGTGGGCAATGTTTGCATCACCAACGAGGTGATATCCCTTGCGTTCGACACCAACGGGGTGACGGAAATATTGTTCTATTGATTGATGCCGGCCGGATGAGGGCGTATTCCGCCGAACCGTTCGTTGGCATTCTGCCCAGGTCATGGTTTCCTGCAGTGCAGAACCTTCCAGCGGGTTCGTTTATTCCCACAGCGTTCCCGCCGCTTTTCTTCAGCTCGTATGAGAAGTTCCATGTTGCTTGGCTTGTTGGCCGCGCATGGCCCCTTCCATAAATAGAAAAAATTACTCCCACCTTCCGTGGGAGGCACGCTGTCCGATCCGTCGAACGCGCGGTGATTCCTGTAGCTGATTGTCCGCCGTAGGTGGATCCGCCTCTGGCGGAAAATTACGATGCATGAACATAAACGATAAACGCATTATGCTCATTTTGCTGATTGACAGCGGGAGGCCCTCTGATAATGTACCCATTCCGCGTGATAACTCATCATCACAGGATCGCAAAATCAGTATGACGAACCGCGCCTGAAACAGGCGTTCATTTGAAAACATACGGCATCATCATCAAAAAGAGGGGAATGACCATGGCATCTAAGAAGACAGGCAAGACGGGAAAATCCTGTAAATTTGTGTATCTGTTCGGCGCCGGACGCTGTACCGAGGGGCGTGCGGAGATGAAAAACCTACTGGGCGGCAAGGGGGCCAACCTGGCCGAAATGTGTCGGCTAGGCCTGCCGGTGCCCGCCGGGTTTACCATTTCCACGGACTGCTGTACGGCCTTCTTTAAGAATCGGATGCATTTTCCCGTCAGCCTGAAGCAAGAAGTAGAAAAGGATTTGGCCAAGGTTGAGTCCCAGATGGGCATGAAATTCGGCGATCCCCAGAATCCCCTGCTGGTGTCCTGCCGTTCCGGGTCGCGCAAGTCCATGCCCGGCATGATGGAGACGGTGCTGAACGTTGGTTTATGCTCGCGCACCATCCCGGGTCTAGTGGCCAAGACGCAGAACGGGCGGTTCGTGTACGACGCCTACCGCCGCCTGATTATGATGTATTCGGATGTCGTCATGGAAAAGGCTGAAGGTATCGAACCGGTCGAAGGCAAGGGCATTCGCCGACAGTTGGATGACATGCTGGGTGAAATCAAGAAGGCCAAGGGTTACCAGAAGGATACGGATTTGACGGTCGAGGATCTCAAGACGCTCTGTGAGGATTTCAAGGCACGGGTTAAGGACGTGCTTGGCAAGGCGTTCCCCGATGATCCGATGGAACAGTTGTGGGGCGGCATCGGTGCGGTCTTCAAGAGCTGGAACGGCAAGCGCGCCATTTCATACCGGCGGATCGAGGGCATCCCCGACGAGTGGGGGACGGCCACCAATGTGCAGGCCATGGTGTTCGGAAATATGGGCGATTCGTCCGCAACGGGCGTGGCCTTCAGCCGCAACCCTGCCAATGGGGAGCATAAGTTTTACGGCGAATGGCTGGTTAATGCCCAGGGTGAGGACGTGGTGGCCGGCATTCGTACGCCCAACCCTCTGAACGAAGCGACCAAGAGCGAGCATAATGCGCTCCTGCCATCACTGGAAAAAGCCATGCCGGTCGTGTACCGGGAACTGGACGCGATCCAGAAGAAATTGGAAAAGCATTACCGGGACATGCAGGATATCGAGTTCACCATCCAGGAAGGCAAGCTATATATGCTCCAGTGCCGCGTCGGCAAGCGCACCGGCACCGCTGCATTGAACATGGCCATGGATATGGTCGCCGAAAAAATGATCTCGCCGAAGGAAACCGTCATGCGGGTTTCCCCGGCCCAGCTGGATGAACTCCTGCATCCGATCGTGGACCCGGCGGCGGAAAAGAGCGCCAGGGTCCTGGCCAAGGGACTTCCCGCCGGCCCCGGCGGCGCCTTCGGACAGATCGTTTTCACCGCGGCATCGGCCGTGGAATGGGCGAAGACCGGCAAGAAAGTCATCCTCGTCCGCGAGGAAACCAACCCGGAGGACGTGGAAGGCATGCGCGCCGCGGAAGGCATTCTAACGGCCCGGGGCGGCATGACAAGTCACGCCGCCCTGGTGGCCCGCGGCTGGGGCAAGTGCTGTATCGTCGGTGCCAGCGCCCTCCACGTGGACGTGGAAACCCGGGCCATGCATGTCGGCGGCCAGACATTCAAGGAAGGCGACTTCGTAACCTTGAACGGCACACGGGGTTATGTGTACGCCGGCCAGTTGGCGATGATCGACGCCACTGAGAACCCGCGGTTCCAGAAATTCATGAAAATCGTGGATGCCCACCGCAAGCTCGGTGTGCGCGCCAATGCAGACACTCCGGCGGACGCGGCCAACGCCCGCAACTTTGGCGCCGAGGGCATCGGGCTTTTCCGGACTGAGCACATGTTTTATGGCAAGGGAAGCGACCAGCCGCTCTTCCTCCTGCGGAAGATGATTCTCAGCAAGACCGTTGAGGAGCGTCGCCGGGCCTTGGAAGAGCTCTATCCGTTCGTCAAGGCGTCTATCAAAGGCACCTTGGAGGCGATGGACGGCCTGCCGGTGACGATTCGCCTGCTCGATCCACCCCTGCACGAGTTTGTGCCCCAGAACGAGGAAAAACAGAAGGAGCTGGCTGCCAGTCTGGGAATTTCCGTGGCTGAAATTCAGAAGCGTGGCGATCAGCTTCATGAGTCCAATCCCATGATGGGCCATCGCGGTGTCCGACTGGGCATCACCTACCCGGAAGTGACAGAGATGCAGTTCCGGGCCATTTTCGAGGCCACGGCGGAACTGCTCAAGGCCGGCAAGAAATGCAGGCCCGAGATCATGGTCCCGGTGACTTGCGATGCCCGTGAACTCCGCAACCAGAAGGCCCTCTGCATGAAGGTCCATGACGAAGTTCTGGGGCGGATGAACATCCGAAGCATTCCGCATGCCTACGGCACGATGATCGAAATCCCGCGGGCCTGCCTGCTGGCCGATAAGATGGCCGAGGAAGCCGAGTTTTTCTCATTCGGCACCAACGACCTGAGCCAGATGGGTTTCGGTTTCAGCCGGGATGACATCGGCGGATTCATGAACGATTACCTGGAGAAGAAAATTCTGCCCGCCGATCCATTCCAGACAATCGACCAGGAAGGCATCGGCCAATTGATCGAAATGGCCGTACAGAAGGGACGGAAAACCCGGAAGGACCTGAAGATCGGCATCTGCGGCGAGCAGGGCGGCGATCCGGCTTCGGTGGAATTCTGTTTCAAAGCCGGACTGAACTATGTCAGCTGCAGTCCGTTCCGCGTGCCGATTGCCAGGCTCGCGGCGGCCCAGGCGGCCATCAGCACTGGAAAGAAATAAGCAACGAGAACTCTCGCTGTGTTATCCGAGCCACGGAGGTGTCAAAGCCTCCGTGGCTTTTTTCTCTCTGCCACTAAAGTGGGCGTAGCCCACAACCCAGTCAGCAATTCCCAGGGTCATGTCCTGAAGCCGATTGGGTTCAGGACAGATGATCCGCATCGAATATCCAATGTCCAAGTGTTGATGTCGTTAGCACGACCTCTTACTGGCGAGCCGGCAGATACGCCGCCAGAGGGCGCAGGAGGCCCCAGTGGACTAGGGCCACCATGATGGCGGTGTAACCGAGGGATATCGCCAGCCACCAGAGTGTTCCGGTGCGGTTAAAGGCCGGAATCTTTTCCGTCGCCGCGCCGCGAATTCCGACATGCATCAAGATCAATCCGAACAGGTTGGTGATCCAGTAGGCGGCAACGAAGGCCGGCAGGAAGAACCGGGGGTGCATAGCCTGCGCCAGGTTGGCGACGGCGTAAGCAATCGGGATATTCACCCACAAATCGTTCCACCACGACAAGGGCGACAAGATATATCCCAGTACGGCCAAAGTGCCCCAGGACGTTTGACGCTTTGATAAGCGGTTCATAAAAGCACAAGTTATCTGGTTGATGGTGGATCGTATTGTCACTAACTTGGATTATTCGCTGGCTTGGCGAGAGACAGTTTTGCAATTAACTCTTATTGTTATACGAGCCGGGCGCCGGCGGAGGGTTTGACGACCCGGACGTCGCAGGGATGACCGAAAACGGCGCGGTATAGTTCCGTGATCTCCCGGCCGACCGCTGCCGCTTCGGCGGGATGCACCATCAGGACAACGCTTCCGCCGAATCCGCCGCCGGACAGGCGGGCGCCCAGGACTGCCGGCAGATTCCGCGCCGCATCCGCCAGCGCGTCCAATTCCCGGCAGGAGTTTTCGAAATTCACCCGCGAGCTGTGGTGCGATTGAAACATCAGTTCGCCGAAGCCTTTCAGATTGCCCGCGGCGAGCAACCGGCGCGCTTCCAACACGCGGTAGTTTTCCTCGACGATGTGCGCCGCCCGCCGGGCAGTCACCGGGTCCATCCGGGATGCCCAACGCTTCCATTCCTCCACGGAGACATCCCGCAGAGCCTTGACGGGATGATTAAGTGTTGACGCAAAGAAGGCGGCCGCCTGTTCGCACTGCGCGCGGCGTTCGTTGTATTCCGATTCCACCAAGCTGTGCTTGACGCGGGTATTGGCAACGAGGAAACACACGTCTGCCCCGAGCGGCACGGATTCGACTTCCAGCGACCTGAAATCCGTGAAGACCAGGGACTCCGGTTCGCCGTACAGGCTGGAAATCTGGTCCAGCAGTCCGCAGCGCGCACCGGTAAATTCATTTTCCGCGGCCTGACAGAGTTTCGCCAAATCCAGCTTTGACGGATGAATGTTGGCTAAGGCCCCCATCCCGAGCGCCGCGGCCACCTCCAGCGCCGCGGAACTTGACAGCCCGGCGCCCAAGGGAATGTCGCCCGCAAATGTAGCGAAAAATCCCTTCTCAATCCGCCCCGCGCCACTCAGCTTGTTGACGACGCCCAGAACATAGTTGGCCCAGAGCGGCTTTTCGACCGGCGCCTTTACCGGAAGCTCGACGGTAATTTCCTCATTCACATCCACGGCCCGCAGGACACAGGCGGAACTTGGGGCGGAGGAGATCGCCATGGCAATGCCCAGGTCGATGGCGGCGGAAAGGACAAAGCCCTCGTTATAATCCGTGTGGTTGCCCAGGATTTCGACCCGCCCGGGCGCATAGGCAATAATTGCCGGCGCCGCTCCAAAGCGCTGGGTATGTGCCTGTTCAACTTTTTCAATCAGCGGCAGGTTCATTGCGTCATAAAACCAGAAGATTGTTTGCCACAGAGAGCACGGGGGTCACAGAGCATCGATGGCGATGAATTTTGTTTCCTCCATCTCTGTGTTCTCGGTGAGATCTGTGGCTAATGCTTTGGGCTTGGTTGCAGTTAAGGATTGCGCCACATTTCAATAAATATGAATTACCCGGCGCGGATGATTTTCAGCAATTCCGCCTGGCGCTGGTCAAGCACGGCCTGCGTTTTGGCTTCCAGGTTCAGGCGGACAAGCGGCTCCGTGTTGGAGGCCCGGACGTTGAACCACCAGTCCGGAAATTCCACACTGAGCCCATCCAACTCCAGCAGCTTACCGTCATGGTACCGGTCTTTCAGCCGACGCAGTACCGCGGGAGGATCCTTGACTTCTGAATTCACTTCCGGGCTCTTGGCATAACGCTGAAGCGGTCGAACCAGTTCGGATAGAGTCTGCGTTGAGAGACTCAACAGGTTGGCAAGGAAAAGAACCGCCATGGACGAACTTTCGGTGTAGTAATTGTCGCGGAAGTAATAGTGTCCGGAGAGCTCACCAGCGAAGATTGCCTTGACCGCGCGCATCTGCTGTTTAATGAATGCATGTCCCACCCGGCACATATGCGGCGTTCCGCCGTTTTCGAGAATGACCTCCCGGACGGTCCAACTGCTCCGCAGGTCATAGAAGATGTCGCCCTTCTCCTTCTTCAGAATGCTCTGGGCGATGAGCGCCGTGATCATGTCCATCGGAATAATTTCGCCCTTTTCATCCACAAACCCGGCGCGATCGGCATCGCCGTCAAAGGCAACACCAAAATTGCAATTGCCGGAGCGCACCTTGGCTTGGAGGGCTTCCAGAGTTTCCGTTTTCAGCGGATTGGCTTCGTGGTGGGGAAACGTACCGTCGAACGTGTCGTAGAGCGGGTCGATGGCGAGCAAGCCCTTCAGCGCCTTGGCCTCCATGATTCCCATGGCATTGGCAAAATCGACGGCAATGCGCATGGGCCGCTTGATTGCCGCGCAACTCGCGACGTGGGCAACGTATTCCGGAAGAATATCGTATACCGTGAGGATCCCCGGCTTAGCCGGCGCGGGATCGAAGGCTCCTGCCTGCACCAGACACTCGATATCCTTGATCCCGGTGTCGCCGCTGATGGGAATGGCAAGCTCGCGGCAGAGCTTGAACCCGTTCCATTCGGCGGGATTGTGCGAAGCTGTGATCATGATGCCGGCATCGGCGCCCAGCTTGCCGTTGGCGTAATAAGACATGGGCGTCGAGCACAGGCCCAGCCGGATCACATCGGCGCCTTGAAGAAGCAATCCGCGGGACAATGCCTGGAACATGACCTCCGAATGCGGGCGCATATCCTGGCCCACCACGACCTTTCGGCATTTCAGGAACGTCGCGAACGCGCGCCCGATCCTGAAGGCCACATCTTCGGTCAGGTCCTTGCCGACAATCCCGCGAATATCATAGGCTTTGAAAATTCCGGACATATCATCAATTCCTCATGCCCTATGTTTCCAATACTAACCTGGCTAAGAATTATTATGTGCAGCGATTCGTTTTTTTCTTGGGTAGCACAGGCTTTAGGCCTGCGCTAGTCGGCATAATGCCGACGCTACCTCGAAAAGATGTCGGCAAAGAAGAATCGAATGCGGGTCCGCTAAGCGATGGCGGCCTTGGCTTGTGCCACGATCTTGGCGAAGCCGTCCGGATCATGGATGGCGATTTCCGAGAGCATCTTTCGGTTCAAGGCCACGTGGGCTTTGGTCAATCCATCGATGAATCGGCTGTAGGTCATACCGTGCTGGCGGCAGGCGGCCGACAACCGGACGATCCAGAGACTGCGGTACTCGCGTTTCTTCAACTTGCGGTGAATCGTGGCCAACTTCATGGCCCGGTCCACGGCTTCCGTGGCTTGGCGGTACAGCTTGCTCCGCGCCCCGTAAAATCCCCGGGCCTGTTTCAGTATGCGTTTTCTCCTCCGGCGCGAGGCCGGCGCATTGGTAGCTCTAGGCATATCAGGTCTCCTCTGTTAACAAATTAGAACAAATGGATCAGCCGTTTCTCTTCTGATTTTGCCAGCAGGCTTCCGCGGCGCGCCTGCCGCTTGCGCTTGGACGACTTGCTCGTTAAGATATGTCCCCGGCCGGCGCCGAGGTGCCTGATTTTGCCGGACGCGGTCTTCCGGAAGCGCTTGGCGATTGCTTTCTTGGTTTTCATCTTGGGCATAGATTTTTCCTCCGTCAACGCCGGCTTGAAGTTTCAAATTGCATCAGGCGGGCATTATTAGCCGATTGGCATCACCGCGTCCAGTATTTAATTGTGATTTGTGCAAATGATCACACCCCCGGCGAACTCTTTTGCATCAGAGTCAGTTTCAAAAGTCCTGCGGACACGACCTGCCCGCAATGCTTTGCATAGCGATGCAGGCGGGCGGAGCGTGTCCCTCCATACCCTGAAAATGGCTGATTTTTCGGCGCTTTGGAGGGTCGTGCTCCGTCACGACCGTTTTGAAAAGGACTTTTGAAACTGACTCAGCCGAAAAATCGTTTATCCCCACGCCCTATCGCCCCGCGCGCTGAAATACCGGCCAGCAGGCTGGCGCCTTTGATCGCGGCCAGCAAAAAACAGGAGGCCTGAATGCCGCCTAACGGAAGCCACACCACCCCAATGACCAAGCCGCCCAGGGCGGCGCCGAACAGATCTGCCGCATTGGCCGACGCCGCGGCCGCTCCCAGCGGCATCCCCGTCTCCCGCAAGAGATGATTGATCCCGACAAATTGGGCGCCCACCGCCCAACCCGTCAGGAGGATCAAACTATCGATGAATCCCTCAACCAGAATTCCGGATCCGGCCAGCAGGGGTGAATGCGAAAACCGGGTCATGAACGGAGGAACGGCCAACGCCATGACAAGGAGCAGGACATCCAATCCGACCACGGCCGACCAGACGACGCGAGACGATCGCGACGGCTTCGTGAAGGACAGGGCGCCCAACATCAAACCCAGCATGAACACCGCCACGATCAAGCCGATCCGCGCATAGATATAGCCCAGCAGGCTTTGAAACATGAAGATCAATGCCAATTCCATTGCCATGCCGCAAAAACCGGTGGTGGCGATCACCAGGCCCAGCATGCCCTGCGCCCACTGGCAACGGACATTAAGACATGGTTCGGCGCCGTTTCGCCTCCGGTAGAGTCCAAGTCCCAGGCAAAGGCTAATGAAAACAACTATCGCCCCGGCGGTCCCAATGATAGTCCACCCTTTGTTGTAATGGACCCGTCCCAAGCCGGCCAGGAGTCCCTCCAGCTGGGACCCGCTGAATCGACTCCAAAGCATCAAATGATAAAACGTTGAAATGGGCCGGAGCGCCGTGTTGGCGGAAACCTTAATGCCGGCCAGCCGTTTTTTCACGAACTCCGTTTTATCCGGGCTGATCTCGTCGGCATTCAGGAAATACTCGGGCCGGAAATAGCGGTGGCGCAATCCGGCTCCGGCGCTCCGCTGGAACAGTACCTGACGGTCAAAGGTCAGCGGACTGTCGTCCATCCCGGCGAAAATCTGGTTGCGCGTTCCGCCAGTGACCAGGACCCGTGAAAACACGCCCTGCAAGGATTGACAGATGGACGCCGTCAATCCGGCCGCTTCCTCCTGAAGGTTTTCGGAAGCCTCAATGGCCGTGTACAGGAACCCGCCCGCGGACAGGCGCCGTTTGACCGCCTGGTAGAAATCCAGTGTGTAGAAACGGTTCAGGGCAATGGTCGTGGGTTCGGGCGCGGCCACGATGACAATATCGAACAGGTCACGGGATGCTTTGACAAACCGGGGGCCATCGACCTCGGCTTCGACATAGCGCGGATCGGCGACAGCCTTCCAGTATTCCGGTCCGCCCACCCGGTCCAGCAGGCGTCCGATGTCGCCGTCCAATTCCACATGCACCAGGCGCCGGAGCGGGTACTTGAGCAGTTCGGGAATGTCGTTCACAGGATTGCCGCCGATCAGGAGCACGGATGCGGCGGTGGGGTTTTGGGCCATGATGAAATTAATGTTATGCTCCCCGCCGATCGGATCGGGGAAAACCGCCAGCACCTGGCCGTTGCCGTAAAGGGTCATCTGCTCCTGGGCCTCAATCAGCGCCAGGTTCTGATAACGGGAGTCCACGGAAGCCACTAACCGGGCGGTATTCTCTTCTGGGGCAGCGGCTCTGCTTGCCGGAAGCTGAGGCATTGATGCCGGCAGGCATCCGAACGCGCGCCAACGCGCCTCGATGCTTGCCCATTCCAGTCCGGAAAGACATCTCGGGCAGACGCCGGCCACGGCCAGGACCAGGATCGGCAGAAGCAGGCACCGGCGAACGCCCGCGCGCGGCGCTATAATGGCGGCGCCAACCAGGGCCACCAGGCTTGCGATCACCAGCGTCGCCAAGGGTGTCAGCCAAAGAACGAACACGAAGGTGAACAAAGCGCCGCCGATCAGGCTCCCCAGGGATTCCACGGCATACAACCGCCCGACGGCGCGGGAATCTTGAATCCCGGCCAGGTGGCAGGCGCAAGGAAAAATAATCCCGATGCTTAAACACGCGGGTAGCAGAATCAGGGTGGTGCTGACCAGCATGGACAGAAAGGGGACATATTCCCCATACGGCACGTGAATCACAGACCGAATGACCCGGATCAGCCAGACCTGTGCCGGCAATACGCCAGCCAGGATGACCAGCAGGACCACGAGGCCCCATGGCAAAACAGTGGTGGGAACCCGACGCAAGAGCGGCAGGACGGCCAGAGATCCGGCGCCAATGACCACCAGCCAGACGCTCAGCATGGCGCCGATCGTCAGTTCATTGCCATAAAACGCCACCAGCAGTTCCCGCAAAAGCAGGACCTGGGAAAGCATGGCATACATTCCCGCGCAGAACATCATTGCCGCCAACCGGCGTGCAGGAGCACGTAGTCCGTTGACATCATGGGATGCCGGGTTCATAGGCCATCTCCCGCCTTGTGTTTCCTTGTGCGGAATGCGGACGCTCCTTATCAGCCCGAAGGCGTTTCCCGCAGGATGAAATCCTTCGCCTGGGACTGGGGATGGTGGTAGCGTTTCCGGTTCTTCGTCACCTGGCCGTACTGGATCGCCTGGACCGGACACCATTGCAGGCAGGCCATGCACTGTTCACAGCGGTGTAGCCAGGTCGGCTTCTTGTCCACCAGCTTGATATTGTCCACCGGGCAGACCTTCGCGCATAGGCCGCACTCCCGGCAGGTCGATTCCACCCAGAATTTCTTGTCGGCCTTGCGGAACTGCCCGATGGCCATGAAATTCACCAGGGGTGCGAACCAGCGGAACGGAACAGAGGACTCCTCCAAGGAACCCGTTTGACCATTTCGAATCATTTCCGCGATTCCCGCCAGCCGGCCCTTCATCTTGTCAAAGCAATCCTGCTGTTTGGGTTCAGGAAAGGGATCCGTCATGACGGGATAATTGGACGGCATGAACAAGGTCCAACCGGCGGCCAGACAGCCTCCCCTGGCATGCAGGATCTTCCGCGCCTGTCGGTGAGGCGCTCCGGCAGTTCCGGCGCAATTGGCCACGGTGAAATAATAAGACCGGGCATTCACCGGCATCTTGCGGAGAAACTCCGCAACAATCCCGGGTAAACCGAAAGCGTACACGGGAAAGATAAATCCAATTTTATCGGCCGCCGGGATTTGACCGCCGCTGACCCTGGCCATGGGAACCAGCTTTGCGTTGTCGAGCGCCGCGGCCAGGTCGCGGGCGATGGCCAGGGAATTACCGGTGCCGGAGAACCAGAAAAGATTGGTTGTCACGAATCAATCTCCTTGGATTATTTTTGGAGTGCGTAAGCGCGGAGCTTGCGCTTTTTTTCTTTTGTTCCTCCGCTTAATTCGTGACCTCGTCCAACGAGAGCACGACGCTTTCAAAAACCTGGAATCGGGCGTCCTTCTGCCAGGCATCCGGCGGCAGACCGGCTTTCTGGCTGAGGTGCGACAGCGTTTTCTCCTTCGTCCAGCCTTGCTCCACCGCAACTTCCGGGAGAAACACAGCCCGCCGCATCCCCTTCTCCAGGATGATCCCCATCTGGCCCAGCTTGAATTCATCGAGTGACGTAATGTTCCGGATCGGGCTGAGAATGGACACGTCGATTTCCAGCCGGGGCAGTTCCACCGGCTGAACCGGAGAAAACCGGAAATCCTCCATCGCCGCGTTGATCGCGTTGTGGTGCACCGAGAGATACAGCGCTTCCACCGGCGCCAGGGATCCGATACAGCCGCGCAGGTCGCCCTTGATTTTCAGGGTCACGAAAGTCGCCATTGGAACCTTCAGTTTCGGCGTAAGTTTGTATGATTCCATGGGAAACGGACTCTTTTTCTTGCTCACGCACCAATCCAGCGTGTCCTTTGCGATGGTGAACAGGGTCTGTTTCTCCTCGTCCGACAGTCCCGGTGTCCACGTTCCGCTCTTATGTTCCTTCATCTTGACCTCCTTGCTGATTGAAGCCGGCACGGTGGCGCCGGTTTGAGCCGCTGAAACGTTCGATCCCGCGCCGCTATCTCCCCAGGCGCCGGTCATACTCCACGCCAGACACAATCCTACAATGATTTTGATATGGATTGCTTTCATGCCAATCCTCCTGATTCGCCGAAGAATTATTTGACATTCATTAAGCCCCGACGCGGGGCAACTATATTTCCAATACAGGTCTGTCATCCTGAACGAAGTGAAGAATCCCTGCGTCTATTTCCGTCTTCCGCTGGCTCGATCCAGGATTTCCCTTTCCTGCCGGGTTAAATGGCCCACGCCCCACTTGGATATTTTTTCCAGAATGGCGTCCACCTCCTCCTGAGACGGTTTCCGTTCCTCCTCCCCGCCGGATGATGGCGACGTAATGACTTTGAATTTCCGGCGATACCAGTGCCAACGTAAGTCATTAATGGCACGCCAGACGCCACTAAACCACTTACGCGGATTCCAAAGCGCAGCGGACAGACCCCGCCGATTGAAAAACCACTGGATATAGCCATAGCCGGCCAAGCCGCCGGCCAGGTGAGCGGAATAGGCGATATTCCCCGGCTGGGTGATCATCGCCAGCAGGGAAAACAGTCCCAGACCTATGGCCATGGTCCTCGCCCGCATGGTCACCGGCAACACAAAAAACACCAGCAGCGTAATGGGCCGGTCCGGGAACAGCGCGGCAAAAGCGCCCAGCACCCCAAAAACCGCGCCGGACGCCCCCAGGCAAAACCCCGCCTGATTTCCCGTCAGCAGGAGCCAGCCAATCCCGCCGAGGATCCCGCTGACGAGATACAGGGCGACGAATCGTCTCATTCCGATCGCGCGCTCGGTTGCCGGTCCGAAGAAGAACAGCCCTGCCATATTGAGCAGAATATGCCAGAATCCGCTGTGAAGAAACATGTAGGTCGCCAACTGCCAGATAAAACCGTGGCGGATTCCCACCGGGCTCAGGCTGAACATCAGCGTGAAGGTATCGCTGGATGTGGCTTGCAGGGCCCACTGGAGAACAAACACCGCGCCGGTGAAGATCAGGAAAAACCGCACGGCGGGCGTTAGGGTGCCACCCATGGAATCTGAATAGTTGGAATAATATGACATAATGCGCCCATTCTAGCCGGTTCGTTCCCGAATGAAAACTAAAATGGAAATTCTTTTTTTCATGTCTCAGTGATCGGGGGAGTATGGCGCAATTAAATTAGGAAGGCCTTTGGCAACTGTTTCTCTCGCTAGGGCCGGCAGTCCCTTGCCGAACGATCGGTCAAGTGTTCGGCGGTCAAGGGCCCCGCCCTAAAGAGAGTCGGGGCAATCCGTAGTTCTTCCCGCCAGGAACGGGACAAGTTTGAACCGCTTCTAATCCCCTTATCACTGAGGCATTAAAATTATTGATTTATCGGCCGGGAAAGAGTAATCCGGGATTGCTTTTATGAAACGATCTTCCCTTTTTTTGCTCATTACAGGACTCATCCCGTGGCTGGCATGTACTGACGGCACGATTTCCATCGACGTGACGCCGTCCAACGGCACATGGTCCCTGACATCCTACCCGGCCGCTTATTCCAATGCCGTGAGCGGCACAGGCTGTCTGGCTTCCGCCACGGCACCGACTGGAACATATTCCGTGGCCTTCGGTCCACTCGCCGGCTACCGGGCGCCCGCGGCCCAGACGAATACGATTGTCTCCAACGAACTTGCGACCCTGTCCGGTATCTATGTTCGGAACTTGGCACCCCTGGATTTCGACGGCGACCGCAAAACCGACGCCGGCGTTTTCGATTATCAAACGGGATACTGGTACATCCTGCTCAGCGGCAACACCAGGATCCTCTCCGGCCAGCTCGGCTGGAATGAAACCCGACCGGTGCCCGGGGACTACGACGGCGATGGAAAAACCGATGCCGCCGTCTTCCACCGCCAATCCGGTTTCTGGTATATTTTTCAAAGTTCCAACAACAACCTGCTGATCGGCCAGCTCAGCTGGGGCAACGCCCGGCCCGTCCCGGGCGACTATGACGGCGACCGCAAAACCGATGCCGCCGTCTTCGATTACGACTCCGGCCTATGGCTCATCTTCCAAAGCTCCAACCAGAAAGCGCTGATCGGCCAGTTCGGCTGGGGCAGTGCCCGGCCGGTACCCGGCGACTATGATGGCGACGGCCGCACGGATCCCGCCTTTTATGACCGGGACACGGGAAATTGGTATATTTTCCAAAGTTTCACCAGCAACGTTGTAAGTTATGCGCTCGGGAAAAATGACGCCCGGCCCGTCCCCGCCGACTACAACGGTGACGGCCACACCGAAGTCGCCATGTATTACCGTGCCTTTGGCCTGTGGTATATCATGAATACCAACGGCGTCCTGGATTCATTCCAGTTCGGCACGAACAATTTCCGGCCCGTTCCCGGCGATTATGATGGCGATGGCTGCGTCGATCCCGCCGTATTTGACCGCGCAACTGCCACGTGGTATGCGCGCGGCAGTGCCACTGGCGCCACGCTTTCCGGACAGTGGGGCTTCCAAAATACGCCCGCCCTGCCCAGCTACGACAACGGCGGCATCGAAGGTTTGGTCATGCTGGCCTTTGGCGACAGCATCACCTATGGCTCTGCCAGCAGCAGCGACGGGCCCGCCACCGGTTATCCGGCCCTGCTGGAGCGAATCCTGGAGCCGGCCTTCGGTGGACATTTCGTTTCAATCAACTCGGGCAATCCCGGCGAGACCACCGAGGAAGCCCTTAGCCGATTTGAAGCCGCGCTAATCGCCGCCAATCCCGATATTCTCCTGCTGATGGAAGGCACCAACGATGAATTTTACAGCATGCCCTATGAACAAACAGAAGATAACCTGCGCTACATGATCCTCACGGCCCAGCGCCGCGGCATTCAGGTCGTGATTGCCACGATTCCGCCGGTGATCAGCAACAGTTACCGTGACCGGAGCGACCAGCAGGCCCGCATCCAGGGATTCAATCCGCGAATCCATCAGATCGCCGCCGACTATCACATCCCCTTGGCCTTGGTCTATGAATCCATCACCGCCGTTCCCGGCTGGGAGTCGAACCTGATGAACCAGCCTTCCGCCAACCATCCCAATGACGCCGGCTACCAAGTCGTCCGCGACGCCTTCTTCAATGCCGTTGCCGGCGGCATTAAATCCGGGTTGTTCTATTAATATACCGCCATTGCCGAAACTTCTGTTTATTTCCGGGGAAATACTGTATGCTTAATAGCATGAAATGTTGGCGCCATGTTGCATTCTCGGTTTTAATCTTCTGGCTGGGGCTGGCCGCGTTGAGTTTGCAGGCCGAGCCGATGTCGAGTTTTGATGTGCGGACGGCGGTTACCGGCTGGCTGAAGCTGGACTCCCGCCCGCTGGATATGCCGTTGGGCCGGCACATCAAGGCGGTGATCCCCTTTGCCGACGATCGGGGTCAAACTAATTATTACGCGGTGGAGCTGGCGCCCGCCGGTCTTGTGATTGTATCGGCCGACGACGAGGTGGAGCCGATCGTCGCCTTTGCGTCGTGCGGACGCTACGATCCATCGCCCCGTCATTCCTTCGGTGCGCTGGTGAGCCGGGATCTGCCGGGCCGTATGGCGGCCGCGCGGCAGAGGCGTGCCACGCTCGCACCCGGCATCGGCGCGGATCCGGTCTCTGAATCCCAGCGCGGGAAATGGCGTTTCCTGAAAAATTCCGGCGCTTCGGCCCTTGCCGCAGGGGAGCCGTCCATTCAATTCAGCGTCTCCGATGTGCGGGTCGCTCCGCTGGTGCAAAGCGCCTGGGATCAGAGCACGGACGGCAGCGGCAACTGCTACAATTACTTTACGCCCAATAATTATGTCTGCGGCTGCGGCGCTACCGCCCTGGCGCAGTTGATGCGCTATCACTGTCATCCCTCCGCCGGTGTGGGCGCGCGATCGTTTGATATTGCGGTGGACGGGGTAGCGCAATCTCGCACGTTGCTTGGCGGCAACGGTAGCGGCGGTCCCTATCACTGGGAACTGATGCCGCTCGATCCGGGTTCCACCACGACCGAAACCGAACGCCAGCACATTGGCGCGTTGTGTCATGACGCGGGAGTGGCCGGGCATGCCAGCTATTCCTCCGACGCCACCAGTATGTATCTGCCGGACATGGCCGAATCCCTGCTCACCGTATTCCAATACAGCCAGGCCGTCCAAGGCGCCGGTGACGGCGGCGATATCGGTGCGGGACTCATCACCATGATCAATCCCAACCTGGACGCGGGACTGCCGGTGATCCTTGGCATCTATGGCGACGTCGGCGGTCATGCCGTGATCGCCGACGGCTATGGCTACCAGGGCGGTTCGCTTTATCACCACATCAATCTGGGCTGGGGCGCCTATGATGCCGTTGAAAACGCCTGGTATGCTCTGCCGATTGTCGATCCAATGGGCGTCACCTTCACCACGGTAAACTTCTGCATCTATAATCTGGCGCCGGTCGGATCGGGTGAAATCATCAGCGGCCGAATTACAGACAGCGTGGGCAACCCGCTCAGCGGCGCACTGGTCATGGCCGTCCATTCCAGCGGTGCCGCCTATACGGATTATTCCGATAGCCGCGGCATTTACGCGCTGGCTGGTGTCCCATCCTCATCGTCCTTTGTCGTCCTGGCGTCCCTGCAAGGCTATTCGTTTTCAGCCCAAAGCATCAGTACAGGGCATTCCTCGGATTTTGAAGTCTTCTCCGGCAACTGCTGGGCGGTTGATTTTTTAGCCACAGCGGCCTACGCGCCGGCCTCAATGGATTATGATGGCGACGGCAAGGCCGATCCGGCGCTGTATGCCGACGCTGAAGGTCTCTGGGGCATCTGGTTGTCCTCGGAAAATACGAATCATCTGACGCTCTTCCAGTTCGGCGGCGGCGGATGCGTTCCAGCCACCGCCGACTATGACGGCGATGGCAAAGCTGATCCGGCCTTATTCCAGGCCTCCAGCGGATTCTGGGGTGTCATGCTTTCCGGCCGCGATTACGCGTTGAGCCTGGTTGAATTCGGGCTTGGCGGCACTGCCGCCGCGCCGGGCGACTACGATGCTGATTCTAAGGCCGATCCCGCAGTCTATGCCGCGCCGACAACACTCTGGGGCGCCATGCTCTCCAGCCGCGCCTATACCCTGACCACGGCGATATTCGGCGAACAGGGATATGAACCGGTGCAGGCCGATTATGATGGTGACGGCAAAACCGATCCTGCGTTGTATTCCAAAACCACCGGCATCTGGGGCGTATTGTTGTCCGCCAATGGCTATCTTCTGGCTACGGCCTCCCTGGGTGGCACCGGCTATACCGCGATCCCGTCCGATTTCGACGGCGATGGTCGGGCCGATCCTGCCGTGTACCACGACGCCTCCGGACTCTGGGGCATTATGCTCTCCAGCCAAAGTTATGCGCTGGTCATGGCCCAGTTGGGAGGCGCAGGCTACCGGCCTGCTCCAGCCGATTATTCCGGCGACAGCCGGGCCGATCCCGCTGTGTACCAGGAATCCTCAGGCGTGTGGCACATCCAGTCTGATTTCGGCCGGGCACCGGCCGCCCCGACGGACGTCGCCGCTAGTCCGGGAACCTACACCAACAAGGTGCTCATCAATTGGATGGCCATCGGCAATGCCCTGGGCTATGAGATTCTGCGCGGGACCACGGACCAGACCAACGCCTGCGTCATCCAGGGCTCCTCCCCAACCAATGTTTATAACGACGAGGAAACGGCTCCGGGGGTACTGTATTATTACTGGATTCGCGCAACCAATAGTTTCGGGGCCAGCGCGCTCAGCGCGTCCGGCGCCGGCTACTGCGCGGTGACGTCGCTGAGCGCACCCGCGAACGTCGCCGCCAGTGACGGCGTTTATACCAATAAAATCAGAGTCACATGGTCGCTGGTCAGCGGAGCGAACACCTATCAACTTTTCCGCGCCTTGACCGCCAATTCCAACGAGCTCAGTTACGCGGGATCGACGAATGTCAATCGCTTTGACGATTTCACCGCGGAACGGGAACTGACCTATTATTACCGGGTCAGCGCCGCGGCCCTGGGCGGGATCACCAGCGCCCTCAGCAGTGCCGATAGCGGATACCTTGCCGACACGAACACCAGCGGCCAGGCGGATCTCCAACTATCCAATTTCATTTTCCTGCCGGCAGCGTACAGCACCGGCGATTATCCCACGGTAGTCTCCCTGCGTCTGACTAACAATGGCCCTGCCGATCTGGAGACGCCCAACACGCGCCTTGCCGTGGATTTCTATCTCTCCCGCAACACGACCCTGGGCGATTCTGACGATCTATATCTTGGGATTTATGCCGACGATAAAACCTTGCTGGCGGATAATTTCACTTCGCTGACTTTCTCGGCTTCCGACCGGCAAAGCCTGGCGATACCCGCTTCCGCCTCCGGGTCCTATTATGTTTTCGCCAAAGTGCGCCACGCGGCGCCATCCACCCTGGTGGAACCGAACGATGCCAACAACCACGTCATGCGGAACGGCGCCATCACCGTTGACTGACCCGCCGGCATGCGCTTCCGTCAGGCTTTCTCTGCTGTCCTGCACCCGCTAGAAGAGAGCAGGAGAGAAGGGAAAAAAGTGTTAGTCCGAGAATCTTGGTATTAGTTTCAATTTTCTTCGAAGGCGATTGAGTTCGGGATCGTTGCCCCGCTCCACAAGCTCGGCCGCTTACGAAACCGATGTCCTGTCACCAATCGTTTGCTGATCCAATCCGATCCCACGCCCGTTCGATGACTCAGCCACCAACCCATCACCTGCTTCCGTTTTCACCTTTCCTCATCTCCCATGGTTTTCAGAAACATCTCCCGGTCCGCATCGTCCCTGCCAATCGCCTCGCCACGATCCCCGCGGCTCATCACATGATAGAGTGCCCCCGCATATTCCACTCTCGGTTTCCTCGGCATAATGTTCCTTTACGCCCCATCCTAACCCATGTCAGGACGAGAATACCAAGATGCTCGGACTGACCCGAATGGCCCGACCGTCGGCATGACGACAAACGCCATGTCGAACGCGCTCCGCCCCTTGTTCAAATTCGCATTCAACGGCCTCGCCAACCTCGCCTTGGTTGCCGCTGTCGGCAAGGAACTTGTTTCCTTTTGCTGTAATACGTTGATTATTAATATGTAGGGATCGAGTTTGCTCGACCCAAAACCCGGACGGGCGTAGCAATCCCGCTGCTGCGGGATAAACCTATGCCCTACATCGAAAGTTCCTTGCTTGCTGAGGGCGGCGCCGCGCCGCCTGATTTTGCTTCTACGGTTGTACCCGCTACTCCGTATGCAAAGGTACACGGCCAGCGGACTGATATCATAAGATGGAGCGATCATGGGTTTCTGTGAATAGCGAATAAGTTCATTTTCAGGCGTTCCCCGCCTTCCATCAGTATCCGTCTCGATGATATATCGCCAGGCGATATATCATCCCATCATGGATGATGTCAGCAGTAAGTTGCTTTATGCGGGTATCGGGGTATATCTTGTTTTCCTGCAAATGAATCAAAAGGCATCAAGGTGTCCAAAGCTTGGCCTGTGAAGATCCGGGAATGGAGGCCAAAGAGGTGGTCTGGATTTGTCGCGTTGCGCGCGCTTCACCAGACGGGCAGGAAAGACCCGCTTCCCAGCCAGATGTCGCCGGATGTGTATTCGGCTGTCGAAAGAAGGCTGATCCAAAGTCCCAGGGTTGGGCTGTATACGGCGGGATCCGCCAGATCGTCACCGTCAAAGTCGCCGCTGACCGGCTGGAAGCCGCGCCAGCCGCAATAGCGTGTGACTTTCGTATAGCTGTTGCCTGAATAAAGAAGCGTCCAGGCGCCGGTTTCCTCGTTATACACGGCCGGATCGGTCTTCCGATCCCCGTCATAATCCGCCGGCGCAGGGTGGTCGGTTGCATTGCCGAGCGTGATGGTTCGGGAGGTGTAGTTCAGCGAGGATAACAGGAATTGCCACCTGCCTTCCGCAGCGGCATAGATGCCCGGATCGGCTTTGCCGTCCCCGTCGAAATCGCCGGCCAGCGGCGTCGAGCCGGGGCCGCCGAAGGGGAAGGAAGTTTCAGTATATCCTTGCGACGAGAGCCGTATGCGCCATAATCCGTCGGCTTCACGAAACAGGGCCGCATCCGCTTTGGCATCCCCGTCGAAATCGCCCCGCACCGGCTGGGCGTCCGCATCGGCGGCGCCCGCAAGCCATCCGAGAGTATAACCATTTTCCGACATCATTGCCACCCACAATCCCGCCGTCTTGTGAACCACGCAAGGATCGTATCGGCCGTCCCCGTCGAAATCGCCGGCGACTGCCGTCCAATCTGCGCCCCCGAAATTGAATGTTACGTACTGGTAATTGCTGCCTGACAAACGCAGAGCCCAGTCGCCGGACTGGCAGTTGTAGAGAGTCGCATCCGTTTTCCCGTCGCCATCGTAGTCGCCGATCTGGCGCGACAGGTACAGCCCAGTGATGACGGAATCCTGTCCGGGCGCGACCCAGGCCGTTTGATTGGGCGGCGTTCGGAAACAGGGCAAGGGAGCAAACGAGACGGTATAATAGCCACCTGGGGCTTGAACTGCGGCCAAACTGCCGGTTCCGCAGAGCGGGCCGGTATAGCCGACCGGGGGGCCGTGAAGGGTCCAGATCCCATTGCCGGTGTTAGCTGCGATGGCCAGCGTTCCCTGGGAGGCGGGATCCGGTTGGCGCACCAAGGAGATATAGCTGATTCTTGCGATGCCATTGGTCGGTGTCTGGTCAATCCAATCGGCGCTGCCGTCAGATAAATGATAGATGAACCCACCCGTCCAGTTGATTGAGGCGGCCCATACATTCCGTCCATCCGGCGCGCAAACCCCCATCGTGGCATAAGGGGTTGAACTGATGCCTACATTTGTCCAGGATTGGCCGCCATCTGCGGTGTTGATAACGAACGAGTCGAACGCCACATAAACCTTAGCCGTATTGACTACGTGCAACTCATTTGCATGATATCCCGCGCCCTGATGATACAGAAGATCCCAAGTTATTCCGCCATTGGTGGTCCCGATAATCCTTCCGTTATTTGATGGGTTGGTAGCAAAGCCCACAGCCCATAGCCGTTGGGCATCGGCGGCCCCGATGCTCAAGATATTCGCCATATTCGTTACGGCGCCGCAGGATTGGCGAACCCACGTCAGCCCGCCATTAGTCGTATGCAGGATCGGAGCGTAGCCATCCTGGAAGTGCCCGGCGGCCCAGGCGATGTCGGCGTCCAGGGCGGTGATGCCCTGAAAATAATTACTGTAACCCGCCGGACTCAGGTTTTGCCAAGTTTGACCGCCATCCGTTGTCCGCAACACCGTGCCTGCGGCTCCGCTGACCCACGCGACCTCGCGACTGCACGCGCTGATTTTGGACAGTGGATTGTTCCCAACAGCATCGCGGGCGCCTTGCCGGGACCAGGTGCTCCCCCCGTTGGTGGTATTATAAATCGTGGCGTATCCCTGCGCGCTTTCCCCGACGGCCCATGCCGTCTGGGCATCGACGGCGGCGATACACGCCAGGGAAACATCCGCAATCTCCGTGGAACTGCCTTGGCGCACCCAGTCGGCGCCGGCATTGGTTGTATATAGGATAGTGGCGTAACCGCAGTTGGGGTCGCCGGCCGCCCAGCCGACATATTGAGTGGCAGATGGCATGGCTTTACAGACCGGCGAGAGGTTAGGAGGCCGGACATCTGCGCGAGCGGAAAGATGGCCCGCCTGGCAGAGCCCGGCAAGACCGGCCGTCAATGCGGCGACAAATAACGTGGGTTTTGACCGTAAAGTGGCAATAAGGGATGAACAATCAAGTAATGTTAATTCTGTCATCATGAATGCAATTCCCCAGATGGTTTCTCGGAAGTCAGGACAAGACCAGTCCTGCGAATAACAAATAAGTCCATTTCTGTGCCTGCACATTCCCGGCACTTTTGAATGTAGCAGGGCGCATTTTGAAAAGCCAGTTAAGAGATGTGGTCCAGCGATCCATCGCCGGAGAAATTGATTGCCCGGGTTCCCCGTGCCATGGCCAACCTCCAAACGGCCATCCGCGATCTGTCGCCTGTCTTTGTCTTCGATAATGAGAACCTGCAGACGCCCTTTCGCAAGACGGTGGTGTTTAATCGAGGGAAGTCATGGTATCTGTTACGATTCTTCTTCGATCGGGGTTCGCAGTTTCTTCAGCAGGTCGGCGTAGGAGTTGAGGTCCAGCATGCCGTTCTTTTCCCAGTAGGCATAGTCAGCGGGAAGCCATTCCCGGCCCAGTACCGATTTTTGTTTCATCATTTTAAAACACTCCTCCATATCGGGATCGGACTCGACCCGCTTTTCGCCGGTGAGGTAGGGATAGATTATTTCCGCCGCGGTGTGTGCGGCTTTTCGGGCCTCCTCCGGATCCTTCAGGGTTTTCGGGAAATAGCCATGGGTTTCAAGTGTCGCCACGGTTTTCACACCCAAAGCGCCCAGGAGCATGCCCAGGAGGTTATGCACCTGGTCCAGGCCACTCCCGGCGGTCGTGGCGACCGTCAGGCCGGGCTTGCCCGCCAGCCGGATCTGGTGGTACCAGGCAGCCAGCCGGTCGAGAAATGTCTTCATCTGCCCCGAGACCGTATAGGTATAAACCGGCGAACCCAGGATGATGAAATCCGCCTGGAGCATTTGCTCCTTCAGCCGGCCCATATCGTCCCGCTTATCCAGCGGACAGAATCCCTTGGTCAGGCAGGTCCAGCATCCGGTGCAGTAACGGATGTTGACATGGCCGGCGGTCAGCACGTCGGCCCGGATATCCTTGTCCATCTCCTGGAGTCGGTCGGTCATCATTCGGGTCAGGGTCCAGGTGTTGGAGCGTTCCTTAAGCGGACTGCCGATGAAAGCAAAAATATTTTTCATGATTGCTGTCCTTTAACCAAAGATAGCAGATGGCGTTCTTGGCTTCAAATGGTTTGTTAAAGATGCCCTGCGTCTCGGTGTGCGCCATGGCAAGGCTTTTCCGTGAAGTTCCGGAAATAAAAGTTGATCTTCGCGTCACGGAGACTATCATAACGGGCGTTATCTGGAGTTCCGCCTGCGATAGTGTGTGTTCCTGGCGCGATGGCCGAGTGGTTAGGCACGGGTCTGCAAAACCTGGCACACCGGTTCAATTCCGGTTCGCGCCTTATTCGTCCTGCTTTTTTGGAGCGGGGCTGACCACGCCATGAATCACGCCGCCGGAATTTTCCTTGATGGTCATCGCGGCCGATGCTCCGACTGAAAAAGAAAACACGTCCCACCTGTCACCCGTCTCGCTCAAGCCCTGGGAGGTAACGCCGATGGACTGCCCATATTTAAACACCTCGATAGTAGCCGTGGTTGCACCCATGTCGTGATCGCTGTAGTAATGGACCCAAACTTGATAAGTGCCGGGATCAACCACCTTGTCCAGCGTGATATTTTCCTCAGTGCAGGACGTGATGCAGTCGCGGTCCAACGATGGATCGTCGCTGACATCCCCCTGTACACCCCAATCCGGGTTTCGATTGGCATAATAGCAGTCCGTGCCGCTCGGGGGGCTCAAGTGCAGGTCCACGTCCGCTCCCAAGGTGGTCCACGTCAGCCGGACATGATAGGCGCGCAACTGGAAGCTCTGCATGTTGCTGATGAATTTGCCCAAGGCCCAATCCGCGGGCATACGGGGATCCAGTGAGTTATACCCCAATACCACCCATTGAAACTTGCCTGTGTCATCCGATTGCGAGGCGATCGCCGCCCATTCATCATCTGTGAAGGTGTACTTGATGTCGAGGATATCGTCCTTTATACCGACAATCTCGGTGAAATTGTTTTTTGCGATTACCAGAGCAAACCGGTCGTGGGCATATCCCGCAGTGGGATCGCCGTTTGCCTGCCACTTGAACTCGGGGGAGACGACGCTGGATACGATTAAGCCTTCGGCCGGTGTCTGAAGTTCCGGCCCGATGTTATTCAAGTCGAAAATCTGCGAAAACAACAACATCGTGTTGACGTCATACCCTACAAGAACGCACAGGGCGTTATAGAACTTGCCGACATTATCCAAATCGGCCATGTTGAAGATGTTCCAGATTTGTTTCATCGTTACATTGACAAGATCCTGGGATAACCCGTCGACCGATGTGTCAACATCCCCATCGCACAGGTCGTAGAGCATACCGGAGATTGAGTATTCGCAGGCATATCCCTGTCCCGCGCCGGTGAGACCGGTGTTGCTGAACGTTTCCAAATCGTCAGCTACCGCTCCATCCTCGGTATCGTGGTAGATCCGGTCGCCGGCATTGGGTATGGCAGGCAATGCCAGCAAGTTTTGCGTGGGCTCGATTTGCGCCAGGATCTCGAAGAACGTGGCCCAGCCCTCGGACCATGCCAGGCGGATTCCTTTCTCCTTGCCGTTCGAGGGAATCGTGGAGGACCCATCATGAGGTCCACCGGGTGAGTTTGCGAATAGCGAGGATGCCCCCTTGTTCGCCAGGTAATGGGCGTATTCATGCCCCAGCACGTCCCAGTCCAAAGCGTCCTCCCGAAGAGCTTTAACCTCAAAAAAGCGTGAGTTGACGTTGATTTGCACGAAATTCCTTGAAAACACACAGGTATTGATCTGATGCGATTTGCAAATTCACATTTTTCCGGGTATCCGCAAGCGGCTGGCACG
>Ga0180014_1000021_pt1 | contig 41550 bp, 33 predicted proteins | sample KR13_S1_MetaG_FD_116507 | JGI IMG/M metagenome (GOLD analysis project Ga0180014, IMG submission 116507) | Groundwater microbial communities from the Olkiluoto Island deep subsurface site, Finland - KR13_S1_MetaG | ecosystem: Environmental > Aquatic > Deep subsurface > Groundwater | place... | reverse complement strand
CCTCGGAGCCCGTCACCAGGACCGCCTCGTTGATGTTGGAGATGATGGTGCCCCCCAGGGTCCCCGCGATGGTGCTCAGGAAGCCGCGCCTGTTGATCGCGTAGGCGATGATGAGCGCCATGATCGTGCAGGTGAACAGAGGCAGCTCCACCATCCGGATGTCCAGAAGCGGAAGGGCTATATCGGTAACGAGGCCGACGGCTACCATTATGAGGGCCGCGACCAGGACGTAGCCGGCAGAGGCCCGCTTGTTGCCGGAGGAAACCTGCCGGTAGCGATATAGAAGCAGGATAGCGGCGATGACGAGAATCACGACGTAGAGTTGTGAGGGAACGCGCAGTACACCTCTTATCTCACTGTAACCCCAGTAGCTCTCGGTAAACCCCTTTATTATCAGGTCGGTGCTCCACAGAAGAACCAGGAACACGATGCCGGGAGTGAATACTGCCACGTGTACGGCAGGGTTCCGCGAGGCACGTTCATGCTCTGTGAAAACGAGGACGAAAAGGAGGAACAGGCCCCCGGAGAAACACCAACCCGGCCCCGCGATCAAACTTCCCCAGCGCGCCGAGGCTTCCGAGTTGGCGACCCTCATGATGAACTCCCCGGTGCCCCACAGTGCCAGGGCGAGCATCACCCAGAAGAAGAGGCGGTTAAGCCGGACCCTCGCGCCGCGCGAAAGCACGAAGAGGCCCACAATGAGAGTCATGATCGTTGCCACCAGGGACAGCATAGCGTAGATGTTCATCTGGTTCAACTCACTCAACACGGCGCTACTGTAACGAATATTCTTAATCGAGCGCCTTCACTATTCTACTATAGAAATGGCCACTGTCACCGTGATCCCGGGACATACGTGAGCCCTAACTTAACTATATAATGAGTATTGCAGGAATCGAGGGAATACGCGAGGCGTCCAGGGAGTTGTTGGCATGCGGCGGGAAGAGTACCGGGTAGAGGTAAGCGAAGAAACCATGGAGTTTCACCGGCGGGCGCTGGTGGTGGACCTTCACACTGATTGTCTTATAGCAGCCCGGATACTGGGCCGTGACCTCTCAAAGCGTCACAAGGCGCCATCGGGGTTCATGCCCTGGAGATTGCACGCGGACATCCCCAAGCTCCGGGAGGGCGGCGTGGATGCCGTCTTCCTGGGGGTAGTAACCCACCCCTGGCCGAGAAAGGCGTACGCCAGGGCTGTTCGAGTTATCCATTACGAGAGGTACGTGGTCACCAAGAACAGTGATGTCGTATCGCCGGCCACTACGCCGGGGGACATCGAGGCCGCCAGGCGGTCCGGAAAGATGGCCGTCCTGATGGGCGTTGAGGGAATGCATATGCTGGGAGGCCGGGCGGAGCGCATCGAGGACCTGTACCGCCTGGGCGTAAGGTATATAACCATGGCCCACTTCAGCACCAACCGCTTCGCCACCTCGTCGGCGGACCCTATCGCCAGACAGGCAAAGCTGGGGACGCTGGGCATTCAGGCGGTGGACTTGATGAATGGGCTGGGCATGATCGTAGACGTCAGCCACACTCACACCGATATCATCGCCGAGGTATGCCGGAGGAGCTCACAGCCGGTGATAGTGAGCCACGGCGCGGTAAGTGCCATCCGGCCGGTGTTCCGCAACCTCACCGACGCCGACATCAGGAACGTGGCGGGTACAGGCGGGGTGATAGGGCTGATTTACGCCGCTAACTGGCTTTCCCCGGGGAGGGAGGTCCCCGACCTGGGTGTTGTTATCGACCACGCGGACCATATACGGAGATTGGTGGGGGTGGACCATATCGCCCTCGGCTCTGACTGGGATGGGTTCATTGAGATCCCTCGCGGGATGGGAGACGCGGCCGGCCTCCCGGCCCTGACACAACTGTTCTTCAACCGCGGGTACTCTTCTGAGGAGGTCGAGAAGATTCTCGGACTGAACTTCATGCGCGTGTTCCGGGAGGTGACAACCAGGAAGGGGAAGAGAGTATCGACAGCGAATGAACTCCAGGCAGGAGACGCAAAAGGAAACGTCGCGAACGGAAAGGCGGAGTGGAGTAGATGAGAAAGGTCCTGGCGGTGGTCCTGTTGGCGCTCATGATCTCGGCCGCACTCGTCTGCGCCGGTTGCGGGGAGAAAGAGGAGTCGAAGACGCCGGAAAAGGTAACCCGGGAGACACCCCCCGAGGAGGTTGCAGACGAACCCGAGGAAACCGCGCCCGCCGAGGAGTTCGTGCAGGAGCAGTTCACTTTCAGGAGTTGCATCAACTTCGTTCGCGTCGAGCCCTCCAACAACCAGTTGCTGACAACCCCTGTTGAAACGGTCACAGCCTATTTCAGCCATGACCTGGGAGGCGGCAGCTTCATAGAGGTGACCCGTGATGGTATCACTGTCGTTGACGGCCCGATGGTGATCGCCCCGGACCTCAGGTCGGTGAGCGTCAAGGTCAAGGCCGACAGGACCGGCAACTACAAGGTCGCTTTCACCCCGTACTACCCGAGCGGATACTACGAGACCGGCAAGTCCGGCTTCTCAGTAGTACTCGACAACTAGTGGTGCCAGTGCCTTTAAGCGGTGGCCGACAGCATACGTAACGGTTAGAAGGCCTGGCACCTCACGCCACACAATCGGCGGTCAGACAAGGTACGCCACCCCCAGGCTGTTGCCGTTGCAAAATTCACCCAAACGGTGTCTATTATGCAACAGCCCAGGGGCGTGACCCCTCCCTACGCCAAGCAAGCGGCGTTACCGATGCCGGCAAGTTGCCGGCGCTACAAGGGAGACACTATGCAACAGCCCAGGGGCGTGACCCCTCCCTCACAAATAAACAAAAGCCACAAAATGACGCACTGGTGACAGGCACCATTGCGTCATTTTGCAACAGCCAGGGGCAATATTTTCGCTATTTTGACAGAAGCATTCTCACGATGCTGGCGTATCGGAACTTTCTTCCCGAAACGGGCCATTCGAGCTCTTCTTTAGGCAGAGAACTCCTTGACATAAGACGGTCCGCCTGCTCCTTCATGGAGGACATATCTGACTCAACCAGGGTGGTGCCTGTCGTGCCGTCCGCTTCGTCGAGGCGTTTCAGCAAGGCGATATTGTCATCGAGGAACCGCTTGACCATCTCCATGTACCCCAGGGACACCTTCCCGGATTCGCCCTTTGCCCTGTTCAGTTCGAGCAGGGCGGCGTAAGTCGTATCAACTATCTCCTGCCTGGACATGCACTCTGTTTCGTAGCTGAGCATGTCCCTCCAGTGGGGCTCCAGCATAGCCCGTCGGTACTCCTCCAGCGTGTTAAAAAGTAGGCGGTAGCCCTGTTGCTCCGGATGCGTCTGGGCTATGCTCCCGGGGTCCAGAAAAGGGGCAAGAGGGCCGATGAGCGGGTTTACATTGCCGCCGAAACGATCCAGCAGGCGCGAGCAGTAGGAAACGGTATCCATCACCGATTCGGGAGTCTGGCCGGGCAGCCCTATCATGAAGAAGACGTCGAACTTGCCGCACCCCACCTCCAGTGCCCAGGTCAGGTTCGCCTCGAGGTCGCTGTTGGTGTACCGCTTGCCGACGGCGGCACGGATTGCCTGGTCGTGGCTTTCCGGTGATATCTCAAAGGAGAAGTGGGGGAGGTTCGAGGCCACGAGATCAAAGAACCGCCTGGGCGCCGGCTCGAATAGCTCGAGAACCACGTGGTTTTCCGGGGAGACACGTCCGAGAGCCTCCAGCACCCGGGAGGCGTACTCGTCGCCGTTCTGCCTCAAGTCCCCGACGATGAAGATCGGGGCTCCGGTTATCCGGCTGATCGTTCGAACGTCCGCCGCGATTCGCCCGGGTTCTCGGAACGCCGGCCTGGCCCTGGAGAAGAACCGCTCCATGGACCAGTTCGAGCCACCGCAGAACGTGCAGTTATGCAAGCAGCCACGGCAGGTGAGGACCATGGTCATCGGGTACGACCACCAGCCTTTGAACGCGCGAAATCCCCACCGGTCCCGGTACTTGACCGCGGAGCGCAGCATGTACAGGTAGTTGTTCCCCAGGTAACCGAGGTCGTCCGGCACGTACTCACAGGCGTTACAGGCAACGTTCCCGGTGGACGAATCCCTGTAGGTGAGGTTCGGGACGCCATCGAGCTTGCCGTCTCCCGCCAGCACGCCAAGCAGCAGGAGCAACGGCTTCTCCGCGGAGTCACCCCTCAGCACGTAATCAACCTGAGGGCACTCGAGGAGTTCCCTGTGGAACAGTGATGCCGAGTAGCCACCCATTATCACCGGCGTGTTCGGGTGTGCCTCCTTGCAGAGACGGGCGATCTCCAGGGCCCCCTGACAGCTGGGGAGCCAGTGGAGCCCGATACCGAATGCGATAGGACGTTTGCGGCCCAGGAACCTTCCCACGTCGAAACCGGGCTTCTCCATCATCCGGGCGGCAAGGTTGACCACCTGGGTGTTTATCCCGTTTCGCTCGAGGTACTCTCCCAGGAACGAGAAGCCGATGGGGTACATCTCGAAGAGCGGGCTTGCCGGGATGAGGTCCGCGATGGGGCTCGGGATCACCAGCCTCTCCCGGAAGTCGTAGACGCTCGGGGGGTGGAGCAGCATGAAATCAGGTTTCGCGAACAGTCCCAATATAATCGATCCCGGTAACTCTTTTCAGCTATCCAACTGGTGCAGGTACTCGGCAATGCCGTAACCGGTCTTGCCCTCGAAGTGATACTCGGTCAGCGCCTCGTTGATAAGGGTCTTATGTCCGTGAGCCTCCAGTTTCAATGGAGCAACCGTGAGGACGTCGCCGGTTATCTCTATGGTCTTGCCTCCCGTGTCCTCGATTTGGAACTTCAACCGCTTCTGGGTAAGGCCGTCACTTTCGAACTCTGTCTCCAGCGCCACCCTCCTCAGGGGATAGTTCACCCCACCCCTGGAGACGAAGCCGAAGAATAGGTCCACGCTGGCTATGGCAACCCGGCTCAGGTTGAAAGCGAGCTCGTCGCCGAACTGGCAGGTCAGCCAGGTCCAGAGGCGGGGCGCGGACCAGTCCCGGACCCCCCAGGAGTGGTCTCTCTGACCGCTTCCCTGGAACTCCATTTCCTGGTCCCCGATCTTGATGGTCCCGGTTATCCGCATGGGTTGCTCGTTATGCTCGCTCGAAACCCTGGTGACCTCCCGCAGGTCCTCAAAACGCGTTCCGGCCCTTACCAGCATCTCGGCGATAGCGGTGGGGTTGGTGTTCTTGAAGTCGAAACAGGGCGACATTCCCTCCAGGGCCAGATCGAGTTCAACTCCCGTGAACTTCATGTTATCCGGATCGACCTCGAAGAGATTCCTCGAGTCGTCGATATCGGCCATGTCTCCGTTGAACCGAAGGCGCCACCTCTTCAATGGTTCCAGGCAGTGGTACTCCAGTTGCTCAATCTTGAACTCGCCCACACTGAACGTGGTCCGCCCTCCCTGGCCGGCCGCAAGGACACGGCTGCCGCCGGCGTAAAGCATGAGGGCCCCGATGTCACTTTCCTGGTTGGGGAGGATACCTATCCTGGTCCACCCGCCTATCTTGCTACCCGGATCGGTGAAGTTGAAGTAGTAGCTCTCGTTCCAGTGGTGCTCATCGGAAGGAACGTGGAGGTACTCGTCCTGGGGCACGGGAGGAGCTCCCGTCCTCTTCAGTTTCTTGTGGACGGCAATAGCAGAGCTCAAGGCCATGATCTTTGCCTTCTCGACAAGACCGGTTTCCGGCACCTTTACGCTTTCCATGGGGACCTCCTGTTTTTTCTACAACTCTTCCAACTCTTCTTCGTTGGGATGTAGGTAGACCCTCCCGTGGTCCCCGTCAACGGTGATCACCTGACCCGTCTTGATGAGCCTGGTGGCCACTCCCACACTCAGGACACCCGGTATCCCGTACTCCCTGGCCACGATAGAGCCGTGGGAAAGGGGCCCCCCTACATCCACCACGATCGCCCCGGCGGTCACGAAGAGTGGGGTCCATGCGGCGTCGGTCACCGGGGCCACCAGTATCTCTCCGGGTTTTATCATGGCGTTGCGGCGGGGGTCGGTTATCACCCGTGCCTTGCCGGTGACCTTCCCGGGGCTGACCGCGAGGCCGCGCAGCACCTCGAAGTCACCTTCCAGTTCCAGCTCCAACTCTTTAGAGGAAAGCGGCCTGGGGCGACCGTTGCTGTACCCGGGAAGCACCACCGTCTGGTTGCGCTCGTGTTCGCGCCTGCGCCGCGCAACCACACTCTCCACCTGGATTTCGTCAACCCTGCCCTCCATGATGACCTCGACCTCATCTTTTGCCAGGAAGAAGATATCGCTGGGCTCCGACATGAAACCGTCCGCGACGAACCGCCGGCTCAGGATGTTCGTCTCTTTCTTCACCTCCGCGATGCCCGTTATCAGTACCGCCTTCATGTACTCCCGAAGGCCGATGAACTTCTGTGCCTGCCTGGTGAGGTATCGGAGGAGAAGGCGGCGCGGGCCGCTCAACCTGCCCAGGGTATCGGCAAGGGCTTTCTTCCGATCCGACTCCTGCCTCCGGGCGAGCTTGTGGGGGCTTGAATCGGCGTCGGTGTCCAGGTAGTTCATGATCATCGCAAACACGTAACTGGGGTCATCACTCCAGTTCGGGAGCATCATCTCCGCCTCGAAGACGCTCCGGTAGCCGAACTTCTTCAGGAAGGAGCCAAGGGACGCGAGAAACTCCTTCGCCTGTGGTGACCCGTTTGTTCGTAAGACCTCGAGTATCGCCTCGGGTTCGTTTCTCCTGAAGATATCCTCCAGTTCCCCGGATTCTTTGACAATGCGCGAGAGGTCCCATATGTGGGTGCTGGGCATCGCGCTTTCCAGGTTGTGAAGTCCGGTGACCAGGCGGGAGGCCAGGATTCCCTCCGTATCGTCCAGCCAGCGCTTTGTTGCCTTGCGCAGGGAATCGAAATAGACCACCGCTAGCTGCGAGGCGGTTATATGCAGGGGGAAGACGCGTTCGCTGTCTCCCTGGCTCTCTCTCAAGATCTCCACGAACTCACCGTAAGGCATCTTCTCGAAATCATACTGCCTGAACTCGGAAATCCTCTTATCGAGGTCCTTTCTTGCCGCCCTGGCACCTCTGGGTGCCGTTATCACCTTGTACAACAGTCCGAAGACGGCTCTGATCAGGGTGTAAAGGGCCCCGGGGGTGGGGTGGAACTTCTCATCTTCTTGTCTCTCTTCCTCGTCCGGGGTCAATCGCTCGAACTCCTGGGAGGTGGCACCAGGCAGTTTTATGGTAATGGCCTTGAGTACCGTGAGGTTCAGATGGGCACGGCCGTAAAACACTCCCAGGAACGTGTATTCGCTCTTGGGATTGATTCCCTTCATGAGCCCGAAAGCTTCATTGGTCTTCACGAACCCGTAATCGAGATACCCCATGCCCGAGGAGATGGAGAGGGGTGTTAAGACACCCGGCATCACCTCGCTGATGTTGGCCAGGGTGTACTCCGGGTAATCGGGGTCAACCGTTGAGTCGAACTCGGACACCCATTCACCGGGTGCCTCATCCTCGACATCAACCACGCCGGTGGTTATCCTCCTCGACTGGAGGATGAAGAGCTCCCCACCCCGGAAGGCCCATTCGATATCCTGGGGTGAGTCATACTGTTTCTCGACTCTCAGCGCCGCCCGCACAAGTTCGGAGACCTCTTCGATGGAAAGCGAAGGCTTCCCGCCCTCTTCTTTCGCGAGGGGGGCCCTCCGGCTCCCCCGCCCCTTCTTCGAATCAAGTACGATCTTGAACGCTTTCTCTCCAATCTTCTTATCCAGGATCTCGAGTGATTCCCTGTCCACCACGAAGTGGTCGCAGTCGAGTTCCCCGGAGACCACGCCCTCGCCCAGGCCGAAGCAGGAGTTTACCACCATCTCGTCCGAGCGGTTGTTCAGGGGGTTGACCGTGAATATGACACCCGCTGAGTCGGCCGCGATCATGAGTTGGACCAGGGGAGCGATATAGACGTCCGAGAAATCCAATCCCCGGACATGCCGGTTCACTATCGCCGGATAACTGAAGACGGAAGCCCAGCACTCCTTGACCTTTTCGACCAGCTCGGCTTCGCCCCTGACGTTATAGTAGGTGTCCATCTGTCCCGGGAACGAGGTTGAGGCCAGGTTCTTTGTACCCACCGAAGAGCGCACCGCCACCAGGTACAAGTCATTCTCGCCCGCGTTTGCGAGCAGCCTCGAGTATGCGGAGAGCACCTCTCGCTGGACGGGATCCGGCACCGGACTGGAAACGATGAGTTCCCTGATTCTGCCTGCTTCGATCTCGACGGCCTCCAGGTCGGCGAAATCCATGGCCTCGATCATCTCTCCGATACGCTGCTCGAGGCCGGTATCCGAGAGGAACGATTCGTAGGCGTGCGCCAGGACACAGAACCCGGGTGGAACCGGAAATCCGGCCTCAATAAGGTGACCGAGGTTGGCCCCCTTCCCTCCGACCTGTCTCAGGTCATCCAGACTGATTTCAGAAAGCAAATTGGTAAATGTTACCATCCAATGACAACTCCCTGTTACATCAGTCAGAGTATCCGGCGCTTTCCGGATGCGATGTACGGCGTCACTATGTTACCATTCCGAAGTCCGATGTGCCCCTGTATAATTGACATAAAACAGCGACAGGCAGGGGAGTGATGACAGCAGAAGAGATGCAGCCGACGAAGAAGGCCACCAGGGATTACCGCTCCTACTCGGATACCCCGTGGGATATCTGGGACGTGATGTACGCCCGCAGGTCGAACAGGAAGTACATTCCGGCCCGACTGTCAGGCGAGTTTACCGGGTCTCTCGAGGAGATCGTGGGGCTTTCCGGCGGCGTCAGGGGCGCCGGGAGTGAGAGTATCATCCCGGTGACCGACCAGGCGAAAGCCGACCTTCTGAGGCGCCGCTTGCTGAGAGGCGTCAGGAACAAGATAAACCTGTGGCTTGCCCGGGCCCCGGTAAGCGGATTCCTGGTGATAGCCGTTCCGGCGGGTGACGCCGGGGCGGACCGCCCCCGCGAGTTGCCACTGGCGGTGATGGCGGTGGAGGATTGCGTCCTGTGGCTCACCTCGGTTGGGATGGGCACCTGCTGGCTGGCCGGTGTGAACCAGCAGGAGATCGCCGGGGTACTGGGCCTGGCCGGGGACGTGGCCGTTCCCGTGATCGTGTGCCTGGGTAAGCCGAAGCCGACGGGGCGTTCGATGAACTTCGACAGTCTCATGGCAAGGACGATGTCCAGGCGCAGGAAGCCGCTTTCTGTAATCGCCTCGGTGGAGACAGCCGACAGGTCGTATCCTGCTCAGGTCATTCCCTCACATCCTTTCTCCGCTGTTCCTGTTCAGGAGGTCACAGGTCTCCTGGAGCGGGTTCGCGACAGGACGGCAACTCCGGAGCCACCCCTTGAACTGGTGGTCGACGCCTGCATGGAGGCGGCAAGGATCGCGCCCAGCGCGAGCAATTTGCAGAAATGGCGGTTCGTACTGGTAAAGGACAAGAAAAACCTTGATGAGCTTTCCGGCCTCTCAGGTGGGGTAAACGGGGGGCGATGGCGGGCCGCTATTGTCGCCGCCGGCGAAGAGGGTGGGCTGGGACAGGTCATCCTCGAGAAGCCGTTCTGGATGATAGATGTGCCTATCGCACTGTCCCATATGTCGCTCATGGCCGCCTCGATGGGGTGCGGAGCCGAGGTGCGGGTCGATGGAATTGACGAAGGTGGCATCAACCGGATGGTGCGGCTGCCTTCCGGGGTCCGCACGGTGGGGGTCCTGGGGATTCTTTGAGCCGCTATCGGATGGAACGGGGCACTAAGTGGAAACGGGGGTTTAGATGTTGAGGAACCGGGGGCTGTCGTTCGGGGAGGAGGAGCGCATATTGCTGGAGAGGATAGTAGTGGACGAAGACCGTGAGGCCGCGTTTGAGTTCCTGCGCGACGTTGTTTACCCGAGGGTGACGGACGACTCGGGGCCGGACAGTTGCCTTCATGACATATCGAAACCGGTGGACGGGGTGAAAAGGCCGATCAAGACGCACAAGAACATAGGCTCGTTCGATTGAGGGACGCAATTCGATTGAGGGACGTAAGGGGAGGTCTGCTTTGATACGGTATGCAGGGCAGGAGAAGTTCGTGAAACTGGACGGGAGTCGTATCTGCTACATCGACGAGGGAGAAGGCCCCCCGCTGCTGTTCTTGCACGGCATCGGCGGATCTATAAGCAACTGGGCCCCCAACATCGAGCACTTCAAGCGGCGGTACCGGGTGATAGCGCTGGACCTGCCGGGGTTCGGGAAGTCCGGCTACGTCGACGCCGATTACGGCCTCGAGTTCCATGCCCGCGCCATCCGGGGACTGCTGGCGCACCTGGGAGTGGACAGGGTGTCGATAGTGGGCAACTCACTGGGGGGGCTCATCACCCTTCATATCGCGCTCTACCATAACGAGCTGGTGGAGACGATCACCCTGGTCGACAACGCCGGGGGTCACAAGTTCCCGGTGCTGATACGGCGGGCGCTCAAGGTTCTGCCTCTAAAGTGGCTGAAGCGCATCATCCTTTTTATTACCTCCTACATGATAAGGTTCAGGTTTGCCTACCGCCTGGGAGGTATCTATGAAATCAACCGTTACACCAGGGCACTGCTGGACGAGGCCGTTTCGACGGCCCGACGACCGGATGTTGACCGGTATCTCGAGGCGTACGTGAGGACGGCGCGGACCGCGCTCGACGTGACATACCAGGAACGACTGGGCGAGATATGCAAGCCGACGCTGATAGTCTGGGGGCAGAAGGACCTGGGTCTTCCCCTGAAGGTGGGGCAGCGGATAAACACCGCGATCAAGGGCTCGTTCCTGGTGGCGATACCGCGCGCCGCCCACGTGCCGCAACTGGACCAGCCCGAGGCGTTCAACGCGGCCCTCGACCGTTTCCTGACAGGGGCCTTGAAGTGCCTCGTTCCATGAATACGCCTTGCCGGAGCGGCGCTTCGACGCTCTCGGTGCTTAACCGTATCTATGGAACGAAGTACTTAAGAAAGCGATTTGCCCGCTCGGCGCTACTCTCATGCGAGCCGCATGAGCTACGTTTCAGGAATTACCTGGGGTACGGGATACGACTCGGTTTTGACGGGCCAATCGCGTACAATACCCGCAACGGGCGAGGTATCAAGATGGTCGTCGAGGGATTCAAGAGGCCGTACGTTATTCCGGTTGACGACCCCCCGAAGGTGTGTGCCCTGCTCTCGGGTAACGGCCACCCAGTGGAGTCAGGTGTTAGGCGGTCCGCCGAAACATCAGAGTCGAGTTCGGAACACCTGACCCCTCCCTCGCAAACAGGCGGAGGTTAGACAAACAATCAAGAGGGGAGATCTCATGAAGAGCATTCCACCGGTTCACAAGGTAAAGGGATACGGGACCGGCAACATGTACATCGTCGAGGGGGAGGAACTGGTGCTGGTGGACACCGGCGTTCCACGGGATTACCGCCTGCTGGTCGACCGTATAAAGAGCCTGGGGCGCTCTCCGGTAGAGGTGGGCCATATACTGCTGACCCACTTCCATGTTGACCACGCCGGTTGCGCCGATGCCTTTCGCCGCCTCTCGCACGCGAAGGTGTACGCTCACAAGGATGATGTCCCGTTCATCGAGGGCAAGGAGAGGATAGAGAGCATACACAAGAAGGGGGTCCTGGGGCGGGCGGCGTCACTTGTCCCCAACACTGCCCACAAGTATACCCGGGTGCCATCGGTGGAGGTCGACGAGCCGCTGGAGGATGGGGACGTGATACCTGTCCTCCACGGGATCAAGGTGATGCACACACCGGGACACACTCCCGGTTCCGCCTGCTTCTACCTGGAGGAGTATGGCGTGCTGTTCACCGGCGACGCGATAATCAACAGTTACCATTTCCTGACCCTTCCAACCGTGGGGTTCTCGAATGACTTCGACGAGGCCGCGAGGTCAGTCTGCCGGGTCGCGGACATCTTCGAGGACGGGGGGCTGTGGCTCATCTGCCCGGGGCACGGCCCCATAGTAGAGCAGGACCCAAGGGAGAAACTCCTGCGCCTGCGGGGGAGGATCATGAGGAAGGGCAGGGCATAGCATCTACTGGGATCGGGACAAGAAGAGCCGCGACTGAAGTCGCGGCTCAACTGCGCGTAGGTTAACTTGTTAACGCGTTCAGACCTGCCGGAAGCCCTTGATGTCGAAGATGCCGCCCTCGCGGTCCTTCTTTGCCTTGAGCACCGGCTTGACCTTCCTGCCGATCGTCACCTTGTCCGGCTTCGCGTCGATGAAGTGGACGAACTTGGCGCCCTCGGTGCCATCTACCTCGATCAGGCCCACTACGTCCGGCTCCTTCTTGGGCGAGCCGTCCATGTCCAGGTGGCACACGGTGTACGAATAGACGGTACCGGTTCCCGGGACCTTGAACGTGCGTGTTATCTCACTGAAGCAACGCTCGCAGAAGATCCTGCAGGGGAAGTAGACCGCGCCGCACTCGGGGCAACGGCTTGCCAGGAACTCGCCCTTCTCCTTTATCGCATTGAAGAACTTCTCCAGGCCGAGCCCGTAGGTATATACGTAGTTCACCGGGATCTTGCCCTCGAAGTACGAAAGATCGACGTTTCTCTCTATGCGTTCAGAGAGTCCCATTGCTATCGCCCCCCGCTCTTCTTCTTTTTACTCTTCTTACGGGCCGCCCTTAACGGCTTGAAGTGCATGATGTCGGTGATGGAGCCCTCACGCTCGCCGGGTTTCTTCCAGACCGCCTTTACCTTCATGCCGATCTTTATCCTGTCAGGGTCAACCTCGCCCAGGACGTGGAGTATGCCCATGCCCGGGGAGGCGCCGTCGATGTGTATCAGCGCCGGCAGGTGCAGCGGCTCGCCTTCGGGGATGCGGCTTGCGTCCCAGTTGACGTGGCAAAGCGAGTAGGTGTTCACGGTGCCGGTGTCCTTGCAGTAGACCCATTCGTCGGTGGCCCTCCAGCAGAGCTCGCAGAACATACGGGGCGGAATCATTATCCTCCCGCACTTATTGCACTTGCGGGCGATTATCTTCCCGTTCTTCAGTTCCTCGAGGTAACGACCAATGGCGACACCGTCGTCCCAGGCGTACTCAAGGTCCGGGGTCTGTGCTAACGTCAGCACTTTGCCCCTGTCAATATCACTCTGCTTGAGTTGGGTGCCACCGAGCTTGAATTTTCCGAGTTCCATCTAAAGCACCCCCTTATCTTCTCATTACCACTACGGTGCCGACCTGCATGAGGTCGCCCCACGCCTGCGCCAAACCGCAGGTGGGGTTCCCCGGGACCTGCCGCTTCTCCGCTTCGCCGCGAAGCTGCAGGAAGATCTCAATGACCTTCATGAGACCGGTGGCGGAGATCGGGTTTCCAACCCCCAGCGCTCCCCCGGAGGGGCACATCGGCCTGTCGCCGTCGCGCTGGGTCACCCCGTCGGCCAGCAACTGCGGCGCTTCGCCCCGGTCCGCCAGGAGCAGGCCTTCCATGTGGTGCAGCTCCTTGTAGGTGAACGGGTCGTACGGCTCGGCTATCTCGATCTCTCTCCTGGGCTCCTTGATGCCGGCCATGTCGTAGGCCATCCGGGCGGCCTTCTCCACGTAACGAGGGTAGGAGAGGTCACGGGTCGCCCAGTACGCCGTGTCCAGGTTCCAGCCAACGCCGTCGATCCATACCGGCTTGTCGGTTATACGCTTGGCCGCGTGCTCGCCGGCCAGCACTATGGCCGCCGCGCCGTCGCTGGCCGGGCTGATGTCCAGCCGGTTTACCGGCCACGCCAGCAGCTCGCTGTTCAGCACGTCGTCCACGGTGATGTCCATGGGAAGCTGCGCCGACGGGTGGTCCATGGCGTTCTTTTTGTTCTTGACCGAAACCGGTGCGATATCCCTCTTGGTGAGGCCGTAGGTCTCCATGTACCGGTTGTACTCCAGGGCGAATATCCAGATAAGCGTGGGATCGAGCGCCTGCTCCGTGGTGTGGTCGAATATCGTCAGGAACGCGCCCTGGGGGTGCGGATAACATGTCGACATCTTCTCGGAGCAGACCACCAGGCAGGTGTCGAACATTCCCGACGCCACGTGCATCCACCCGTGGATGGGGGCGAAGACGCCGGTGCCGCCTCCCACGAACTGGCGCATGTACGGCTTCCGCCAACCTCCGGATCCGTCAGAGAGGTACTCGCCTTTCATGTGCACGCCGTCAAAGGCGTCGGGGGCGGTGCCCAGGCTGACAGAGTCTATGTCTTTCAGCGAGAGCCCGCACGAATCAAGCGCCATCTTGGAGGCCTGCCAGGCGAGCTCTTTTCCGGTTTCCTGGGCGCGTCGGACGAACTTGGTTATCCCCGCACCCACAATTGCGACTTTTTGACTCACTGATCACACCTCCTTACTTGTTGGATAGAATCGCGACAGCGGCTGAGGTCGTCGGCTCTCCCCGCCAGGCCTGCGCAAGGCCCGTGTGGGCGTTCGCGATCTGCCTGCTTCCCGCAGTCCCGCGAAGCTGGAGCACGATCTCCATAAGCTTCTGGGCCCCGGCTGCCTCGAACAGGTGACCAACTCCGAGGTCGCCCCCGGATACGTTGACCGGGAGGTCGCCTCCCCTGGTGGTGCGCCCGTCCTCGAGGGCGAGGCCGGCGCGACCGGGTTCGAAGAGCCTCAGAGCTTCAATGTACTCGAGTTCTTTGAAGGAAACCTCGTCGGTAACCTCCGCCAGGTCTATCTCCCTGGCGGGGTACTTGATTCCCGCCATCTTGTAGGCCATGTCGCCGGCGAGCCTTGTCGATACCGCGTTTCCCCAGTCACGGGACTCGAGGGATGGCGAATCGGTTGACCAACCGACCCCTTTGACCCATATGGGGTTGTCAGTCAGTGAACGGGCGGTCTGCTCACTGCAGATAACGAAGACGATCGCGCCGTCCGCCACCTGGGCCAGGTCGAGGAGCCGGACCGGTTCGGAGACCGGTTCGGAGTCGAGGACGTTGTCCAGCGTAAGGTCCGCCGCGTAGGCGGCGACGGGGTTTTGGAGCGCGTTGGCGCGGTTCTTGACCACGACCCGGGCGCACTGCTCGCGGGTCGCCTTGCCGTCGTGGAGAAAGCGGTTCATGGCCAGGCCGGACACGTAGCTGTAATGCTCGTCAAGCGGCCTGTTCAGTATCGGGTCGAAAGCGAAGTTGACCATGTTGGGAATGGTCTTCATGTTGGACAGCTTGGAAAGGGCCTGTACCGCGACGATGTCGAACTGGCCGGTCAACACAAGCATGGTTCCGACGGCAAGAGAGTGGATGGCATCTCCGGGAATCGTCTGTACCGGCTTGAGCACCGCACCAAGCTGGTCGTTGCAGTACTCGTCGGAGATGCTGTAACCCTCGCAGAAGTCCTCGGAGGTGCAGACGAACGTGTCGATGTCCTTCGGCTCAATCCCCACCTCGTTATACGCCTTGGCCGCCGCTTCGTACGTCAGTTCCCGGAAAGAAGTACCGGGCGACCCAGCGCTGAACTCGGTGTAGCCAAGGCCGGTAATAGCAACCTTGCCTATCATATTTAGACCTCCTAACTCGGCTGATAATGCAGAGATTCAGTTGTAGCGGGACTCACCTCCATTCGGATGCCTGTAAGTCGTGTGCAAATGAATTGCGCATGACCGGTCGTAATCTCGTCCTTTTTCAGACAAAAGCCGTACCAGTATATCAAACTTAGGTTGTTAACAAGCGGTCAGGTCACTGAATGGTTTTCTCGAGGTCCGGGCTGTACATGATGAGGAGCTCTACGATCCGGTTTCGCATTCCGTCCAGCTCGGCCTTGTCAGCCATGTAAAGCGGTTCCAGCTCCTCGCCGGACTGCGCCGAGAGGGCCCGTTCCAGCTGGTGCACCCTGTTTCGAAGGTACTCCTCGGTGAGCGTCTGGGCCTCCGCCAGGTTCATGTCCGGCGGCTCGTCAGGAGCGGCCACATCGATGATGAGTGATGTCAGGACCATACTCTGGTCGACGAGGTCGTCCAGACCGTCCTGGAGTCCGTACTGGCCCGCCTTGACCCTCCCGATGATGTCCAGGGCGCTCATGTCCAACTCCTTCTCGCTCGCGAGAGTTCCGGTTATCGCCTCGCGGGCGACGTAGTTCCTGTCGCTGCTGTCACTGTCGATACCGTCGCCACCGCCACAGGCGAGAGGAACGGCCGCCAGCGCTGCCGCCATCGAGATAACCAGAGCGACCTTCATTATCTTTCGCATGAGGAGATTATACGCAATAAACGCAAGATGGTACCAGGTACAAACGCAATAAACGCAAGATGGTGACCGCAACAATGGGGCCAGGCCCCAACGCAACTACTTTATACGCAAAGTATGTGCAAAAAGGGCCTGGCCCCTTTTGCACAGGAAGGCCGGGGGGAGGATTCAGTCAGCGTAATGACGTATGATTATCAGTCAAGGAGGGGTTGCCGCATGCACGAGCATTTTGACGGTCACAGGGCGTACAACCACATCGCTAAGCTATCCGCCAACCGGCGATTGCCGGGGGGGCCCGGGGAGGAACTCGCCCAGGCGTATATACGCGGGGCGGGTGAGGAGATAGGGGTGCCGATGCGCTCCGAGGAGTTCACCTACGCCACCTGGCCGCTAACCGTGTTTCTGCCCGGGATATGCCTGATCCTGGCGGCGATCTGCCTGGTGGGCTCGTTCACCTACCTGTGGGGCAACTACCTGGTTGTGGTGCCGGGACTGGTCCTTCTCCTGGCCATGCAGTTGAGCTCTAAGTGGACAGGCGCGTTTGAGAGATTCGGAGCAAGGGGTGGCGACAAGCGCTCGCTCAATCTCATCGGCGAGATCAAGGGCGAGGATGCGTCGGGCACAGTCATACTCTCCGCGCATTACGACTCCAAGAGCCAGACCATGCCGGTCATCCTGCGGGCGGGCCTGTTCATACTCGGTTTCGGTACCGCGATACTTCTCGGCTTCTGGTTGGGGGTGGCGGGGATACTGGAGTTTGCGGGGGTTACCGTCCTTGGAAACCGTGCGATCTTTTTCGTTTCGCTCGTCCCGGCGCTGTTCCTGTCACTCCTGGTTTTCAACTTCACCGGGAACAAGTCGCCGGGCGCGCTGGATAACGCGTCGGGCGAAGCGGTGATACTGGAACTGGCGAGGGTCCTGGCAGTAAGGCCCCTGCGGAACTTCGATGTCCGAGTCGCGTCGTTCGGCTGCGAGGAGGTCGGGCTCTGCGGGTCGATCAACTACCTGCTGGAGCACGAGGAGGAGTTGAAGAAACGCCCCTGCTTCATGCTCAACTTCGACATGCCGTTCTCGGCGGCCGGGCAGCTATACGTCAATACCGGCTTCGAGATGCCGCCGAACTCTACCAGCAGGCGCCTGAACGAGCTTGCCTGCAAGGTGGCGGCGGACAGGGGATTGGAGATGAAAGAAATCTACCTGCCGGTGGGAGCTGCCGCGGACCATATGCCATGGGTCAAGCACGGTTTCGAGGCGACCGGGTTTGTATCGGTGGCAACTTTCATACACCAGGCGGGGGACTCCCTGGACAGGATCAACAGAGAGGGCCTGAGGAGGGCGGGAGAAGTCGCTCTGGAGGTCTTACGTACGCTGGACCGGGAGCATTCGTAGCCACGTAACCAACGTCAATCAGGGGCGGCTTCCAGGTGGCGGTGTATCGAGATCGCCGCACTGCGCCCGTCGGCGCAGGCGGAAACGACCAGGTTCCCTCCCGTAACGTCCCCCCCGGCAAAAACGCCGGCCCGCGAGGTTGCCAGGGTTTCTTTATCAACCTGTATCGTTCCGTCAGGGTTGAGATTCAACTGTGTGCCCAGGTACTCAAGGGTGGCGGTGTCGAGTTCCCTTTCCCGGGCGATGATTACTGTTCCTACCTTCAAGATGTCAGGGTAATCGTTGTCGGTCGCCGGAGTTTGTGCCCAACCGCCGGTGGGCCTGGTCTCGAGGCCTTCCACTCTCCCTTCACCCAGGACCCCGGTGACAGTTTTCCCGGTGACAAACTCGATGCCCTGTTCCCGGGCCGCTTCAACGTGGCCGGGGGCCGCCGCCATTTTTTCCTCATTATCGGCGGTAACGAGGAAAACCCGCTCGGCCCCCAGCGTAAGGGCGAGCTTGCCGGTGTCGATGGCCAGGTCGCTGTCGCCGAGAACCGCCACCCTGGGAGTAAGCTCTCTGGTGACCTTGCGGCGCGCGGAGAAGAGGAAAGAAAGCGCGTCTATAACTCCCGGCAGGTCGATGCCACGGATATCCGGCATGCGCACTGCCTGGAGGCCGGTTCCCAGGAAGACCGCCTTGAACCCTTCGCGCCACAAAGAATCGAGATTGATGTCGAGGCCGAACCTGGTGTTGCCGCGAAACTCGATTCCGGACGACAAAGCACACTCGACCTCCCTCAGGAGCGCCTGCCCGCCAAGGCGGAATTCCGGAATCGCGTTAGCGGGAAGCCCCCCGGAGTCCACACCGGCCTCGAATATCTCCACGTTGTGCCCGAGCAGGGAGAGGAAGTATGCGCAAGACACACCGGCCGGGCCCGACCCGATTACCGCTATCTTCTCGCGCCTCTCGCCTTCCACGGGTTCAGGCCATCCCTCCGGCCCGGGAGCCGAGCCGCAGACCAGCGCCTCGAGCCGGGCTATTTTCAATGGCGTGTCCAGGTCCGCGCGCCGGCATTTCGCCTGGCAGAGCTCTTCCGCGGGGCAGATAAGGCCGCAGGTTTCCCCAAGGGGGTTGGCTTCCCTTATCAACCTTGCGGCTCCGGCGAAGTCCGCCGCACCCACCCGGCGAATGAAGTTCGGGATGTCGACCCCCGCGGGGCATGCCCGCATGCAAGGGGCGTCGGTGCACCGCAGACAGCGGTGTGATTCGAGGACCCCGGATATCGTATCCACAACCGCTTCACCGGAGACCCGCGGGCGTACCGGCACCGTCTCCAGGACGGGACTCACTTCAGTTTCATGGAACTTAGGGGGACGAACCCCGAGGTACCTCAGCGTTGCCAGGGCGCAGTTTACCCCGGAGGCAGCGGCCAGCGCCACACCTCTCCCGTAAGACGTCGAGTCTCCGGCGAGGAATAGACCCCGTATCCCGGTGACGGCCCCCGGAAGGCCGGAAGGTGCCGGCAATCCATCAACGCGAGGTCCGGCCAGGGCCCCGCCTGGCCTTCCGGTACGGCGCTCGAACGCGGCCGGGCCGGCGACGGACCTGCCTGTTGCGGCGTCCCCTATTCCGGGAATCACTCTCTCGACCCTGGAGAGCACGCTGTTCGCCTTTTCCTCCTCCAGCCGGGAGTTTGCCCCGGAGTCGTACTCCGGATCTCCGGGCGAAGGCCGCGTCCCAGGGTCTGCCAGGCGGATGGAAACGGAGTGGTAACCTTCAGGTGAAAGGTTGGGGTCCAGCAACGAGGGGACGCTGATGGCGATGAAATCGCCCGGATCGCGTTCCGGGTTGTCTATCAGTACCGTGTCCGGCTGAAGGTCGTTGGGGATCGCGGCCTCGGGAACACCAAGGTCGATTGTAAAAACGCCCGGCGCCGGCTGGAGCGAGTCTGCCCATTGGACGGTTTCCGGCCGGAGGTGCTCACTTGCGACCAGGTGCCTGAACACGTTACACACGGAGATGCCCGACACGACCGCACGGGACCGTAGAACGCGCCCGCCGGCGAGGCGCACCCCGGCGGCCCGCCTTTCCTCGACGATTATCTCCTCGACCGGAGTACGAAAAACGATATGCCCGCCGTAAGAGACGATGCTCTTCTCCAGGCGGTCAGGTATCTGCTGGGAGGAGCCAATGGGGTAATGGGCACCCCCGACATGACGGTCTATTATTGAAAGGGCGGCCTGGATGACCGAGACATCACGGATGCCGTAGCCGGTGCTGTATACAAGGTCCGCTTCGAAGAAGGCAAGGACGAGTGGGTTGTCGATGTAACGGAGCAGCAGCTTCTCGGTGCTCGTCCGGCGATAGCGTGACAGGCGCATCATGCCGAGAGGGTGCCTGGCCAGGAGCCCCCACTTGTGAGACGTGGACTCATCGCGCGGCGGCCTTGGCGGGCCGGAGGCGTTAAGAATGGCCTGGTAGACGTGATCGAGTTCGCGTGTGAACGATAGAATGCTTCCGGCCTGCTGGGGAAAGATCGCGTTTACGTCGGCGCTGAAGGCCTGCCGGTCGGCACGAAAGTCGATAGATTGATCGCCGAAGTACATGCGGTACGCGCTATCGAGGGGAATCAGTTCCACCTGCTGGTTCAGGTAGTCGAACAGCGTCCGAAGGATGTGGAACCCTGCCTCACCGAAGCCGCTGAGAATAGAGGCGGCCATGTCGAAGGTGAAGTCGCCGGCCTTGAACGAGGAACAACAACCGCCTGGCGCGTGGGATTGCTCCACCACCAGCACCTCCAGGCCGCTGCCGGCCAGCACCGCCGCCGTGGAAAGCCCCCCGATCCCGGCTCCAACAACGATAACCTCGTAGCCGTCCTTGAGGATTGGTTCATTTGTGCTCAAAACAAGTCCCTAAGATTGTCGGTCGAAACCGTGGTCGGTAGAACGATCTTAAGCTGTCCAAGTCAAGATAACAGGCAAATGATAACCATTAGACGGCATCAATGACAAGGAATGAGCCGGTTACACTGACAATACAGGCAATCTGAGGAGGGGAGTCAGCAACGGCGCAGCAGGATGATCTCGTCCTGAAGGACGCCTTGAAATTCGAACTGGCCGGGTATTCGGGCGACCTCGGTGAAATCCAGTTTGCGGTAGAGGGCTTTCGCTCTCTCGTTTTTGTCGAAGACGGAAAGGCGGAGGATCGTCGGGCCCGGCTTGATTGCGGTCAACCCGACGTCTATCAGTTCCGTCATCAAGGCTGATCCCAGGCCGATACCCCGGTTCTGTTCACCCACTATGGAGATCGCGATCTCGGCGATGTGGTCCGATCGCCCGGGGTGCTGTCTCATGTCCGCGATTCCCACCAGCGAACCTTGCCTCTCGGCCAGGATCATAACCTCACGTGAGTTGCAGACCGCTGCTTCGACGGCGTCCAGCCATTGTTCCTCCTCCTCGAGGGAAGGTTTGTCTTTGAGCTTGATCATCGCGTCGGGGTCATCAATAAGCGTGCAGATATACGAAAGGAACCAGTGAGGGTTACCGCTGTCGGCTTCGGTGAACTCCCTCAGGGTGTACTCTCTGCCGTCAAGGGTGGCCTGCTTCACGTCTTTCCTCCCCGGTTTTCTGCTGTGAGGTGATACCGGACCATTATGCTACCAGGTAACCGAAGAGACATGAGCCACTGGTACCTGTCACCAGTGCGTCATTTTGCGCCACTGGTACCTGTCACCAGTGCGTCATTTGGCGGTTTTGTTATAATATTCCCTCAAAGGTAAACATGGGGGGGCATTGCTTTGAAGCACCAGGTAATATCTATTGCCAACCAGAAAGGCGGGGTAGGGAAGACTACCACCTGTATAAACCTTGCGGGGGCCCTTTCGGAAAAAGGCAAGAGCATCCTGCTGGTTGATATGGATTACCAGGGCAACCTGACTCTCGGAGTAGGGATGAATCCCGGTGATTTCGAGAAAGGTACGGGTGATGTGATCCTTTATCCGGAGATCTCTTTCCGGGAGGTCATCCACCAGTCGTCGATACCAAACGCGGACATCGCGCCGGCGAACATGATGCTTTCCAAGATTGACATCAACATCGACAGGCGCGAGGAGAGGCACAAGATACTCCACGACAAGCTCTACGAGGTCAAGGACAACTACGACTACGTGTTTATCGATTGCCCCCCCGCGTTCAACCTGCTCACCGTAAACGCGCTTTCCACCTCCGACGGAATCCTGATACCGATACAGTGTTACCCGTACTCGCTGGCCGGGCTGAACATGCTTCTGGAGATAATCGACGACATCCGCTACGCCTACAACTTCGACCTGGAGATAACGGGGATACTACCAACGGTGTACGAGACCAATACCAGGATTGCCGCAGCCGTGCTACAGGAACTTCATGATCGATACGGCGGCAAGGTGTTCGACACCATCATCAAGAAGAGCGTGAAGGTAGCGGAGGGGCCGATACATCAGAAGCCGATGGTGCAGTACGCCAACAGACATCCGGTCACCATGGCATACCGGGAACTGGCGTTGGAGTTCCTGCGCCGGGAGAATACCTAGCCAGTGGGGTCAGGTGTTAGAGAGCTGTCCGAGATTCAGAATACACTCTGGAAACACCTGACCCCTCCCTCGTAAGCAAGCATTGGCAAGACAAAAAATGACGCACTGGTGACAGGCACCAGTGCGTCATTTTTCAACAGCCCGGGGCAAGACATCGCGTAATCACCAGCCGTGGTCCCGCACGATGCATGCGGACGCGTTGATGCCTGAAACCATCACCAGGGGCACGCCACCGCCGGGGTTGGTGCTGGCACCGGCCAGGTATAGGTTGCTTATGACCGGCGATCGCCACGAGGGCCTGAACGGGCCCAGGTTTGGAATGCTCATCTCGAGCCCGTATATCGACCCCTCCGGCAGGAGCAGTTCCCTCTCGAAGTCCACCGGTGTTCTCATGTCCCGGTCCTGCACCATCTCCCGAAAGCCGGGGATCACGGTACGCTCGATGTGGGAGGCGGACTCCTCGATGAACTCCGGCTTGTACTCGTCCCAGTTATGGTACTTGAGCCGGTACGGGCCGCAGGTGAGGAGGCCCAGGGAGAACTTGCCCGGCGGCGCCAGCGTGGGATCGGTGATGCTGGGACATACTATCCCCCGGGGGAGATCCTCCATGGGTGGCATCAGTCCCCGGGCGTAGTACTCGTCCCAGTAGGCGTTCAACTGCTCGGGGGGCGGGACCATGACCGTAAAGTGGCACCTGATCTCCTCCGGTTTTTCCGAAAGCCCGAAGTAGACCATCGGTGCCGGGATGGAGAGGGTGTACTTCTCGATGGCCCGGGCGAAGCGGGCGGGCAGGTGCTCCCGGCCGACCAGGTCCAGGTAGGTGGGGATGGCGCTGGCGTTCGACAGGACAACACAGGCGCGGATGACTTCACCATCACCCGTTTCGACACCAACCGCGCGACCGTTCTCCACTACTATGCGGGTCACCGGCGTGTTCATGCGGATTTCGGTCCCGTTCTCCCGGGCGATACGGGCCATCGCCCCGGGGATGGCGCCCATCCCCCCGCGGGGGTACCAGTAACCCTCGTGCGAGAGGTAACTCATTACCGCGAATATCCCGTTTATCCGGTCGGCCGGGATGCCCGCGAACAGGTTCTCGAACGACAGTATCGTGAGCGCCTTGCGGTCCCTCAAGAACCGCCGGTTCACCGCGTCCTGGGTGCTGGTGACCACCCGGAGGATGGCGGGGATGGCCCTCATCAACTTAAGGCTGGCCGCCATCTTCAGCAGGTGCCCCGGCGTGCCGAACCGCTCCAGTGGAGGGAACGGCTTGTCTACCATCACCCTGGCCGCGTTCCACACCGTCTTCATCTCCCGGCAGAACTCCAGCCACCCCTCGCGGTCCCCGGGAGCGAACTCCGATATCACATCGGCCGTCTCGACCGGGTCCATGGGCAGCAGCACGCTGCTGCCATCCTTGAAGCGCATATCGTATACGGGGTCGAGGAGGTCCAGTTGGACGTACTCATCCAGGGTGAGCCCCATCATCTCGAAGAAACGGTCGTACAGTTCCTTGTAGAGGATGAAGATGGCGCCGACATCGAACTTGTGCCCGTTCAGGTCGTAAGAGGCGCAGCAACCCCCCAGGCGCTCACTGCGCTCCAGGAGGAGGACACTCCTGCCTCTTTTCGAGAGGAGGTCCGCGCAGGTCAGCCCCCCGATCCCTGAGCCAATCACAATCACGTCGTACAATGAGTCATCTCCCTGCTATCGGTGAGGGCTGTCACTGTGTCAGGCGCCAGCCGGGGACGTTGTCGGCGAAGCGCTTCACAGCCCGGTCCTCGATATAGGGTAGAGCGTTACCTCCGGCGCGCACCAGGGGCCGTTTGATGCAGTCGGGCAGCAGGTCCCAGACCTTCTTGACCACATACGTGGGGTAGAAAGTCGCAACCGCCCTTCGGAACTCGTCGTACGCCTCCGCCTTGTCCTCGATTGCCCTGGCCGCGACGCGGCCGGTGACCAGCGCTCCCAGCATCCCGAAGAACAGGAACGGGTCGATTACGCCTGCAAAAGTTCCGGCAAGTATCTTGTTGCCGTGGAAGAGGCGGGGGTTTCTTATGCTGCCCACCGGGCAGGCACCTCCCATGAGGTCTGTCCACTGGCTGAACTCGGCCCCTTCAAGCTCGGCCAGCATGGTGACGAACTTTTCCTTGCCCTCCCGGGTTAGTGGCACGTCTCTCTGGAACAGGAGGGCGAACGATACCCCGTTGATAACGCAGTAGAACGCGTAGTCCCTGGTGAACGTGTCCATCCACAGGGATACGGTCGTACGGTCGTGGTCCACCGTACCCTTGGCGAAGTAGCCATAGAGGGGGGAGTAGGGGATGTTCAACGCCTCGTACGGCTCGATCTTGAGGCCGGTCGAGATGATACTGTCGGCGGGTAATCTGGCGTAGTCGCCCTGGGTGATGACCGGGTGGCCGAACTCGACGTTTACCCCCAGTTTCTCCGCTTCCGCGAGGAGAAGGCTGTCCAATGACGATGAGCGGGACCCCCTTTCCACCATATACATGTCGATGGATCCCTGTAGAGGCATCCGGTATCGCCTGCCCCAGGCTATCAGGCTGGCTTCGTCCAGCGGCTTCGCCGCCGGAGCGATGTCAACTCCGGTAAAGCGCTTGATGCCCTCGATATCGAACGGGCTTCCCGCCGGGTCGGGCCTGAACTCCAGCATGCCCCCGATGCGGTCCTCCCGCTCCAGGATGTTCACCTGGTGCCCCACGCGGGCCAGGTTTATAGCCGCCACAAGCCCGGATATACCGGCGCCTACGATTGTCACTTCCTTCATCGTTCCACCTCCGGATGGTGTGTTCTCCCCGGTCCGCCTTCTCAGTAGGGGAGCTGCTTGTACCCGGGCAGCGCCTTGAAGAAGTTGTCCATGAAGCCCTTGAAGATATCGGCGTGGTCCTGGGAGAACTGGAACTGGGCCGGCAGTATCTTCTTCCTGAGCCCGACCGGCACGCTGTCGAAGAACCTCCTCAAGAACAGGTTTCGCTTGTAGAACCTGATGTAGCGGGTATAGAGCTCGAACGCCTCCCGCCTGTTTTGATGCGCCATCGCCGCTATCTTCCCCGAGACCAGCGAGCCGTGCACTCCGAACAGCGCGAACGGGTCCATCATACCGCCCAACGTCCCCGCCAGGATCTTATCTCCCACGAACAGGCGCGGGTTGTCGTAGGCGCCGGTGGGCACCAGGCCCTCGTGGTAGTTCCAACTGGCGCACCCCATTCCTTCCTGGCCTTCGAGTTGCCTCTCCTTGAACTCTTCCCACTCGCTGTCCCTTACCGGCTCCCTGGCGAAGTAAAGGGAGAACACCACGCCGTTGGCGGCGCCGTAGTAGGCGTAATCCAGGATGTAATCGTGGAACCACACCGCGCACAGGGCGCCCTTGTCGGTCTTGCCCCGCCCCATGTATCCGTAGACCCGCTGGTAAGGGATGCCCAGCGCCTCGAACGCCTTGAAGTAGAGGCCGGTGGCGATGATGGAGTCGGGCGGCAACCGGGCGAAGTCACCCTGGCTTACCAACTCTTTGCCGAACTCGAAGGAGACCCCCGCCTCCAGGCACTTATCGTACAGGAGCTTGTCCAGGGCGGTATCACGGGAGCCCCTTTCCACGCAGTGCAGGTTTAGATGGGTCAGATCCATGGTAACTTGATGGTCATAAGTGTACAGGTTCCAGTTCTCGACAGGCGTTACCTGGGGCTTGTTCAGGTCGACCCCGATGAACCTGCCCAGCGGGCCGGGCTCTATCGGGGTGACGTCCACCGCGGGATGGATCTCGGGCATGCCTCCGACCCTGTCGTACTTCTCCAGGACCAGTACATCGTGTCCGTCCCGGGCCAGGTTCAGCGCCGCGACGAGCCCGGCCAGGCCCGCTCCCACCACGATTACCTCCGATGATTCCGTTGCCATCTTGCGCACCTCCATTGGTGTATCAAACTATTGACCCCCACCTCAGTCCTCCCCCTGCGAGGGGGAGGAAGCAGAATGGGAATCGATAACATTGGCTAGGTCAGCAAACGGCCCGGCATTCGCCGGGCCTCGCCCAACTGCTTTTTCAAGTGCTTGACATATCCCTCGTCCAGGCGCGAGGCCCGGTACAGCCCGGCCAGCGCGCCCGCCAGCAAGACCAGGAGCGCCGCAAGCCCTCCCCGGTGTTCCCATGCGAACCTGATTGGCCTTGTCATGCCGCCTCCGGTAACAGTGTCACCCGTTACCCCTTTCCCACGATGGGGACGCCTAGAACAGGACCTTTTTCATCGTGCCGGTGTCGTACTCCCATCGGCGGTTGGATATGTTGTTGGGGTCGAGTGCCATCTTCATCCTGGTGAACGTTTCCATGAACTGGACCATGTTTGGCTGCGCCGCCGGCATCGCCAGGTCCATCATCGGCATCCCCTTGATAAGCGCCCCCGCGCCGGCGGCGATTATCATGCCCTGCGCCATCGCGGTGATGGTCGCCCTCCCGTAGCCCATCAGTATCCTTATCAGGTCGTCCTTGTCGCATTGGTTGGTGTACATGTCGTACTCCATATAGGCGGAGCGACCCATGTGATACGGCTGGAGGTAGGTCGAGGCGTCGTCGGGAGCGAGGGCGTCGTCGGTGGTGCCCACCTGGTTGGTGCACGCTTCTCTCATCGTCTTCTCTATCCCCACCATGTTCTCCAGCTTGTCGATGAGCGCGCCTATCATGAACGAGCCGCGTACCCGCTGCACCCTTACGGTGACGTTGAAGTACTTGACCCAGGTGTCGAAGTTGACGTAATCGTACTCCTCGGTGAGGTCTTCCATGGCCTCAATTGGAAGGAAGCTGAAATCAGGAAAATGCTCCTCCAGCATCTTCTCGGTAAGTTCCGACTTGAGGTCCGCCTCCTCCTGCGTCTCCCCCCCGAAAATGGTGACCAGGTTGTGCCTGGGCATCAGCTCGGTAACCTTGGCCGCTTCCTTGTTGGTCTCTCCCAGGAATATCCCGAAGAAGGAGTCCATCATGTGGGCCAGCTCCAGGCAGAGGTTGTCCTGGGCGACCATCTCCAGGGCTTCGGCCATTACCTCCAGCCTGTCTTCCTCGTAGGAGGGGAATACCTGCTGGTGGAACCTCGCCTCGGGGTAGAGCCGGATGGTCATCCGGGTGACTATCCCCAGGGTGCCGAACGCGTAGCGGAACATAGTAGAGAGGTCCGGCCCCGGTCCGGGTACGTGGCCTTTCACCGCACCGTAGGAGTTCGGCCCCGTCTTCAGGATGTCTCCGTTGGGAAGCACCATCTCCACGTCGATGATGTTATCCATCCCGAACCCGTACTTGGAGGCCATGGTGTTGATGTTGCAGAACGCGTGGTTGCTGATGACCCCGGCGGTTGCGCTGGTGGATGGATTGAGCACCCGGCAGCCCGCCTTCTGGGCGGCGACCTGCAGCACCAGGTAGTTGACCCCAGGCTCGATGATCGCGAACATGTTCTCTCCATCAAGCTCCACAATCTTGTCCATCCGGCGCAGGTCGCAGATGATGCCCCCGTAGGTGGGGAGCGCCATTCCGGCGGTGGTCAGCCCGGTGCCGAACGGCATGACGTCGATGAGGTACTCGTTGGCGACCCGGTAGACCGCCCCGACGTCCTCGGTGGAGGCGGGCATGCACACGACATGCGGGTAGGAAGCGGGGGTGAAGCTCTGGTCGCGGGCGTAGCCGCAGAGGATAGACGGAGAGTCGGTCGCCCACTCCTCGCCAAGTGCCTCCCGCAGGGCGGCCAGGGCCTTCCCCAGGTTCTCCACCCGGTTATGGTCCGGGTCTTTCTCCATCACCTGGGGCCTGTGTACGACCCGCCTCTCCCTGAGTTCCTCCCTTATCCTGCTCTTTGACATGAGAAGCCTCCCGTTTACAGTGCTTTTTCGATGACCTCGGCGAGGTCGTAGACGTCCAGCTTGTACTTGCCTTCACTCGCGGCGCTCTCAAACATCCGCACGCAGATGGGACAGGAGGTGACGATCGCCTCCGCGCCGACAGAATCGGCCTCAAAAAGCCGCTCGTTGGTTACCCACCGGACGTACTCCGGCTCCCAGAAGAACACAGAACCGCCACCGCCGCAGCAGAGAGAGTTCTTGAGGTTCCGCTCGAACTCCAGCAACTCCAGCCCCGGCATCGCCTCGAGCACCTTGCGCGGGGCCTCGAACACCCCCTGGCGGCGGCCGAGCCGGCAGGGGTCGTGGTAGACGGCCTTGACCTTGACCTCGTTCGCGAGCTTCAGCTTGCCTTCGTCTATCAGACCGGCGGCGATCTCGGAGAAGTGGTATACCTCGATATCGATTGCCTTCGCGTACTCCTCCTTGAGGACGGTGTAGGCGTGGGGATCGGCGGTTATGACCTTGCCCGCGCCGGACTCCTCGATCTTCTCTGTGTTGGCGGCGGCCACTGTCTCGAAGTAGTCCCGGTCGCCTATCATGAGCAGAGCGCTGCCGCTGGAAACCTCGGCTGTGCCCAGGGTCCCGAACTCCACGCCCCCCGCCCGCAGAACCTTCGCCACTGCTTTCATGCGGGGCGCGAGCTCGGGGAAGACGCCGTAGTCGTCACCCACGAAGAGCAGGTACTCGACTTTCTCGTCCAGGGCGTTCTTGATGTCCAGGCCATCTTCCCACTCGACCCTCTTCCTGGCGGGAACCCCGTAGGGGTTGTCGGTTTTCTCGATGTTATCGAGCATCTCCGAGAACTGTTCCATCGGGGCCCACCCGTCCTGCACCGCCTGCTCACGCAGGAGCTGGATAACCCACAACGGGTGCATCTGCTTGACGGGGTAGCAGCGGTCCTCGCAGGATCCGCACAGCATGCAGGTGTACAGGGCGTGCCGCATCCGGTCGTCCGGCTCGATCTCCACCAGGTCCAGGCAGCGGGCTATCTCCAGCTTGCCCGAGGCGTAGTACGCCTCGTAGCGGAAGCGAGTGCCGGACGGGCAGTTCCGCCAGAAGCGAGGTTCTTCACACTGCTGGGCCATGACCGCCTGGCACAGTTTGCATTTGCCGCATAGCGAGAAATCCTCTCTCAGTTCCGAGAGCACCTCGCGCGGGGCGGTGATTCTGCGCTTCATTGTCTAGTGCCTCCTTCCATGGGTACGGTTGAGCACCGAGAGCGTCGAAGCGCCGCTCCGGCAAGGCGCGCGACCGAGACGTACTCCTGTAGTACGTCTTGGGAGCGGAACGCAGCCGGTGTGGATGCAGCGGCGTTCGAATGCCAGCGTATTTGTGGAAGGAGGCACTTAGATCCCTTCCAGTAGCTCGTCGGGGTTGAGGAGGCCCTTTGGATCGACGATTCTCTTGAACAGCTTGATCATCTCCACGTACGACGGGTCCGTCCGGGAGTAGACCATCTCGGCAACCGGCCCGGTAGGCTTGTCGATGAACGCTTTGTTGTCCAGAAGCGCCTCGCATGACCCCAGGTAGGCGGCCTCCGCCGACCCCGCCGCCTTCTCGTTCCCGGAGTTGTAGTAAATGTCAGCGCCGCAGTATGCCGCGCCTCCGAAGTAAGTGGGGACCAGTATCTTTCCTAAGTCGTCCGGCTTGCCCCCCGCCGCGCTTACCTGCTCTTCGATTACCTGGAACGTCTCGGGGACGTTCTTGAAGTACTCGTAGCAGTAGACGTGCCGGCAATCACCCTTGTAGAAGTTTCTGTCGTAGACGTACCACGGCTTACTGAGCGACTTCTCCAAGCCCTCGGGGACCTGGCCGCGAAGATGCTTTCCGCCAAGCTCTTTCGCCGCTTCCTTGATGTACCCTTCCCATAACTCCACGAGCTCCTTGTGGTGCTCCATGGTGATGACCACGGTCCACGGCTTGAGCTTCTTCTTGAGGGCGGACACCTTGCCGGCGTCCCCCCCGGCGAGCGTTACCGAAAGGTAGCGGTCGTTTGCCGCGAAAGCCTCGAAGCACCAATCGGCGCGGCTTACCTTGTAGATGAGGTCCTTTGCGGGGCCGACCTCGTCAAACCCGAAGGCCACCAGCCGTCGCTCCTCACGGTTGGGGTAGGTGTAGACCAGGCCGTAGTAAGGGATTCCGAATATATCCTCCGATGCCCCGAAGAACGGTGAGAACTGGGGCCCCTGGTCCTCCCTGAAGTCGGCGTGGCCCTCATCGGTCATCTGCTGCGAGCCGGAGACCCATAGCTGACCGTCGGCCATCATGGCGTGGAAGACGGAGAGGTGGGGGTGCCGGTACCCCCCGGAGCCCATCAGGATATCCCGGTCGATGTATGACCGCAGGACGAATGGGGACTGACCGGCGACCGGGAACAGCAACCGCTGGTTCTCCTTGTCCAGTTCCTTCTGGAGCTGCTCGAAGGTCACGCCCGCATAGACGAAGGCGGTCAGGTTCCTGGTGTCGATCTTCTTGATCCGGTTCATCCTGGCCAGGTCGACCAGGACGCCCTCCTTCTTCGCCAGGGACTTATCCGAGAACTTTCTTTTGAGCGAGAAAAGGGGTATCTCGTTTTGGTGACAGAAGGCCGCGACATCGGAAAGCTGGTCCACGTTCTCCGGGGTCACCAGCAGGAGGTCGGTGCCGGAGACCGGCTCCTTGAAGTACGGTGAGACGGCCCTGTCGCCGCTTCGCACGTTTCCGTCCCCAAGGAGTCTCTTGAGCTCTTTGGTCGCGCTTGGGTTCATATCTCCTCCCAGTCTGTTGTCAGCCGCTGATCTAACCGACGTCTATTATCGATTCCAGCCCTTTTTCCGTGAGTATCTCCGGGTAGATCTTGAAGGCGGGCTTGATGACCGGCAGCAGCTTCAGCAGCTTGGGGACCGAACCCTCCGACTCTATGTCACCGCTGGTGAGCGCCTTTATGAGGTTCAGCTTGCCCAGCCAGAACTTGTGGGCGACGTCGCTGTCCATGGTCAGGGTGGCGTCGGCGGTCAGATCCGCCTTCCCCGGTGTCAGCACGATCTCGTCGCCGGTGCAGTCTATCCACACCTCGCCTTCGGGGTCGTCATAGACAAAGTTGACTATTAACTTGGAAGCCAGGGCTTTCTTCTTGATGTCGGGATCGTCCGAGAGACGGTCGAAAAGCTCCTGGAGACACCAGTAAAGGTCCTCGATGTTGTCGAAGTACGGCATGGCGACACTCTCCTTTCGGTCAATACGACCTTGCCGGGACAATAAGACCTCGAATGCCGGACGCATCTTCCTCAAGAAACGAATCGGCATTACTCGAGCGCCATACAGGTTATTATTATATAGTGTAACTGTCAATGACCGGGCAGTGCAATCGCACTATCAACTACTGCCCCGTCTCATAAGTACGGTGACGCACCGAGAGCGTCTCCGCTCCGCGCTGGCAAGGCGCGTGACCGAGATGTACTCTTGTAGTACTTCGAGGGAGCCCAGCGCAGCCGGAGTGGATGCAGCGGCGTTCGAATGCCATTGTATTTGTGAGACGGGGCACGATGGAACAGCGAGGTGGTGGGAGTGGCTGAGAACGTAGTGGTGGGTGCTGGGCTTGCGGGAATGGTGGCCGCGATCAACCTGGCGCGGGAGGGCCGGGAGGTGCTGGTCCTGGAGAGGGAATCCAGGGTCGGCGGCTCTCCGTTGTATCACCCTTCCCCGGAGGGAACCCCGATAGATCTGCCCCGGTTGGCCGAGTACACGGGGATTGATATCTCCGGCGCGGTGGCCCGTTTCAAAGCGGGAAGCGTTGTGGTATACGGCGAGAAGGTCACGGTGGACATGGACGCCATCTCCTCGGTGGTGATAGAGAGGGGGCCTCGTTCGACGTCCCTGGACAGTTACCTGTACGAGCTGGCGGTGAAGGAGGGCGTGAAGTTCGAGTTCAATCACCCGGTGATATCCAACGACGATACAGTCAAGCTGCCTCCGGATACGATAATCGCCACCGGTCTTTACTTCGAGGGGTTCGACGCGCTGCGCGTCCCGTACCTCACCTCGTTCCATTTCGTGACCCGGAGGAAGGTCCCCGACGAGGAGGCCAACCACGTGACCGTCTACCACGGTCAGTTCACCTCCGACTACGCCTACACCTGTTCGGTGAACGGGATTCAGTTCGCCCACGTCTTCCAGCGCAGGCCGATCGGGAAGGACACACTTCACGCCTTTACCGAGCAGGTATTCGTCTCGGAGGGAATCGAGTTCGATGGGTGGGAGCAGTTCACGTTCCCGGTCCCGGCGGCCTCTATCAACAACCCCCGGCTGTTCGCCGGCGACAAGATACTGGCGGGGACACTCGCCGGATGTATGGAGTCGTACATGTTCTTCGGCATGCTGGGGGCGCTGGTCTCGGGGAAGATAGCGGCGATGGCGGTAAGTGACAAGGCGAGGGCTTATCAGGAGTTCAAGCTCGCCACGTCCGCGTTCAAGGGCGCGTACCTGATGAAAAAGATGGGGAATATAACTCCCCACTGGCTGCACCGGTTGATGCTCCTTCAGGGTATTCCCCGGTTGTCTGAGTACCCGGCACTCGCGGATGTCGTGAAGCGGGCGATACCCGGTTGGCGCAACTGTGAGAGGGCCGGGGCTTAGTTATCAAGCGAGGGGGTCAAATGCGGAAGAAAGTCGTGGTGATAGGGACCGGACCGGGGGGCAGCGCCTGCGCGGCCCTGCTCCAGAGCAGGGGGATGGACGTAACAATCCTCGAGCAGAACAGGTTTATCGGGGGCAGGTGCTCCACGTTCGAGGAGAACGGCTTCATGGTGGACACCGGTGTGCACATGTTCGCGAGCGGCCCTTCGGGCCCGCACGGGCAGGTGGCGCGCGAGCTGGGGGTGGCCCAGCCCTGGATGATCCGAAACCCCTCGGAGTCGATGTGGATGAACGAGAACGGGGTCTTCTACCTGTACCAGAAGAACACCAGCTTCTCCGCGCTGGGGGAGCTCGTCAAGGCGGGGATTACCGGGCGACAGAGGATCAATATCCTGAACACGCTTCGCCGCTCGGTCAACAGCTTCGGGGTAGTTGGCCTCTTGAAGGAGATGGCGGGAGTGAGGAGAGCCAACCCCGCGTTCCTGGAGAAGTACGACGAGGTCACGACCAGGGAGTTCCTGTACCAGTTCACCGAGGACAGCGGAGTGCACCGGGCGATGAACTGCCTGAGCATGTTGCTGCTGGTGGTACCGTACGACAAGTCGTCGGCGGGGGAGTTCATCTACGCTGTCTCCGGCATATTCGGAAACGGTACCCTGGGGGTCCCCCGGGGCGGGGCGATTGGGGTGCCGCGCTCCTTCCTGAGGGCCTTCCGGCGCGACGGAGGACAACTCCTGCTGGGGGTAGCGGCCAGGGATATACTGGTCGAGGGCGGCAGGGTGACCGGGGTCGTCGGCTCCGACGGTGAGACGTACACAGCCGACGCGGTTGTCTCCAACGCGGGGCTCCACAGGACCGTTGAGCTTGCCGGGGAGGACAGCTTCCCCGCCGAGTACGTGGAGTACATCAAAGGGCTGAAGCTCTCCTACTCGTGGCTGGCCACCAAGCTGGCACTCGAGCGAAGGGTGGTGGACCTGAAGGCCCCGTCGTTCTTCCCGATACCGCAGGTGGAAGCCGATGAGATATTCGCTTACTGCGACGAGCCGGATGGTCTTCCCGAGGACCCATTCCTGTTCGTGCCGGTGCCCACAGAGTGGGACCCGACCCTGGCGGCGGCCGGGCGCCAGTTGATAATCATGGGCGTTCCGACCTCCAACGACGTGGACCAGGAGGACAGGAGCCAGAAGATACTGGACATAGGCGAGAAGAAACTGTTCTCGTTCTTCCCCGCCATAGAGAGGAACCTCATGTGGAAGAGCCGGATAACCAACAAGGACACCAACCGCATTACCCGCAAGGGGAAGGGTGACTGCATAGGCCTTGCCCAGATACCGGGACAGGTCGGCTCACGGAAGCCACATCCCAAACTCCCGGTCGAGGGACTGTGGGCCGTCGGGTGTGACGCCGGCGCCAGGGGCGTGGGCACCGAGCAGGCGACGGCCTCGGCGATGCTGGTGAGCAGCTTAATAACGTGACTCGGGAGTACCGGCACGGCGGTTGGGACGAGTGGCTCCAGCGCCTGGAAGGGAAGGTCCGGGGGGCGCCGGAGGTTGCCTGGCTCGACCGGATAGCGGACCGGGTCCTGGACAAGGCACGTCTCCGGCGTGGGGACAGCGTGGTAGACCTGGGCACCGGGCACGGTCTGCTGGCGATGAAAGCGGCGCGCGCTGTAGGGCCGGGCGGCACCGTGGTGGCGTTAGACTCCGACCCCGGTTGCCTGGATGAGCTGCGGCGGCGCCGTGATAGCATGAGTATCAGGAGTATCCTGACGGTTGTCGGCCGCATGGAGGACCTGCCTCTCGAGTCAGAGAAGTATAGCGCCGTTGTATGTCGTTCGGCGCTGACATATTCGGAGAACCTGGGTGCCGTGGTATCGGAGATATCAAGGGTAATGGCGCCGGGGGGCCGGTTCTCGGTATTCGAGCCGCTGGCGGGAGAGATGGAATGGAGGGCTGATGAGGGTGTTTCGCTCGAGGGTTTTCTCCGGCTGGAGCGAATCGTTTCCGAGGAGCGGGAACCACGGCCTCCGGACCGCGAGAGTTTAAGGCGCGCGTTCGCCGACCGGTTCGGTGGCGTGGAGTCGCTGGTGGTCCACCATAGAGTAACGTTCGAGGGTATGTGTGTAGAGGAGATAGCCGGTGAGTACCTTCACGACCTGCCCGGCGAAATGGCAGCAACGCAGGTGCTGGGCCGGCGGGTTCCCGGGGAAGACGTTATGAGCGCGGTCTCGGGTTTCGCCCGCGAGGCGTCATCGGGAAAGGTGAAGGGGCGCCTGCCGTGCATATTCCTGTGGGGAGTTAAGGCCGTATAGGTTTAAATGGGTACTGGAGAGGGGTCGATAAAATTGACCGGCCTACCGAGACTAAGGACGCGGACAGTGCTGGCGATTGTGGTTGCGCTGGCGATACTTCTTTGGGCCGGGTCGTTTGCCCTGGCGGGGGAAGGTGGAGCGGCGGTGTCACCCGCGGAGGCCCGCGCCGAGGCGGCAGACCTCATCACGAGGGTGATGAGTGCCTCAAGGAACGGTACCGCGCAGATGGGATCGGTCCCGGATTGGGAAGGGGCGGTCCCCGGTGAACCGATGCTGGTTTTCGCCTCCAACGGCTCCCCGTCGCAGTACCTGGTACCGGTGCTCGACAGCGGGGGAGCGGTGGTCTCGACCATAGGGGTAAGCGCGATAACCGGGGAGTGGACCAGGTACTCTCCCGTATATGGTCTGCCGGAGTTCCCGCTGGTGGATGCCGGTGAAGCGGTCGGCATGGTACGCGATTTCTTGAGGCGGCGGGGAGTTGACATCGATTTGCCGGCGCCCGAGGCAAGGGTCGCGCCTGACAAGGTCATCTACTGGTTCTTCGACCTTCCGGGCGACCTGCCGATAGACGACGTCTATCTGCCGGCGTTCTCCGAATCCAACCCACTCGCCGACCCCGCTTTTTCCAGCATGGAGGGGCCCGAAAAGAGTAATGGGGCCGGCGACTGGCTCCCGTGGGCGGGGAGTGGCGCGGTAGCGACCGAGCCGCCGGCCAGGGCGGGTGGCGCCCCGGCCGCGTACGACATCGCGGATGTCCCTTATCACGTGCAGGAGACAGGCTACTGGTGCGGGTCCGCCTCCCTGGAGATACTGTTCGATTACTTCGGGCCCGACATAAGCCAGTCCGAGATAGCAGGGGTCGTGAACTCCGACCCCACTTACGGGTGCTACAACAGAGAGCTGTTCAGGGGCGCGCAGTTCTCCAGTAACAGCACCTCCATCCAGGACCCGTTATTGCACGGCTATACCGCCAGGGGGATTGGCTATGGGGCGGCCTACGATTACTGGGAGGACGGCTCTTCGCTATACGGCTCCCGGTACACCGACCTCAAGAGCCTGGTATCGAAGAACTACCCGGTCATTATTCTCTCCTACTACGACACCCCGCCATCGTCCGGTCACTTCAGGGTGGTCAAGGGATACAACGACACGCTGGACGAGTTTATAGTGCATGACCCCTGGTACACCCCGCCGTGGGGTGGGCCCGACCAGCACTTCAACCAGACGTTCCTCGTTGATTCGCTGTGGAACTACTCCGACCGCTGGGGGATGATCGCGTCCCCGTGGTCGGTCGCGCTGACCAAACCGACGAGCGTCTACGCGGGCCAGGAGTTCACCGTGGACGCGTCGGTGTCGTACGGGGGGCCGGAACCGCTGAGCGGCCAGTACCCGTGCAGCAACGCGACCGCGACGCTGCAGTATCCGTCCGGATACGTCGTCGTTGGCGGCCAGGACAGCAAGCAGATAAGTGGTATAGACGCCACCGGCTCCACCGGCTCCACCGGTTGGACGGTCAGGGCGCTGAAGGCCGGGAGCACCGATGATATCCAGGTTACCGCGATGGGGACGGTGTTCGGTAGCACCAGCGATTACCCCGGCTACAGCGACTGGATCGGCGGCATCGGGCCGGGGGGGTCGGCCCCTCCGGTCACCTCACGGACATGGGGCCACGATTCGGTGGGGGTGCCGAACCCGTCGCAGCTATGGTACCTGGCCGAGGGGTGCACCAACGGGGGGTTCGAGACGTGGGTGCTGGTACAGAACCCGAACAGCCGGTCCGCCAACGTGAGTCTTACCTACATGACCGCGGATGGGGCTGTGCGGGGGCCGACCGAGATACTCCCCGCAAATTCGCGCAAGACGTTTTACGTGGCGGACGTCGTACCGGATTGCTGGGACGTCTCCACGATGGTCACCTCCGACGAACCGGTCATCGCCGAGAGGTCGATGTACGGCAACGGTCGTACCTGGGGACACGATTCCATCGGCACATCCGCGACATCGGACAAATGGTACCTGGCCGAGGGGTGCACCAACGGGGGGTTCGAGACCTGGGTCCTGGTGCAGAACCCTAACAACGTGCCGGCGACCGTGACCCTGAAGTACATGACCCAGGACGGCCTGGTAACGGGGCCGACCGAAACGCTGCCCGAAAACTCGCGCAAGACTTTCAACGTGGCCGATACCGTACCTGGCTGCTGGGACGTATCGACCCTGGTAACCGCCGATAGCGACGTAGTCGCCGAGCGGTCGATGTACGGCAACGGCCGCACCTGGGGACACGACTCCATCGGCGTGTCGGCGCCTTCAAGCGAGTGGTACCTGGCCGAGGGGTGCACTAACGGGGGCTTCGAGACGTGGGTGCTGGTTCAGAACCCTAACAACGTGCCGGCGACCGTGACCTTAAACTACATGACCCAGGACGGCCTGGTAACGGGGCCGACCGAAACGCTGCCCGCCAACTCGCGCAAGACGTTCTATGTGGCCGATACCGTACCTGGCTGCTGGGACGTATCGACCCTGGTAACCGCCGATAGCGACGTAGTCGCCGAGCGGTCGATGTACGGAAACGACCGCGGGTGGGGCCACGACTCGAAAGGCGTATCGGTGCCTTCAACAACGTGGTACCTGGCGGAAGGGTGCACCAATACCGGTTTCGAGACATGGATCCTTGTTCAGAACCCGAACGCCATTCCGACCGATGTGACGTTGACGTACATGACACCCGACGGTCCCATCGACGGTCCGACCGAGACGCTGCCGGCCAACTCGCGCCAGACGTACAACGTGGCCGAAACGGTACCAGGCGCCTGGGAGGTGTCCACCATGGTCACCTCTACCCAACTGATCATCGCCGAGCGCTCAATGTACGGCGACCCACGCTAAAAAACGCAAAAACGCAAGATGGTACCCGGTACCAAACGCAAGATTCCTGCCAATATCTACCAAAACGCAAGAACGCAACATTGGTGCCAGGCACCAACGGTGCATTGGGAGTGGGAAACACCTACTATTCGAAGGCTGGCCAGTGCCCCTGTTCTACAGCGCTAAGGTTATTGAGGCGTTCGCTAACCAGGTGATCAGTATCTACGCCGACCCAGTCACGAGGCAAGGAATCAATGAACAGGTTTCTCGAGATGGCGGCGTTTTCCAGCTTTGGGTCTCTGAGGCGTGATGACTTTATCGAGTTGAACAATTTCTCCAGCACGCTCTTGAGAGCGGAAGGGTTGTACGTGATCTTTGATGCAACGGAATCCGCTACAATATCGCTATAGTGCTGTGTCAGTACAAGCCTTTTCATAAAATATCTCGACAGCGCGAATAATGCGGCAAGAAACAGTGTGCCTCCCGCCAGAACGAAGAAGTCCATCGCAAGTCCTTCTACGCCGGACATCGCAAGAAGAATCCCAACCGCCATCAGAGAGGTGAGGCAGAAGAACCCTACGAGGTACAGGAATGTGTTCGGCGATTGCCACACGCTGAACGGCTTGTAGTAATCATCCAACATGACATGGGATAACTCGTGGGCCATAACAGCTTCTATCTCATCGTAACTTACGTCGGCCTCAAGCAACCCCCGGGTAATCCCTATGGTCGGCTCTCCTTCCATCAGAAAAGTCACGGAGTTTGGGACTTCCGAGTCGAGCACGGCGACTTCAGGAGGATCAATTCCGTAACCGATGCTGATGGATTCCAGCACATCCTTGAAACGTGCCAGAGGTCTCTCATCGAACTCGCAAACAAGGTCAAGCGAATGGCAGAGAAATTTTCGATAATAATACGTACACGTACCCTTGACAGCGACCCAGAAAGTAATTGGAAAAAGAATGCCAGCGGCTACGAGGAGCAGCGACGTTCCCCAGAGGATATCGATGTCCGAGAAGACCAGGCTTAAGATGACGATTGGCAGTAGTACGACATACTGTATGAGCATCATTACTACGACTCTCCGTTTTACGGATGCCTTGTCCTCGAATTTGAAGATATATCTGAGTTGCGAACCGATGCCGTGACCTGCTTCATAATCGGATTTCGAAGGTCGTGAGTCTTCGTCACTCCCATTGTCCTCGAAGAACAGTTTCCAGAATTTACCCCCCCTCATTGATTGTTTACGGACCTCTTTCATGAAGTCCGACAAGAGAAAAGGTACCACGAGCAGGATTAACAAGATGAAAACGATAATAGCGATGGCGGGGACTCCTTTCATGCGCGCGTTTGCCGCGGAGTACAAGAAAAATATGGAGACTAACATAACCAGCAAAGAGAATGACACTGACGCAATAACACGTACCTTCTGGAGCCTGACCTCCTTCATATGACGCTTGATACTTTCAATTACCAAGGGTTCCAGGCTCACGGTGCCGCCTGCTCCAGGAAGTGAATCATCTGGGTAAGGAGTTGGTTGGCGGGGGTATTGATGCCGTGCTTGCGGCCCAGGCGCCAGATAGCGCCGTTGAGGGCGTCTATCTCGGTGCGGCGGCCCTGTTCGATGTCCTCCTGCATGCTGGAGCGGTGGTCCCGGGTCGGCGGGAGCAGGTCCTGACGGAACCGTTCGAGATAAGCGGCGGGGTCGGGGGAGACCAGGTCAACACCCTCGGCGGAGGCGACCGCATAGAACTCACTGCAAAGCGTTTCCATGACCACCCATGTCTCTGCCTCGTCCCCCAGGTGCCCGTAATCGGTCCCCAGCAGCGTGGCCAGCGCGTTCAGGCATACGTTGTACAGCACCTTGTCCCAGACGTAGGAGAGTATCCGCACCTCGTAGCGGCAGGGGATACCCGACCGGGAGAAAGCGTCGCAAACACCATCGACGCCATCCGGACCGCCGGGAGCGGGACCGAGCAGGACGTCGTCGGCGCATACCGTGACGTCGACAGTGCCGGGCTCGAGCGTTCGCGCCCCGAATATGACCCGCCCGCCCACCGCCTTGCCCGGAGCCGCACCGGCCACCGCCTCGAGGTTGCCCAGCCCGTTTTGCAGGGAGATTACACCGCTCATGCATGGGAGCGCCGCCTCGAGGTCCTCGAGGGCTTTCCGGGTGTCGTAGGACTTGACGGTAAGGAGCGTCCACTCAGGCTCGAAACCGCCCGAGAGCATCTCGTCCACACCGGTTCCCGCATCGATGTCCGGCGCGGAGTGCTCCCCCCATATACCGGATATCCGGAGCCCGTCGTCCATGACCGCCTCGATGTGCGGGCCTTTACCCAGCAGGTACACCTGGTGGCCGTCCAGGTGGAGGAAACCGCCCACAACCGATCCTATGGAGCCCGCTCCCATTACCAGGAAACGCAAGATACCCACCTTCGCTCGCCGTTTATCGTCACAGGAAATCATAACGCCGGGGCCGGGCAATAACAACGACCCGGGTGATGTCACCGGATGGTTATATAATAGCCTCGGGAGGAGATATGGAAGACGAATTGACCTTGCCGTGGCCCGACGAGGACGAAGAGCGGGAAGGTGTCCCCGCCGAAGAGGTGGCTCTTACCGTTAGCCAGGTCAACCGGATGGCCAGGGAGTCCCTGGAGCGCATCACGGTGCTTGTCCAGGGGGAGATCAGCGGCCTGAGTTCCGGCTACGCCTACTACGTCTACTTCAGCCTGCGCGATTCGAAGGCCTCACTGCCGGCACTGCTCACCCAGCGCCAGTTAAAGGCGCTCGATTTCAAGATGGAAGACGGGGCGCTGGTGTTGGCCAGGGGGACGCTGAGTCTCTATGAGGAGGGGGGCAAGTACCAACTGCGTGTCGCCGAACTCAGGCCGTTCGGGGAGGGCGACCTGCAGCGGAGGATAGAGGCCTTGAAGAGAAAGCTCCAGGCGGAGGGGCTTTTCAAGGAGGAGGCAAAGAAGCCGTTGCCGCGGTTCCCGCTGCGCATGGGGGTGGTGACCTCCACCAGGGGGGCCGCTATACGCGACGTGACCGTTACCGCCAGCCGACGATTCCCCCCGGCCGCGCTGTTCGTTCGGGGTGTGACCGTCCAGGGGGCCGGCGCGGTAGAGCAGATATGCGCCGCCCTCGACTTCTTCGACCGTGAGTTCCCGGTTGACCTGGTGATACTGGCAAGGGGCGGTGGCTCAATTGAAGACCTGGAGCCGTTTAATACCGAGGAGGTGGCTCGGGCGATCGTCCGCCTGAGCGTGCCCGTAATCACGGGGATAGGCCACGAGCCCGATATAACGGTGTCGGACCTGGTGGCGGATTGGAGGGCCAGCACCCCTACCGGGGCGGCCGAGGCGGCGGTACCCGACCGAAGCGAGGTCGAGGCAATTCTGGGGAAAGCGGCGGGCTCCCTTCACAGGCATGTGGCACGGGACATTCAGGCCGGGGCAAGGCAGCTTGTCGGGGCCAGGCGAGGACCTCTTTACAAGAGTTCGGAGTTTCTCCTAGGCAGGTTCATGCAGCGATGGGAGCGTGCGGCGGTCGCGCTTCCGCAAAGCCCAAGGCGTGGGATTTCGCGCAGCCGCGACAGGTTGGCGCTCCTTACCGGGCACCCGGTATTCAGGCGGTCCGAGGAACTGATGGCCCGGCGCCGGGCGGGGCTGGAGGCGTTGAGCGCGAGGCTGGCAAGGGGG
>Ga0180014_1000020_pt1 | contig 42727 bp, 37 predicted proteins | sample KR13_S1_MetaG_FD_116507 | JGI IMG/M metagenome (GOLD analysis project Ga0180014, IMG submission 116507) | Groundwater microbial communities from the Olkiluoto Island deep subsurface site, Finland - KR13_S1_MetaG | ecosystem: Environmental > Aquatic > Deep subsurface > Groundwater | place... | reverse complement strand
GGTGCATGAGAGCCTCCACAAATCGGAAAGCCTGGCCCGGATCGACCTGCAAAACTATATCGAAACGCTGATCGCCCATATACGCGTCCAGTTCGGAGTGGAACGCGATATCCGCTTCTCGGTGCAGGCAGCTGGAGTGCAAGTGGACCTGGATATCGCTGTTCCCTGTGGACTGATCCTGAACGAACTGATCACCAATTCCTGCAAGCACGCCTTTCCCGGGGGCAAACCGCGTGCCGGTGAGGACAACTGCGAAATCGCTGTTGTGGTGAAGCATGAAGGCGGCGTACTCAAAATGAACATGTCCGACAACGGGATCGGGATGCCTGTTGGAGTGGACTGGGAAAATCCGGAAACCCTGGGACTGAAGTTGATCAAGATGCTGAGCCAACAGCTCAATAGTTCCATCGAGTTGGACCACTCCGCCGGGACGGTTTTTCGTTTAAAATTTCCAGTAACCGTTCCGTAGGGGCGTTCCGCTGGAACGCCCTGCTGTCTTCACCTAAATCCGCAGGGCGACCCGCCAGGTCGCCCTATTCACATCGCCAACAGCCACAGGGCGACCCGCCGGGTCGCCCCTACGCCGGGATTAAAAATTCACTGGGTTATCCTGATCCTCGTTCCAATTGGCTGGATTTTCCAAAATGTATTTCCTAATTTGACTTAATTCCGATCCATTGCGGATGATATGTTCATAATAATTACGCTGCCAATAAAATCCCGGATATGCTGACTCCCGTATTTCTTTCGTTGAATTGGATTTGAATTGACCAAGGATCGCCCCAATGGTGTTTGGTTTTAAGGTAGGGTCGATCCGCCAGGCGAAACGCCGGCGGACGGGTCGCCCTATCCTCATCGCCAACATCCACAGGGCGTTCCAGCGGAACGCCCCTACGCAAACGGATGGAAATGATGCCATGCAAGTGGTTCGGCATGATGACAAAGGCGTCCAATTCAATCCCGGGCCGAACCATTGATGTGCGCAGCCATTCATGGTGAACGATTTTCCCGGCTGCCGATATATTCATTTTCCCTTTGTGGATATCGCCGAACAAACATTCCCGATTCAAGGTACATATCGTTATATAATATTTACCTGGGCTGGAATAATCGAATCCCTTCAGGCGAATTGATCGCCGGGAACGCCTTTCAAAATCAAATGACATATGAAAACAATAACATGGCTGAAAAATGAAATACAGGAAATTCGTTATATTAAATTTTGTCTTTATGAAGGGGGGATCCGCCAGGCGAAACGCCGGCGGACGGGTCGCCCTGGATTCGGTTTTGGAAAAAAATAAGGGGGAGGTGAAAAGTCCAGTTATAATGGCTCCTCAGGAGGTCCGCCATTGGGATGATTCAAGTCCCATTTCAAAGAAAAACTCAACGGAAATCGCTATTGACAACCATCAATAATTTTGGTATTTATATCATCGGGTTCCTCAGTAGCTCAATCGGTAGAGCAGATGGCTGTTAACCATAAGGTTGGGGGTTCAAGTCCCTCCTGAGGAGCCATTTTTTCATTCAGCCCGCATCGATATCCAAGATCCAATCATGAAATTTTAGCGCGGGGAATCTTTTCATCCAAAAAAAAATATATGGGAGTTATAATGATTCTCATTGCGTTGGGCTCTTCCCTTTCTGGAGCCGGCTCCGGCGCAGGGAGTGGGCGATGAAGGTCAAGGAAAAAATCGTGCTGCCGGCGAGAACGATCACCGCACCGCTGGGCAGGTTCAGATAGTAGGAAAGCAGCAGCCCGCCGATCATGACGCTCTCGGCGATCACCGCCGTCCACAGGGTCAGCGCTTTAAAGGAGCGGCTGAAAAGGCGGGCGGTGGAAACCGGGACAATCAGGATGGCGCTGACCAGGATGACGCCCATGACGCGGATGCCCAGTACCAGGGCGCAGGCCAGCATGACGTAGAGCAGCAACTGGTAGAAATCGGGGTTGACGCCGGCCATGTAGGCCATTTCCCCGTCCAGGGCCAGCAGGGTCAGTTTGCGCTTGTGGCGGATGATGAAGGCCAGGATCAGGACGGCCAGGATTACGATCAGGACCAGGTCCTGGTGGCGGATGGCCAGGATGTTGCCGAAAAGATAGCCGAGCAGTTCGGGTTGGTAGCCCTTGCGCAAGCTGATCAGCACGATGCCCAGGGCCATGCCGCTGGTGAACAGGATGCCGATGATGGCGTCGCTGGAAAGACTGCTTTTCTTTTCGAGCCAGTAGATCAGGCAAGCCAGAAGCATGCTGAAGATCAGGGCTGAAATCAGCGGGCTGAAGCGGGTCAGCAGCCCGATGGCCGCTCCGGCCAGGGCGGCATGGGCGACGCCGTCGCTGAAAAAAGCCATTTTACGCAAAGTGACAAAGATGCCAAGATAGGCCAGCAGCACGCCCAGGAACAGGCAGGCGATCAGGGCCCGTTGCATGAAAGGCAATTGCAGCAGTTCAATCATGGCTGTGATCTCTCAGATCGGCGCTGTCGCCATACAGTTTTTTCAAAACCTCCCTGGTCAGGGCCGTCCGCGTCTCGCCGTGGGAGACCAGGTCGCGATTCAGGCAGATGATGCGGTCGGTGAATTTGTAGACCATGTTGATCTCGTGGGAAACCATCATGACGGTCACGCCGTGCTCGCGGTTCAAGCGCTGGATGGTAGAATAGAAGTCGCCCAAGCCCTCGATATCAATGCCGCTGGTCGCCTCGTCGAGAAAGAGGATCCTGGGGCGGTGCACCAGGGCGTGGGCCAGCAGGACCCGCTGCAGCTGCCCTCCGGAAAGTTCGCCGATCAGCTTGCCCTTGAACTCCTTCATGCCCACTTGGTCGAGAACGCCGCCGAGAGGAAGTTTTTCCGGAGTCCGGCAGGTCAGGTTGATGAATTCTTCGACGGTCAGGGGGAAGGTGCTGTCAAAGGCGAATCGTTGCGGTACATATCCCACCTGCGGCAGTACCTGGCGCACCGGCTTGGCAAAGACGCGGATCTCGCCCTGAAATGGGACCAGGCCCAGGATGGCTTTCAGCAGGGTAGTTTTTCCCGAGCCGTTGGGTCCGATCACGGCAATAATCGCATCTTTTTCAATGGTGAAACTGACGCCTTCAAGGGCCGTGCACCCGGCAAAGCGCACGGTCAGATCTTTTACTTCCAGTACAGGTGACATGGCATTGTTCAGCGGCCCAAAGCGCCGAGTATGGCCTGGGCGTTGCGGCGTAACATGCGGGCATACGAATCGTTGGCAACGGTCCCACCGAGCGGATCCAGGACGACCAATTCCAGTCCCAGATCTTCCAGCATGGGTTCCAGGCTGGCGGTTGAAAGTTGCGGCTCGGAAAAAATGGCTTTGAGGCCGAAGTGTTTGACTTGGGAGTACAGTTCCTGCATGTCGCGGGGCGTGGGCTCCCGCCCCGGCGAAGTTTGGAAGACCGCCGTGATCTCCAGGCCGTAAGCGCCAGCGAAATAACGCCAGGCGTCATGGAAAACCATCATCCTGTTGTTTTTAAGGCTGGAAAAATCTTTTTTTATCTCCTGGTGCAAAGCATCCAGTTGCTTGCTGTAATCCGCCAAATTCGTTTTATAGGTGCCGGCCCGGGCCGGGTCGGCTTCGACCAGCGCCGCGGCAATTTTTTTGGCGATGACCGCTCCGTTATCCGCGCGCAGCCAGTAATGGGGATCGAATTCCGCGTGCAAGGAGGCCGTGGCCGAGCCGTGGTCGTGTCCCTTTTCCGCCATGGGTCTAAGGGTGACGTACTTATGCAGGGAAATGATCACCGCCCGCGGCAGGCTGTCGGCTACGCTGTCGATCCAGTCATCCACACCGCCGATCTTAAAAATGAATCGTGCCTCCTGCAGTTCCCTGACCTGGCCGGGGGTCAGGTCGAAGGTATGGGGCGAGGCCCCGGCCGGCAGGATCTGGACCACGCGTATGTCAGGGCCAGCGATGCGGCGAGTGATATCGACTATCGGGAAAATGGTCGCCGCCAGCGTCATGCGTTTGCTTTCTTTTTCGGCTGCGGCCGAGCCGCTGATTGCAGGCAGCAGCAAGATCACAAGGAGCCAGCGGCAAAGCAAAAAACGAGATCCATTTTTCATGATCGCAGTAATTGTATCAGAATCAGTCCCTGGAGTAAATTGATTGTGAGGAAGTAGGGGAGGGTTCGCGCCCCCTTCAGGGGGTTAAACCCTCCCGTATATCACAGCCAAAAGATTCAAATCTTTCCTTAGATTTAGATAATTGGATTTAAACCTGATCCCTAAAAAAAATGCGCACGAATAATATTAAAAATTGTGTATTTAAATAAATCTTTTTTATATAATCCTTATTTCTGATGATAAAAAAGGAGTCGCATATAGAAAAAGAAAAAAAATCAAAAAAACTGCCGCGCAATGTCTGGGTTGTCAGCATCACCAGTTTCCTGACCGATGTTTCCAGTGAAATGATCATCAATACCCTGCCGCTTTTCCTGAAGAATGTTCTGGGAGTCAAAACCAGCGTGATCGGATTGATCGAAGGCGTGGCCGAATCCACTTCCAGTTTTGTAAAACTTTATTCAGGCTGGTTGTCCGACAAATTGAAAAAAAGAAAGCTGTTGGCAGTCCTGGGTTACGGGATCTCGACGTTGAGCAAGCCGCTTTTTTATTTCGCCAATTCCTGGGGCATGGTGGCCGCGGCCCGTTGGGGAGACCGCATCGGCAAGGGTGTGCGCACCGCCCCGCGCGACGCCCTGGTGGCCGATTCAACGCCCGCTTCCCAGCGCGGCTTCGCTTTTGGCTTTCACCGCGCCGCCGATACGGCAGGTGCTTTTTTCGGACTGCTCATCGGCCTGGCCATTGTCTGGTACCTGCAAAAAGGCGGCGGTGAGTTGCTGGCCGGCACTTTTCGCATCCTGGTCCTGGCCAGCCTGTTACCGGCGGCGGCAGCGGTGGTCATTCTGGCCCTGGCCGCCAAGGAAACAAAGATCGGCGGCGATGGCCGGCTTCCCAGGTTCGCTTTCAAACCTTTGGGTAAAAGGTTCCGTTGTTTTGTTGTCATTGTCGGGATATTTGAACTAGGCAACTCTTCCGACGCTTTTATCATTTTGCGCGCCCAGGAACGCGGCCTGTCCATCGCTGGAATCTTTGCCATGTTGATCGCCTTTAATTTTGTCTATACCGTGATCTCCCTGCCGGCCGGAAAACTGTCAGACCGCATCGGCCGGCGCCGCGTCATTATGGCCGGTTGGGCCTTGTATGCCTTGACCTACCTTGGCCTGGCCCAAGCCCGTTCCGCCGTGCATATCGTCATTTTGTATGTCATTTACGGTGCCTATTACGGCTTGAGCTATGGTACGGCCAAGGCCCTGGTGACCGACCTGGTCCCAACCGAATCACGCGGCATGGCTTTCGGGACCTATAATGCCGTACTCGGGCTCAGCGATCTGCCTGCTTCGATCCTGGCCGGTATCCTCTGGAGCGGATTGGGAAAGTGGGCCGGCTTCGGGCCGGCGGCCCCATTTTATTTCGGCGCGGCCATGGCCTCTCTGGCGCTGCTGCTGTTCGCATTCTGGAAGCCTGGTCCGGCTTCAACCTGAGGCCCGCTCGCTCCATTCCTTTTTTTTCCGGTTTGTGCTATCGTGGAAACCTGGGTTCGTTATGTTCCGTGGAATAAGGAGGTCAGGCCGGCCGGTCTTCACTGGAAATGAAAATAACGCCGAGTTCAAATCCCATGAGTTTCGATATATGGCTGACCAAATTAGGGGATTCTCTTTGTCCGCAACGGCCCGGACCTGCAAAAGAGTTCCACGTTTCCCGGGCCAGCCGCCGTCGTTTTCAATTCAACCAGGCTCTTTTTTCCCTTTCCAGCAACGTGATCCTGGCCGATTACCAGGCCGTCCGCGTCGTTGCCCAGAAAATGAATGAAAAACGCGACCTGGAGCGTTTCCCGGAAAAGGCGGTTCGGGCCGGGTCAATGAATGCCATGGGCCTGATCGACGAGATCCTGCACTACGTGGTTTCACTTTACGAAGCGCAGGCTCGGCCGCAGGTATTCAAAATGCTCATGGCCGATCTGGAAAAAAATCTGGGCGCCAACATTGTGCGCAAAACCTTGATACGCTTTTGCACTGAATTTCCGCCGCAGGCGGTTTATCAGGAACAGGTCAGTGTTGAGGAATACATGCTGGGAACGAGCAAGGGGATTTTCAACCGCGAAACGGTGCTGGAAGAGATGCTCCTGCTTTGGCTGGAGAACTTGAACCCGGCCTTTTCTCCTTTCCGCGAGTTGTTCGACGACAGCGGCCTGGCCCAGGAATCGGATTACCAGCGGCTCATGGCCCAGGCGAAAGAATTTTTTTCAAGCATGCCCCCTTTCGGTCCGGATGGGCAGAACCTGGTCGCTATGCTCAGAAGTCCCGCCCTGGCCTATCCCGAATCGTTATCGGGGCAGCTTCGCTATATAAAGGAAAAATGGGGCTTGCTGCTGGACAGGTATGCCGACCGCTTGCTTTGCAGCCTGGACCTGATCAAAGAAGATGAAAAAAAGTATTTCCCCGGTCCGGGTCCGGCTGCGGTTTTCACAGCCCGGACTACCGGGACGGGAAGCGCTGACGGCGAGGAGGTTGAGAGGTTTTCGGCTGACCGGGAATGGATGCCCCGCCTGGTGTTGCTGGCCAAAACCGTGTATGTATGGCTGGATCAGCTCAGCAAAAAGTACGGCCGTCCGCTCGCCACCCTGGAGCAGATACCGGACGAAGAATTGGACCAGCTTGCCCGCTGGGGCATCAGCGGGCTTTGGCTGATCGGTGTCTGGGAACGCAGCCCGGCCTCGCGCCGCATCAAGCAGAAATGCGGCAATCCTGAAGCCATGGCCTCGGCCTATTCTCTGTATCGCTATGAAATTGCCGCCGATCTGGGCGGAGACGCGGCTTTGCAAAATTTAAAACAGCGTGCCTGGGCCCGGGGCATCAGGCTGGCTTCCGACATGGTACCAAACCACATGGGCATTGATTCGCCCTGGGTAAGCGAACATCCCGATTGGTTCGTTTCACTGGATCACAGCCCCTTTCCCGCTTACAGTTTCAGCGGCGAGGATATTTCCAGCGACCCGCGGACGGCGATCTATCTGGAAGATCATTACTATGATCGCAGCGACGCCGCGGTGGTCTTCAAGTGGGTGGACCGCCGCAGCGGAGCGGTGCGCTACATTTATCACGGCAATGATGGCACACGCATGCCCTGGAACGATACGGCCCAACTTAATTACCTGCGGCCCGATGTCCGCGAGGCGGTCATGCAGACCATTCTGGCCGTGGCCAGGAAATTCCCCATCATTCGTTTTGATGCTGCCATGACCCTGACGCGCAGGCATTTTCAGCGGCTCTGGTTCCCCAGGCCGGGCAGCGGCGGCGACATCCCTTCGCGGGCCGGACTAGGGATGACCCAGGAGCATTTCGATGAGGTGTTGCCCGCAGAATTCTGGCGGGAAGTGGTCGATCGCGTGGGAGCGGAAATTCCCGACACCCTGCTGCTGGCCGAAGCGTTCTGGCTGATGGAATCTTATTTTGTGCGCAGCTTGGGCATGCACCGTGTATACAACAGCGCCTTCATGAATTTCCTGAAAGACGAGGAGAACGCCAAATTCCGCACTTCGCTGAAAAACGTCTTGGAATTCAATCCCGAAATTCTGAAGCGTTTCGTCAATTTCATGAACAACCCGGATGAAGAGACCGCGTTAGCCCAGTTCGGCAAGGATGACAAATATTTCTGCGCCTGCACCCTGATGGCCGCCCTGCCGGGTTTGCCGATGTTCGGCCACGGCCAGATCGAAGGTTTCGCGGAAAAATACGGCATGGAGTACCGCCGGGCTTACCTGGATGAACACGCCGACGAGGATTTAATCCGCCGCCACGAGCGGCAGATCTTTCCGCTGTTGCGCAACCGGGCGCTTTTTTCCGGGCTGAGTGATTTTATGTTGTATGATTTTTACCAGCATGGCGGCGTGGTGGACGAGAACGTGATCGCCTTCTCCAACCGCCATGAAAGCGAACGCTGCCTGGTGGTGGTACACAACCGCTTTGCCAGTACCTCGGGCTGGATAAACATGTCAGCAGCCTTTGCCGGCGAAGACCGTCCCGGCGGCGCCCGCTCGCTGCAGCGCAAAAATCTCGGCCAGGGACTGGGATTGCGCGACCAGCCCGGCTGGTTCGTGGTTTTTCACGATCTGGTCTCAGGGCTGGAGTATATCCGCGGCAACAGCGATCTGTTTGCCCAGGGACTGGCGATCGAGCTGCATGCCTACCAGACCCATGTCTTTATTGATTTCAGGGAAATGGCCGAAGACACTGACGGGCACCTGGCTCGTCTGGCTGCCTATCTGCAGGGGCGCGGCGTTGCCAGTTTGGAAAAGGCCGGCCGGGAAATGGCCCTGCTGCCCTTGCACCACGCCCTGCGGGAGTTGTGCCATCCCGAAATTTTGGCCAGGCAATTGGCTGTTTTTCATGGACGGCCGGGCAGCAAAAAGGAAGGCGAACTGTGGCAGGAACTGGAAGAAAAAATAAAAAACCTGATTTCCCATGCCCCCGGACAAGACAAGTCTGCGGCCGGCAACCGTAAAGCCGTTGAAATGCTCATTGAGGAGCTGTTTGCCCTGCGAACGCTTTTCCGCCCGGATAAAGGGCACTCAAAAAAAGCGGCGGATGACGTGCAGACAACTAAAAAATACCTGCAAAAACAGTTTAGGGAGAATGGGGAATCGGCACGACTTTTCCTTTTAGGGCTTTACGCGCGATGTCTAGTAGAGATGGATACCGAAAAGCGGCCGGACGACCGTGCTTTGTTCGATGAATGGCTGCTGGACACTGTCATAGCCGATATCATACGCGGCTGGGGGGTCGTGGAAAACAGGATTGAACCTTCTTTGCGTATGATACGCATTGCCTGCGGTTTTATTGAACGGATCCGTGAAAATGTCGCCGCAGAAGGGGAGGCGGGGAAGAGCCTTGCGGCGGATACGGGAAATTTGATCAAAAACATGTTCCGTGACAGTGATGTGCAGACCCTGCTGCAGGTCAATAGTTTTCAGAACGATTTGTATTTCAGCAAAGAGGAATTCGAGAGTTACCGCCATTGGCTGACCGCCCTGATTTTATGGGAATACTTTCGCCAAGGTGCAGCAAAATTTCAGGAAAGAGGAAGGTCAGTGGCCGAGACCCTGAATTTGATGAGTTATCTGCCTGTTTTGGCAGCGAAAGCGAAATACAGGCTGGAAATCTTTATTGAAACACTCGATCAATTCACTGCCAAATAAAGCATAAAGTTCACTCTGCGGCCCCGCCCTTTTCGTTAGGCGTGAACGAAATTACAGAACTTCGCTATGCGTCATGTTGAAGAGAAAGAATCATTGATTATTTTGAACTATTGCCGCTTCTCATCACGCCTTACGCATCACGCATCACGATAGTTCGGTTAAGCTCTTGCATTCCAGCCAAATAAATTATAAAATGATATTTTGTTAGGAGAGGTGTCCGAGCGGTTTAAGGAGCACGCTTGGAAAGCGTGTGTACTGGAAACGGTACCGTGGGTTCGAATCCCACCCTCTCCGAAGATGCCTGTTCCTCAAAGGACCGCAAAAGGTCTTTGCCAAAAAGAGAACAAGGCTCAGGAGCCCGGCGGTGCGAACCTATGAACCTTGTCAGGACCGAAAGGTAGCAGCAATAAGTAGAATTTCGCAGGTGTCCGGGATTTCCTGAGCCTTTTAAAAATGAGAAAATAATATGTACCTCGCCTTAGCCAGAAAATACCGGCCGCAGAAATTCGCCGAACTGATCGGTCAGGCCAGCATCAGCAAAACCCTGCAAAATGCCATTGCCATGAACAAGGTATATCCGGCCCTGATCTTTTCCGGCATGAAGGGGGTCGGCAAAACTTCGTCGGCCCGCATCCTGGCCAAAGCGCTGAACTGCGAAAAAGGACCGGCCATCGAGCCCTGCAACCAATGCCAGACCTGCATGGAGATCACCGAAGATAATTCTGCCGACTACATGGAGATCGACGGGGCTTCCAACAACGGCGTCAACGAGGTGCGCAGCCTGCGTGAAACGGTCAAATACAAGCCTTTGAAAAACCGTTTCCGCATCGTGGTCATCGACGAAGTGCACATGCTGTCCAACGCGGCATGGAACGCTTTGCTCAAAACCATTGAGGAGCCTCCCGAGCATACCATTTTCATCATGGCCACGACCGATTTCCACAAGATCCCGGCCACCATTGTTTCCCGCTGCCAGCATTTTGAGTTCAAGCGCATTCCCTTCGAGGTCATCAAGCAGGTTCTAAAGGATATCTGCCAAAAGGAAACGATCAAAATATCAGAATATTCCCTGTACCTGATCGCCAAATCGGCCGAAGGCAGCCTGCGCGACGCCAAAAAAATTCTTGATCAGGCCATCGCCATTTCCAGGGGCGACGTCAAGGATGACGATGTAGTGGCGATACTGGGGATCATTGCCGAGGAAACATTCATCATTCTGACCCGGCACGTTTTCAGCCAGAACCGCAAAGGCATTATCGAGCAGATCAACCAGCTGATCGAACGCGGCACCGACCTGCGCTTTTTTTATACCGAATACCTGCGTTTTATCCGTGACGTGATCGTCATCAAGTCCATTCCCGACGCCGAGCGGCTGCATAACCTGAATCCGGAAAACATCACCGAGATCAAGGATATCGTCAAGGGAGTCAACGAAGTGGAGCTGCTCAGGTTTTTCAATGCGGTGAAAGAATTGGAGCAAACCATCCGCAATACCGAACACCCTTCCATCATCCTGGAATACATGTTTTTAAAACTGAGCTATTTTTCGGCCCTGGTCAGCATCGAAGAATACTTAAAAAAAATCAAGGACCTGAAGCCGACACCGCTGACGACGACCGCGCCGTCCCAGGCCAGGCCGCTTGAGAGTCCGCCGGCCAAGGTCGGGGATGGAGATTGGCTACCGGAGCTGAAAACGCGAATCGAAAAAGAAAAACCGCGCCTGGCTTCGGTGTTGAGCTCTTCATCCCTGGTCGTGCGCGACAATGCGCTGGTCATTGAAGTGGGCGCCAATTTTGAAAACGCCGGCAAGATGTTGAAAGAGAACAAGCCCTACCTGCTTGAAGTGGTTCAGGACCTGGCGGGCAAAGAGATCGGCTTGGAGGTCGTTCTCCAGCCACAAAAAACCGCTGCGGATGAAAGCCGGATCGTCCAGGACCTGAAGAGCGATAAAAAGATCAAAAGCTTGAAGGACAAGATCAAGGGCAATGTGATTGCCGTGGAAAGCGTCAAGGGAGGCAAGGATGCCTAAAATGCCGGATATAAATAAAATGATGGGCATGGCCCAGAATATGGCCAAGCGTATGGAAGAGGAAATGGACGCCATCAGCGTGGAAGGCAATGCCGGCGGCGGCATGGTCACGGTCAATATGGATGGGCACAAGCGACTGAAAGCCATACGCATCGCTTGCGAAGTGGTGGACCCGGCGGATATCGAAATGCTGCAGGACCTGATTTTGGCTGCGGTCAACGATGCCCAGACCAAAGTCGAAGAGAAATTAAAGAGCGGTTTGGGGGGGATGGCTGGAGCTATGCCCGGCGGTTTTCCTTTTGGCGCCCTGTAATGTTGGTGTTCCTGTGGCCTGGACAACCCCCATCCTGTCATGATTGATTACACCCCCCCCCTGGCCCGTTTGATCGAGGAATTGAAAAAAATCCCGGGCATCGGCCGCAAGTCGGCGCAAAGGATTGCTTTTTACTTGTTGCGGACCGATAAAAAGAAAGCCCTGGCCCTGGCCGACGCCATTGTCCAGGCTCGTGAAAAAATATTTTATTGTTCGATCTGCAACAACATCACCGCCAGCGAACCTTGTGAAATATGTTCCAGCTCTGAGCGCGATAGCGAAAAGATCTGCGTGGTCGAGGAACCGTTCAATATTCATTCCATAGAAAAAACCGGCTTGTTCCACGGTCATTATCATGTTCTGATGGGCAACCTTTCGCCGATCCGCGGCATCGGCCCCGATGAATTGCGGATCTCCGGCCTTGTCGAACGGATCAAAAACGGAAGTTTCCGCGAAGTGATTTTGGCCACCAGCCCGACCACCGAAGGCAGTGCCACCGCTCATTATTTGACAGAAATTCTCCGCCAGTATAAAATTACCATTTCGCGGATCGCGCAGGGACTGCCGGTGGGCGCCGATCTGGATTATGCCGACGAAGTGACGATCGCCAAGGCCATCGAAGGCCGCCTGGAAGTAAAGTAGGAGGTCTTAATAAACAATGTTGGTGGCGTTTTTTTTTCAGCAATGCTATAATTCATGTATATGAGTAAAAAATGGCATGCCCGCTTGCCCAGGAGTTGAAATAAGAATAAAAAATGCAAGAAAATTTTATTATTTACAATGAAGAATATGTCCTGATCAAGGAAATTCTTCGAAAATTAAAAAGCAACACCAGCGGCAAAGCCGTATTCATCACTGATTCGGAAGGCCATTGCATTGCCTCATCCGGAGAAATGGACGACATCAACTTGAATTCCATTTCTTCCCTGATCGCCGGCAGCGTCGCCGCCATCAACAGCATCGCCCAGATGTTGAAAATCGATAATTTTACTGCCGTCCTGAACGAATCCGCCAAGGAAAGCCTGCACATTTCACTGGTCAATGACCGCACCATGCTGGTGGTTATTTTTGACAACACCTCCAACCTGGGGCTGGTCCGTTTCCGGGTGCGCAGCGCCATGGATGAACTGATCAAGGTCTTCGAGACCATCAACAAAAAACTGAAAGCTTCCGAAAAGATTCCCGGTAGTTCTCCCTTCGAAGGGGTTTCCGATGAAGATATCGATCGCATTTTTGGAGATTAATTTTGTCTTTCCTAAATTATTCCACCAGAGAGATCAATTTTAAAATCGTTTATTACGGCCCCGGCCTGAGCGGCAAAACGACCAACATCAAGTATATTTATGAAAAAATAAAGAAAGACAATAAGGGTAAACTGGTGAGCCTGGCCACCGAAACCGAACGAACGTTGTTCTTTGATTTTTTCCCCCTGGACCTGGGGACCATCAAGGACTACAAGGTACGCTTCCACCTTTACACGGTTCCCGGGCAGATCTATTACAGCGCCTCGCGCAAGCTCATTCTGAAAGGCGTGGACGGCCTGGTTTTCGTGGCCGATTCGCAGACCGAACGCTATGAGGCCAATATCGAAAGCATCCAGGACATGCTGGAAAACCTGCGTGATTACAAGATAGATTTTGCTACCATTCCCTATATCCTGCAGCTGAACAAACGCGATCTGCCCAATATTTCCCCGGCCAACGAGCTGATCAGTGTGCTGAGAAGAAAAGAGGAGCCGGTGCTCGAAGCCGTCGCTTACAAGGGCGACGGGGTGGTGGATACGCTGAAAGCAATTTCCAAGCAGATCATGTCCGAAATCAAGAACAAAATCGGCTAAGTGACACGCTTCACCTGCGATTGGATTTTTAATATCCTGGTGGTGCTTTGTGACGGCAAGGTGGTCTGCGGCTGCGCCGATCCCAAGGGCGAGAGGCCGCTGGGACATTTGCGAGAAACCAACCTGATCGCTATCTGGCGCAGTGCCAAAGTGCGGCAGATCAGACATGAGTTGAACGCCGGTTTTTCCGGTTTTTGTCTTGATTGCGGATTAAAAAAAAACCTCAAAGACGGAGAACCGGTGCCGCAGCAGCCGGTCAATTTGGAAGTTTTGCCCAGGATCTTCTTCGAACCCACGGTTGTCTGTAATTTGAACTGTTTCCAGGCCGTTTGCGCTCCGGGGGCAGGTCTGGTCGCCACTAGGGAAAGGAAGTTTTTCCCCAGGGAAGAATTCCAACTCCTGCTGGAGGAGATCGGCGCCGGGCTGATCCGCCTCGATTTTTTCAATTATGGCGAACCTTTCGTCCATCCCCAGGCGCTGGACATGATCGAGCACGTAAAAAAAAATACCCCCATATTTATTTATACACCAGCAGCAACGGCTTGCTGCTTGATGAAAAAAAAATTACCCGCTTGGCTGAATCGGGCATCGACGAGGTCACGTTTTCTGTCGATGGCGCCGATCAGCGCGCCTATGGCCGTTACCGCCAGGGTGGCGATTTTGGCAAACTGTTGAAAAATATGGCGGCGCTGGTAAGGGAGAAAAGGCGCCTGGGGCGGGAAGTGCCCTTCATCAACTGGCGCTATATCCTGTTCAAGTGGAATGACTCCTTCTGGCAGATGGCCAAGGCCAAGCTTCTGGCAAAAAAAATCGGCGTCGACCGCCTGACCTGGGAGATCACCGATCATCCAGCCGGGGCGGCTTCAAAAAAATACCGGATCGACAGCCCGGCCTGGAAACGGATATTTAACCAGATCTGGGATTCAAGCCAGATCGGCTCGGCGCTGAAGGGCAATCGGTATAGCGCCAGGATCAAAGTAGAAAAAAACCGCCTGGCTGGCCCTAGCGGTCAAAAAATTGTTCTAAATGTAGCTGTAAAAAACCGCGGCGGCGCCACCTGGATCACCCAGGCCTTTTCAGGGCGGCGCTGGGTCAGATTGGGTGCCCAGCTCTACGACGCTGAAAAGAGATTGTTGGAATTGAATTTCGCCCGGGCTTTTCTGCCACGTCCAATGACCGGGGGAGAGAAAGCTATCGTGAGAATGGAGTTGCCTGCTGTCAGCCGTAGCGGTGATTACTGGCTGAAATTCGACATGGTCAGCGAAGGCGCTGATTGGTTCGAGAAAGGCGGCTCTCCCGTCCTCTGGATGCCCCTCAATATTTCCGAGTAGTGCCTTGTTCTTAGATTTCGTTTCTTAATTTATAACACTTCAACTCTTCAACACTTCAACGCTTTAACTACTTCTTTATGGAGTAATAATCGAAGTCTCCTGGCGTCCTTTCCATGTACCGATGACCAGGGCCAGGCGTTTCACCCCTTCCTCGATCTCGGCCATGCTCGAATAAGAGAAATTCATACGGAAGCAATTGCTGCCGCCGCTGTCCGGGTAAAAAGCCGTGCCTACTACATACGCTACCTGCTTTTCAACAGCGGCAATGAACATTTCGCCGGCATCCATGCTTTCCGGCAGAGTGACCCAAAGAAACAAGCCGCCCTGGGGGTGGGTCCACTTCAACCCGGGAAGTTTGGGCATGTACTGGGCCATTTTGTCCAGCATGAAATCCCTCTTTTCCTTATAGGCTTTGCTAATGACAACGATCTGTTTTTCCAACAGACCGCGGCTCAGGTATTCGTAAAGGATGGACTGGTTGAACGGGGGGGAGCATAGGTCGACCGATTGCTTGGCGATCACAGCTTTTTGGATCAGTTCGCTGGGGCCGGCCATCCAGCCCAACCGAAAGCCGGGCAGCAGGATCTTGCTGAAGGTGTACAGGGAAAGTATCCGCTCCGAGTTCATGCTGATCAGCGATGGTTCGGATTTGCCTTCGAAGCGCAGCTGCCGGTAGGGTGAGTCTTCGACGATGATCAGGTCGTATTTTTCGGCGATGCGGATGAGTTCCTTTCTTCTTTTCAGACTCATGGTGATGCCCGAGGGGTTCTGGAAATCGGGAATTTCGTAAATGAATTTCGGCTTGCTGCCCTTGGCGGCGAGCTTGGCGATCTCGGCTTCCAGCAGAGACGTCTGGGTGCCTTCCTGGTCCAACTCTATGCCCATCATTTTCGCACCGTAGGAGTTGAAGGCCTGGATGGCGCCGACATAGGTGGGCCGGCTGGTCATGATCACATCGCCCGGATCGACGAATATTTTCCCCACCAGGTCCAGCCCCTGCTGGGATGATGTGACGATCAGGATATGGTCGCTGCTGATATTTACTCCGTCCTTGTTCATCATTTTGGCAAGTTCCTCGCGCAGGCGGTTGTCGCCTTCGGTAGGACCGTATTGCAGGGCGGTTTTGCCTTCTTTTTCCAAGACAATCTTGCACATTTCCTTGATGTCGTCGATGGGAAACAGGTCCGGGGCCGGCAGGCCGCCGGCGAATGAAATGATGCCCGGTTTGCGGGTGAGTTTCAGCAGCTCGCGGATCTCCGAACGTTTCATGCCCTTGGCAGTATTGGATAAAAATTGATCGTAATTGATCACGGCATCCTCCTTATGGATGGTGAAAATCGTTAAAGGTTAAATCTATTTATAATACAAGCGCCCATGTTTTGCAAGTAGGGAGTTTATGAAAAATCGTAAGGATGCAACAGATATTTAGCCTCAAAATCATCGATATTCAAATCCCCCCTTTATCCCCCCTTGGGTAAGGGGGGAGGGGAACAGCAGGCAATATTGCCTTTTTCTTAACCCCCTTTTTTAAGGGGGGTGGCGCAGCCGGGGGGATAAGTTTTTAGTGGAAGGCATAAATGTTTACTCCGAGATACTGATCCCCCCTGTTTCCCCCCTTGGGTAAGGGGGGAGGGGAAGTGAGCAAAGATAATAAATGTACTATCTGTTACAATGAATCGAAATGAATTGGGATTATGAATCGTTAAAAAGAAAGGGATTGATCACTACCGGTTTTCACTTGCCTTACAATCCTGATCTGGTCGGTCTGGCCCGTTCAATGCGAAAGGCTTTGACCTCTGCGGAAAAAAAACTGTGGGAAGGATTGCTTCGGGATTTTAAATTTCGTGTATTACGACAGCGCCCAATAGACAATTTCATTGTTGATTTCTATTGCCCCAAAATGAAACTTGTTATTGAGATCGATGGTGCCGGTCATTTCAAGGATAAAGGGAGGGCATTGGACAAGGAACGAACGGAAATTTTAGTAGCATATGGTTTACGGGTTGTCCGTTTTTCAGATCATGATGTAATGATGCATTTCACTGGAGTTTGCGACAGAATTCTGGCGATGTGTTCATAGAGCCTTAGTATTACATTTATTTTATTAACCATACCTTTTTACGGAATACTGATCCCCCCTTTATCCCCCCTTGGGTAAGGGGGGAGTGAGATGAAGAATGGAGCGATTGCAGATACCTGTTTATTCATGGTGTTTTCGTTAGACAACCCCCCTTGGCAAGGGGGGTGGCGCAGCCGGGGGGATAAGTTTTTAGTGGAAGGCATTGTTGTTTACTTTCGGAATACTGATCCCCCCTTTATCCCCCCTTGGGTAAGGGGGGAGGGGAACAGCAGGCAATATTGCCTTTTTCTTAACCCTCTTTTTTAAGGGTGGCGCAGCCGGGGGGATAATTGACGTCTGACATTTGTTCAGCTAATTTTTGAAAATTCGGCTAAATCTGCTATAGTCGGGGGCATGGCGCTTCTGCTGATCACTTCATTCATCTGGGCCTTTTCTTTCGGTTTGATCAAAAAATATCTTGGTGGCCTGGACGCTGGTTTTGTGGCCTTCGCCCGCCTGGCCCTATCTTTGCTGCTTTTTCTTCCCCAGCTGCGGCCGCGAAAGATCCCTGCGGCCATGACCCTGCGCCTTTTTTTAATCGGTATGATCCAGTTTGGTTTGATGTACGTTTTTTATATCCAGTCGTTCCGTTTTTTGGCTGCCCACCAGGTGGCCCTGTTCACCATTTTCACCCCGCTCTATGTGACTGCAGTAGACGATCTCTGGGAAAAACGTTTCCGGCCACTCCATTTTTGGACAGCGCTACTGGCTGTAGCCGGGACCGCTATGATCGTGTATTCCGGGTTGGGCAGGGCCGACCTGCTTGTTGGTTTTGCCCTGGTGCAGGTTTCCAACCTTTGTTTCGCCTTGGGTCAGATCTTTTACCGGCGCCTGATGCCGGCGGTCAGGATATGGAAGGATCGCGAAGGTTTCGCCTGGCTTTACCTGGGCGGAACGACGGCTGCGGGTCTGGCCATGCTGTTGGTTACGGGTCTGCCGGACCTGATACTGGACAGCGGCCAAGTGCTGGTCCTGTTGTATTTGGGATTGCTGGCCTCCGGAGTGGGATTTTTCCTTTGGAACGTAGGCGCGACCAAGGTTTCTGCAGGTTTATTGGCTGTTTCCAACAATGTCAAGATCCCTTTAGCCATTGCGGTGTCCCTTCTTTTTTTTCATGAACGAACAGATCTCGTCCGCCTGGCCCTGGGCGCCGCCATGATCCTGCTGGCCCTGGCCTTGAATTCCCACCGTGGCAAAACCAAAGCCCTGCCATTCCAAAGCAACGCCTGAAATTTCCCGGCCGCTGATCCTACGAGTCAATATCTTCGCTCTGGACGAAATACTGTTGCCGGCCCTGATTTTTTTGAACTTTGTCGTGTCGAAAACAGTATAATAATATTCCTAAGGATTTATAACCAAGGAGACATATAATGAAGCGAAGCGTGCTGATCGCCCTGCTGGTGGTCATCGTCATTTTGTTGGGCCTGTTCATTATCGGCGGTTTTATTTATCTGCAGTTCAACCAGGAACCCTATGTTCCCGAAAAAGCCTATTTGAAAATCGACCTTGCCGGTTCCTTGGCCGAAACAGCCCCCACCCGCTTCCCGGGGCTGTCGGGAGCCGCCATATCGATTAACGATCTTTGGTACAACCTGGAAAGGGCGGCCAAGGATGAACGGATCAAGGGCGTATTGCTGCGCGTGCAATACCTGGAAACCGGCTTTGCCAAGATCGAGGAGATCGGCCAATTGCTAAAAAAATTCGCGGCCAGCAAAAAACCGGTCGTGGCCTTCATCGTCGACGGCGGCTTGAAGGAATATTACCTGGCCTCTTTCGCCGGCAAAGTGATTATGTTCAAAGGCGGCTGTCTCTCCATCAGCGGCATCGGCGCCGAGGCGCTTTTTTTAAAAAACACCCTATCCAAACTGGGGGTTCAGGCCGAGGTGTTCCATATCGGCGATTACAAGACTGCCAGCAACACCTTCACCGAAGAGCGCATGACTCCGGCTCATCGGGAATCCACCCAAGCGCTCATCGACGACCTTTACCAGGCCGTTATTTCCGGCATTGCCGCCAACCGCAAACTGGACGGCCGGGAGGTCAAGAAGATACTCGACCAATCGCCGCTGCCCCAGGAAGAATACGTCAAAAGCAAACTGATCGATGCCCTGGGTTACGAGGACGACATGTTCCAATCCCTGCCGGCCAAGTATCCGGAAGTGGATTTTAAAAGCTATGCCAAAACCAGTTCGCCTCTCCCGTTCAGCGGCAGCAAGAAGATTGCCGTCATTTTCGCATCTGGAGAGATCAACATGGGCCGGAGCGGCGGCCAGTCCCTTTTCGGCGGCGACGTCCTGGGCGCCGACACCTTGGCCGGCCAGTTGCGCCGGGCGCGTAACAATTACGCTGTCAAGGCGGTTGTGCTCAGGATCGACAGCCCGGGAGGCTCGGCCGTGGCATCCGATGTCATCCTGCGCGAGGCCGAATTGCTGGCCCAGAAAAAACCACTGGTCATATCCATGTCCGACATGGCCGCTTCCGGCGGCTACTGGATCTCGCTGTCGTCCCGGAAAATATTCGCCCAGGCCCAGACCATAACCGGGTCGATCGGAGTCATCTCCGGTAAGTTCGTGCTGAAGGGACTTTATGACAAGCTGGGCATCAGCAAGGAGATCGTCAAAACCTCTGAATTCGCCGGCATGTATTCTGATTACCAGTTGTTTTCCGAGCGGGAAAAGCAAAAGGTCATGGCCGACATGCAGCGCATCTACGATGAGTTCTTGAAAAAAGTGGCCGGCAACCGCAAAATGGCCGTGGCCGAAGTGGACAAGATCGCCCGCGGCCGTGTGTGGAGCGGCCAGGCGGCGTTGAAATTGAACCTGATCGACAGTTTGGGCGGTTTAAATGACGCTTTGGCCGAAGCCAGGAAACTGGCCCGCATCCCGCTGAGCGAAAAGTTCGGGGTAAAGATCTATCCGCAGAAAAAGTCTTTTTTTGACATGATCTTTGAGCTGGCCGATGCCAAGGCCCAGAATCCCCTGGATGTGCAGACCCGGCTGCAGGTTTACAAGCGCTTCTTCCCGGCCATGGCCATGCCTTTCACGCTGACCTGCTATTGAGTCCTTCGGGCTGGTCCTTATTTTATTTCCAGCGCAATTCGTATTCGGAGACCGGCTGGAAATTGGTCAGTGATTTGACGATATCCACCTTAACACCCTTGCAGCCGGTAATTTCCAGGGCGCGCTCCATCCAGCCGCAGATGCGGTATTCGGTGGTCTTGTCCAATTCCGGGAACTGGGAGATGCGCAGCACGCAGAATTTCGCTTCGCTTACAGGCACATATATGGTGCAGGGGCGGTAATGCGTGGAGAGGTATTCGCCGGCCTTGTTGATCAGAGAAGTGGCCGAGGGAATTTTGGCCAGGAGCTTGCGCACTCCATGGAACCTGACATCGGCACTCAGGCGCCCGAACTCCCAGGCGGCGGCTTTCAAGTCCCAGTCATAAAAAAGTTGGGCGATGTTGGCCATGGGTTCGATCAATGTTTCCTTTAGGGGGAACCAGGCTTCCTGGTCTATTTCGGAACTGAACACTTTGCGGGCATGGGGCGAAATCAGTTCCAACCAGCGTTTCAACCCGTACTGGCCGAATTTGTCCAGGATATTCTTGGGAATCGAATGAATGATCACGCCTTTGACTTCCATCATGTTTCCTCCTTGGACTCAGTTTCCTATCGCGCCGCCGGGCTTGTTCAGCGGTTTTCCGGGGTCGTAAGCAGAGACATGGCTTCCTGGCGCGGGCCGAGATTTTCGCGGAACACGCCGCGAACGGCCGAGGTAATGGTCAGCGAACCCGGCTTTTTCACGCCGCGCATGGTCATGCACAGGTGCTCGGCCTTGATGACCACCATCACGCCCAAGGGGTCAAGGGACTGCACCAGGTAATCGGCGATCTGCTTGGTCAGCCGCTCCTGCAGCTGCAGGCGCTTGGCCAGGTAGTCGACCAGGTAGCCCAGGTTGTTTAGGCCGATGATGCGGCCTTTCTTGGGAATGTAGGCAATGCTGGCTTTGCCTGAGAAGGGCAGCAGATGATGCTCGCACATGGAATAAATGGGAATATCCTTGAGGATAACCATTTCATCGTGCTTTTCCTCGGTCAGGCATTTTAAAAAATCGTTGGGATCCTTGCCAGTACCCGAAAGCACTTCAGCGAACATGGCGGCGGCCCGGACCGGGGTTTCCCGCAATCTTTCTGAGGCGGCGTCTTCGCCGATGCCATCCAGGATCAGGCTCACTCCCTTTTTAATCTTGTCTATATCCATACTTTTCATTTACGGCTCCCTGGACCATTAACATGGCTTGTTTTACCGGAATGTTCAATTCTTCGGCCAAATGACAGATATCGGCGAATTCGGGCTTGACGTTCAGGGGACAATTCTGCCAGGAGCTTAATTTTACCCGTACATCCCGGCAATGCACGCGGAGGATTTGTGTCTCGCGCTGCAGGATCACCCTGTCTTCCAGACGTTGGCGCAGACCGATGACCGAGCTTTCACGGAAAATGGCGGCGATCACTTTTTCACGTTCGTTTTCGTGGCAAAGGACCGTTAGGTTGAATCCTAAACGGCCTTTTTTCATCAGGCCGGAAGCGATGAAAATATCCACGGCTCCGGCCAGCACGATCTTATCGGCGGCGGCGGCGAGCAATTCGGGACCCATATCATCCACATTGCATTCCAGCACCCAAATGCGATCGTTGGCGTTTGCGCCGTCTCTTTCTTCCAGCACAACGCGTAGCAGATTGGGCATACCATCATAGGTCCTGTGGCCGCAGCCGCAGCCGTTTTTAAACGGCTTGGCTGTGCGGTCGGCATCAGCCTGACGGCCGAACGTGGTCAGGATGGCGGCGCCGGTGGGGGTCAGCAATTCACCTGCGATGTTACCGCGGCGGCAGGCGTAGCCTTGAACCAGGTGCAGCACCGCCGGCGGCGGCACCGGCAGCAGTCCGTGCCGCGTCTGGATGTTTCCATGGCCGGTTACCAGGGTGGTAAAATAGATCGGGCAGCAATCCAGCTTTTCCCAAAGAAAACAAAATCCCAGGATGTCGACCAGCGAATCGGCGGCGCCGATCTCGTGCAGATGAACATTTTTCAATTCACTGCCGTGAACCGCGGCTTCGGCCTCGAAAATGGCGGTGAAAACGCGGCGGGCGTTGGCCTTGATTTCGGGCGTAAAAGGGGTGGTGGTGATGAAGGCGTCAATCTCGCTCCAGGTCACCGCGTGGTCGGCGGCGGGGGAGGCGACAGTGACCTTCTTGCAGCGCAGGTGGTTTTTCTCCGTGTCTTCCACGGTCACGGTCACGTTCAGGCCAATGTTTTCAAAGGTCTTCTTGAACTCTTTGCCGGCGGCGAGCAGGTCGATCATGGAGGCCAGGATCATGTCTCCCGAAGCCCCGCAATTGGTTTGAAACAGCAGTTCTTGCGCCATGGGGCATTTATACCCCATCGGCCTAATCCCGTCAAGGTTTTCTTCAGTAGGGGAGGGTTCGCGCCCCCTTTAGGGGGTCAAACCCTCCCGTACATAAGACAAATAGATTTAAATCCGCCCGCACATAGCAGCCCAAAGAATTAAACCCGTCCGTGCATAAAACAAATAGATTCAAACCCGCCTGGACAAAAAAGGATTATGAGCTGGATAAAAATCATAATGGTTTGACTTTGAAGTGTGGAAAATGTATAAAACGGGGCGAGGAGACGCATGGACCGGCAAAACAGGAAAAGGATGCCCGAGTGGCAGGCACTGGGCAAACACGCGGCGAAAATGAAACAGCTGCACCTGCGCGACCTGTTCGCCGCCGACCACGAACGCGGCAGCCGTTTCGCTGTTGAGGCAGAAGGCATTCGCTTGGATTACGCCAAGCACCCGGTCACGGCCGAGACCATGGAATTGCTGATCGGACTGGCAAGGGCCTGCGGCCTGGATAACGATATCGAACGGATGTTCGCGGCTGAAAAGATCAATGAAACCGAAGATCGTCCCGTCCTGCATTGGGCGCTGCGCAATTTTTCCGAGCGAGCGGTCCGGATCGACGGCTGCGACGTTATGCCGGCGATCCGCCGGGTGCGGGAACACATGGCGGCGGCTGCTAAGAAAATCAGATCGGGCTGTTGGCTGGGTCATGGCGGACAACCGCTGACCCATGTCGTCAACCTGGGCATCGGCGGCAGTGACCTGGGGCCGCAGATGGCCTGCCAGGCGCTGCGCTTTTACTCACAGCGCAGCCTGCATTTTCATTTCGTCTCCAACCTGGACCCCGGACACTTGGCCGAAACACTGCGGTCGCTGTCAGCGGAAAATACTTTGTTCATTATCGCCTCCAAGACCTTCACCACCCAGGAAACCATGGCCAACGCCGCCAGCGCCCGCGCCTGGCTGCTCCAACATTTCTCTCAAGAAACCGCTTTGTCCAGCCATTTTGCGGCTGTGACCGCCAACCCTAAGGCGGCGCTGGATTTCGGCGTCGTTGCGGAGAATGTATTCGAATTCTGGGAATGGGTGGGCGGCCGCTATTCCCTGGCTTCCGCTGTCGGCCTTCCCGTCATGATGGCTGTCGGTCCAGAGCGCTTCGAGGAAATGCTGCGCGGCTATTGGGAAATGGACCGCCATTTTTGCTCATCTCCCTGGGAAAAGAACCTGCCGGTTCTGCTGGCCCTGCTTGGCGTCTGGCAGATCAATTTTTATGACGCCCCGAGCCACGCCGTTCTCCCTTACGACCAATACTTGCGGCGTTTCCCTGCTTACCTGCAGCAGCTGGACATGGAATCGAACGGCAAGCGCGTCAACCGCGAAGGGCGCTCGGTCGATTACGCGACCGGACCGGTGCTATGGGGCGAACCGGGAACCAACGGCCAGCACGCTTTTTATCAACTGCTGCACCAGGGTGTCCACCTGGTGCCCTGCGATTTCATCGGCTTTTGTCGTTCCCTTAACCCCTTTGCAGACCACCATGAGCGATTGCTGGCCAACATGTTCGCCCAGAGCCAGGCCCTGGCTTTCGGCAGGACCTTGGAGGAACTGGCAGCTGAACACGTTCCCGAAACGCTGCTGCCTTTTCGCGAGTTTCCCGGCAACCGCCCCAGCAACACCATCATGGCCGAAGAGCTTACCCCCAACGTACTGGGCAAATTGATCGCCCTCTATGAGCACAAGGTCTTCGTGCAGGGAGTAATCTGGAACATTTTTTCCTTCGACCAGTGGGGGGTGGAGCTGGGCAAGAGCCTGGCCAAAAAAATCCTGCTCCGGCTTGCCGGTGATACGGAAATGGAATCCAGCCAAGACAGCTCCACCCGAGCTTTGATCGAGTATTTCAAGAAGCACAGTTCTAAGTGAATAGTGATTAGTAAATTATGATTTGTAAAGGCAATAATCGAGACAGTTGAAATTTGATTTTTACCAATCACTAATCTCTACTCACTAATTACTAATTACTGAACTTTTGGTATAATACCAAAATGACAATGCTGAAAAATATCCTGATTTCCCTGCGCATCAAACAATGGGTGAAGAACATATTCATTTTTGCTCCCATGATATTTTCCCTGCACATGTTCCAACCCGCTTACATTCAGAGAAGCCTGCTGGCTTTTTTTCTCTTCAGTCTGGTCACAGGCGGGATCTACATTTTCAACGATATCCTGGATCGTGGCCATGACAGGCTGCACCCGGTAAAACAGAACCGACCCATTGCCTCGGGCCGCTTGAGCGCGCCTGTCGCTGGGCTGGCGGCCTTTGCTTTGCTGGCCGGAGTGTTGCTGCTCATCGCCCGTTTCAACCGCGAATTCTTCGTGATCGCCGTTTTGTATATCGGCCTGAACATTCTTTATTCACTGTTTTTAAAAAGCGTGGTCATCATTGACACCATGGTCATCGCCCTGGGGTTCGTGCTGCGCATTATGATCGGTGGCGCGGTAAACCATGTCGTCGTTTATCCCTGGATACTGATCACCACTTTTCTGCTGGCCATTTTCCTGGCCCTGATCAAGCGCCGGCAGGAGTTTCTTAAAATTCAAAGCCTGCATCCCGAGCAGCTCACCCGCAAGACCCTGCAGAGCTACAACCTGGGTATGCTGGACCAGATGATCAGCATCGCCACGGCCACCACCCTGATCTCTTACATCATGTATGTCCTTTCCCTTGATGTCCAACAGAAATTTCATACCAGCAAACTTTACTATACGGTTCCCTTTGTCATCTTCGGCATTTTTCGCTATTTGTTTCTTGCTTATTCCAAGGGGGAAGGGGAGAGTCCTACCGATATCATCTACAGCGACCTGCCCTTTACACTGAACATCATCCTTTGGGTCAGTGTTTTCATTTTGCTGGTGAATCATTGAAATGGTCTTGCCACCCTTAACCGTCATCAAAAAACTGCATAGCGCCGGGATCAGCCAGGAGGAATTGGAAGAGATCTACCGGCAGCATAAAAACGAATACCGGATTTTGCTGCACCTGGCCCAGCATCCCAAATTCCCCCAGAGCCTTTCTTTGGGCATCATCAGCAAACTGTTCGCCGTGGACCTGGTACGGGTCATTAAAAACGTCAAGACCAACCCATTCATCCGCAAGAAAGCCGAGCTGGAATTCAGCCAGCGCTACAAGCGGTTGGCCCTGGGCGAGAAAATCTCACTTTTGAAAATGGCACCCAACTCGCTGCTGCTCACTTTCAGTGAAGAAAACCAGCCGCAACTGATCCAAACCATTCTGCAAAGCGGTTATTGCAGTGAAGACGTGGTGCTGCGTTTTGTCAATCGCGCAACTGAGCGCTACAATTTCTACACGGCGCTGGACGCCACCCAGTGGCACCAGAATCCGGCCGTGGCCGAAGCCGTTGCCCACGATCGGGAAGCACCCATCAAAATCCTTTTGAAGATCATTCCCTACCTGGGACTCACGGGCTTGCAGAAAATGTTTTGTGACGACAATACCCACCAGGCCGTGCGTGATCATATTAAAACTTTCCTGGAGAGGAGAAACGCCGGTTCTGAGCGCCGTTCATGTAATTGAGAATCCAAGCGCCAATCCGGGCCTCAACTGCTGCCTGCGCAGTTTGCATTTATAACCATTCTTGTATAAAATATCATCTTTATGAGAGCATTATTCCTATTATCCTTGATCGCAACCGCTGCGATGAGCCTGCTGACAGCGCCGGAAAATGAAAAGCAATACGTCTGGCCGCTGACCATCAACAACGGTATCAGTTCGACCTTCCAGGAATTCAGGTCCAACCATTTCCATGCCGGTATCGACCTGCGGACATTCAGGCAAACCGGTTTTCCGGTTTTGGCTGTAGCTGCCGGGGTGATCGAGCGCATCTCCATGTCGGATCGGGGATATGGTCGCTGCCTGCACCTGCGCCACATGGACGGCCGGTATTCCGTTTACGGCCATCTGGAAAAATTCCGTGAGGACATCGAAGCCCAGGTCGCCCAGGTGCAGCAAAAACGCGGAAAAAAATATTTCGGCCCCTGGGCCTTGCCGGTGCCTTTGCCGGTGCGCCGGGGCGAGGTCATTGCTTTCAGCGGCGAAAGCGGCTCCGGCTTTCCCCACCTGCACCTGGAAATACGCGACCAACTCGGTCGGGCCATCAATCCGTTGTCGCTGATCGGCAACCTCCCCCATGATGAGCACGAACCCCTGCTGAAAGGGATCTTGCTGCGCAGCCGCGGTCCATCTATGATCAATGACGATTGTGGAGAATTTTATTTTAAATTACGAAAAAATGGAACGCTGTACACCCTGGAAGAACCTTTGACGGTTACAGGGCCGTTCGACCTGTCCTTGCATGCGCTTGACCTTTCCGATGTTGGCCATGTAGTCGCTCCCTACAGTTTGCAAGCCTTCCTGGACGGCCAGCCGGTTTTTCAAGTCGATTTTGACTATTTGACACGCGATGACAACAACCAATTGGGCATGCTCTATGATATGGCCTATTCGACTTCCGGCGCCTATTTTATTAACCTCAGTTACCAGAGCGGATTCGACCTGGAAAAAACAAGGGTACGTTTGGCCGAAAGATTGGGGCAATTGTCTCCAGGCCCACACGAGATCAAGATCATCGTCAAAGACCGGCAGCAGAATCAGGCGTTGGCCCTGATCCCCTTGCATATGGTGACCGGCAAGGATTCCTCCAGGCTGCAGAAAAAATATCCTGTGCTGAAAACTGACAGCGGTATCATGCAGAGAACTGAATTTTCAACCTATGTCAATCAAGATGACGTGGTGATCAAGATCAAGGATCTCTCCGTTCCGGCCACCCTGCTGAAACTGAAGATCATCCAGGGTGATCGTGAGCAAGCTGTTGCGGCCCATGAATACGCAGCCGGGTTGTATTATTGCTTCAAGCCGTTGAACCATGATCCGCGCCTGCTGCTACGTTTTGAATTGTCCGACGGCCAACAGCGGGTGGAAGAAAGGCAACAAATACTGCAAGCGGTTCTTTTAATAAAAAATTTTGCCCAGGTCGTCCGTTTCCATGATTTTACCGCCGAGTTCGGTTCCACATCGGTTTTGGAACCAAAGGTCCTGCTGTTTGAGCGGGTCGAGCTAAAAACGGAATTTCCCTTGCTGGCCGGTCCGATCAAATTAGCACCGGACCACTTCGCTTTCCTGGACGCTGTGTTTTTCAAGTTCAAGATTCCCGCCGGAGAAACCCGACCTGAGCAGTTGGGTATTTTCAAATACCGCATTGAGTCAAAAAAATGGAGTTACATTGCTACCCATCCCGACCACGATCCGGGATACATGAAATGCCGGGTCCTTACAGCCGGAATTTTCGCTCTGCTCAGGGATATTGATCCGCCGGCGATTTTTTTCCGCAACCCCGAGTCAAGGCATCTGCAAAGGTTGAAACGCCTGGTGGTGCATGTCAGTGACCGGGGCAAGGGGATCGATGAACAGACGGTTGCGGTGTTTTTAAACGGCCAGATTGTCGATGCCGAGTATGATCCTGATTGGAACCACATATTAATCAAAGATCTCCAGCATTTGCAAAGAGGGAAAAACCGTCTTTTGGTGCGGGCGCATGATCGTGGCGGCAACAAGAGCGAGAAGGCCTACACTTTTTCCCTTAAATGACCTCGCTTAATTCCACAGCAACTGTGGAATTGTCTGGCTTGCGTTTTTGACCGTAAAAAAAGTGGATCAGGCGATCTCTTTTTTCGAAATACCGGCCGGTATTGAAGATGGAAAATCCAGGATCTTGATTAAGGTGGGCTGGGTTTCTTTGGAAGACCAACAGCGGTCAGGGAATTTTGTCAAGGACTGTGGAAATCTTTATTTAAAACTTTAGAAAATCTTATGGAGTATGGTTTATCTTGGATTGCATACTTTTTATATGCGCAGAACACCTATAGTAATTGATATTACCAGAGACAACCATGGGGCAACGATTCGCAAACTTCAACCAGAACAGTCCATTTTCTCTGCCACGTTGACAGGCCGCCCTGAAAATGCGAAAATCAATTTGTCCATGCTATTATTGTGTAATTCCTATACAATTTAACCCTGCGGCCGGGCGGTCGCACTATCTGGAGGACGTATATTGTCAAGAGTTCATGGCGAACCATTCGATGACGATGTGTTGTTCATCCGCCTGCGTCTTCTTGGTGATATTGTTTTCACCATTCCGGCCATTGAACTTTTCAAGCGCCGCTTTCCCCGCACCCGCCTGCATTATGTCGTGGAAGAACGATTTGCTGAAATGGCCGGGATCATCCCCGGTATCGATCATGTCATAACCGTGCCTGTTCGGCGCGGCTTGAAAGATATCCTTGCTTTTCGCGGCAAGATCAAAGAGTTGGGCATCAATACGGTTATAGATTTCCATTCGGGGCCTGGCAGCGCTGTGCTCACTTTGGCCAGCGGGGCGGCCCAGCGCATCGGCTACCGCACTCCGAACCGCAATTGGGCCTACAACCGCCTGGTCAGCCGCAGAAGTGCAGACTATCCCGCTCATTCGGTGTTCAATCAAGCCAGGCTGCTGGAAAAGATCGGTATTGGCATCGATGTCCTTCCTCCCTTACCGGTCATTGATGCCCGCTCTTTCCCTTTGTCCGCCCCTGTGGCCGCCGTTCTGGATATCCAGCCCAGCGTCGTGATCCATCTGGGAGCCGGCAACCGTTTCCGGGATTGGGGCATGGAAAATTTCAGCGCCTTGATCCAGCGTCTTAGCGCCCGGCGCATCCCGGTTTTCATGATCGGCGGCAGCAGGGAAGAAGTTGCCCGGGCAGCGATTTTCGGCAAGCTCGCCCATGTCCATGATTTTTCCGGCCCGCTGTCCAGCCGAGAAATGCTGGCATTGATCGCAGGGGCGGCGGTGTATGTCGGGGCCGATTCGGGCCCTTTGCACATGGCTTCCTTAACCGCGACTCCGCTGGTTGCCCTTTATGGGCCCAACCTGGCCGAGATCAGCGGACCTTGGCGCCGGGAGCAGGTAGAGATCATCCAACTGGAAATGGCCTGCCGGCCCTGTTCGCAAAGGAAATGCAAGTATGATACAATTCACTGCATGCGGCAAATCAATGTGGAAAGAGTATATGAAGCTGTCAGCAAATTCATCAAATAACCTGGCTTTTGCCCTGCTGCTGGCATTCCTTTTTCTTATCAATTTCTCCATTGCCGGCTGCTATATTTTTCTGACCTTGATCCTGCTGCTCTTCATTCTCCATCTGGCCCGGGGCGGAGAATTCCCGCTGCCTCCTTTTTTTTGCTATTTCTTTGCCGCCTACATTTTATTTACCCTGCTGGCCACGGTTTTTTCCGTTGACCGGGCTGCCAGCATACGCGACAACAAGGAATTATTTATCTTCCTGCTGATCCCTTTCTATCTCTGGCTGCTGAATACCTGGAAACGGGTTTGGTTGTCCATATGGACGGTCATGGCCTCGGGAGTGTTTTCGGCGCTGGTGGGGATTTTTACGGTCTGGAACAAGGGCATCGCCCTGTCGGACCGCCTGAAGGGGTTCACCTCGCATTGGATGACCTATGCCGGGTTGCTGATGTTCGCTTTTATCTTTTTTTTCGTGCTGCTGCTGTTGCGCAAGAACAAAAAACAGTTGCTGGTCATTTCCGGGGCGCTGGCCATTATGCTGACCGCCATTGTCTTTTCCCTGACCCGTTCAGTATGGCTGGGCATTGCCGGCGCCTTACTGATTTTTCTGGTTTTTTTCAGACCGAAATATTTTCTGGCGCTGGCGCCCCTGTTGCTGATCCTGGCGTTATTGGCGCCTTTAGCGGTGAAAAACCGTGTTCTGTCCATTGTGGATCTGCATGACAAGTCAAACCGTGACCGCATTCACATGGTCTATTCGGGCTTTAGAATATTCCAGGATCACCCCTGGACCGGGGTGGGAAGCAACAACATCGAAAAGGTCATCGCCGGCAATGAAAAACGCTACCGCCATCCGTTGGCTGAAAAGATCAATCCCCACTTGCATAATAATTTTTTGCAGATAATGGCCGAAAGGGGGATATTCGCCCTGGCCAGTTTCCTGTTAGCCTGCCTGTTCATTATCATGCAATTGCTGAAATTGCTGAAGTCAAGGACAGGCGATTGGCACGCCATCACGGCCGCAGTGCTTTTTGCCTTTATCGGTTTTTTGATCGCCGGCATGTTCGAATACAATTTCGGCGACAGTGAGATCAAATTCATCCTTTTTTATTTTATCAGCCTGCCTTTTTTGATTCTGAAAGAGGAAGCCCATGTTCAAATTAAAGAGAATCGCTGAAGTTTGTTCCCGCTTCGCCAATAAAAAGATCCTGGTCTTCGGGGACATCATTCTGGACCGCTATATTTTTGGCCAGGTTGAGCGCATTTCGCCGGAAGCTCCGGTGCCGGTGGTCAAAGTCGACAGCGAAGAAATGCGTTTGGGCGGAGCCGGTAACGTAGCGGCCAACATTGATCAGCTGGGAGCCAAGGCCTTGCTGCTGGGTGTCGTTGGCGCGGACGGCTATGCCGACGAAATCGCCCGGCTGAAAAAAACAGGCAACTGGGTGATCAGCGACCCGGCCAACCAGACCATCGTCAAGACGCGGATCATTTCCCAGCGGCAGCAAATCGTCCGTGTCGACCGCGAAGCACAGATCCGCCTGGGCTCGGCAGTGATGGATCAGATAAAAGCCGCTGTGGATGCAGCCGAAATAGATGCCGTTATTATATCGGATTACGCCAAGGGCACGGTGAATGCAGAAGTGATGTCCCTGCTCAAGGCCCGGGCCACCGCCCTCAACGTTCCCATTGTCGTGGATCCCAAGCCGCCCCATTTTGATTTTTACCACGGTGTGACCGGTGTCACCCCCAACCAGAAGGAAGCAGAAGCCATGGCGGGAAATCCCGTGGCCGGTGATCTTGATGTCGCCCTGGCCTTGAAGCGCATCCGCCGCAAATTCAGGACTGATTTCGCCTTGATTACCAGGGGCGGCAAGGGAATTTCGGCCGCTGAAAAAAACAGGAAAATATTCCATCTTCCGGCTTTCAGCCATGAAGTTTTCGATGTAACCGGAGCCGGCGATACAGTGGTCGCAGTGCTGACCCTGGCTCTGGCTGCCGGAGCCGATCTGCGTGAAGCCGTGGCCCTGGCCAACGCCGCCGCCTCCATTGTAGTGGAAAAAATAGGCACCGCGCAGGTCGGCCTGGAGGAATTGCTGACAAGGCTCAAATTCATCCTCAAACAACATTGAACCGACTGCAGCTGTTTAAAACCCTGGCTCCGGGCTTTTTACCGTTGCTGGTTTTTATCGCTGCCGACGCCTTATGGGGCACACGTATCGGTCTGGTTGTGGCCGTGCTTTTCGGAATTCTTGAAATGGCGGTTTCCTATATCAAGAAAAAAAAACTGGACCGCTTCATCTTGCTGGACACCGGACTGATCGTCCTGCTGGGCGGTGTTTCGCTGCAGCTGAGAACCGATGTTTTTTTCAGGTTGAAGCCTGCCCTGGTTGAACTTGTTTTTTGCCTGATCCTGGGCATCTCGGTGTATTCACCCGTGAATGTCCTGCTGGCCATGTCCCGCCGTTACCTCAAAACCTTGACCTTGAATGAAGAGCAGGTCAAATCGATGATGACGGGCATGAAAGTTTTGTTTTTTCTCTTTCTGGGCCACGCGGCCCTGATCATCTATGCCGCCCTGGCCATGTCGGCGGCGGCCTGGGGCTTCATATCGGGCGGCCTGTTCTATATCCTGTTCGCCGCCTATTTTCTCGTGGAATGGCTGCGCAACCGCCGGAACGCCCGGCGCTCTGCTGCAGCAGCCGCCACCCAATACGCCGATGAGGAGTGGTTCGACATTGTTGATGTCGAGGGAAAGGTGCGCGGCAAAGCGCCGCGCAGCGTCTGCCATTCACGCCGAGGGCTATTGCATCCGGTGGTGCACCTCCATGTCATGAATGCCGAGGACCGCTTGTTTTTGCAAAAGCGTTCAGCGCATAAACAGATCCAGCCCGGCAAATGGGATACGGCCGTGGGCGGCCACGCGCTTAGCGGGGAAAGCATTGAAAACGCGTTGAAAAGGGAGGCTGAAGAGGAATTGGGCCTGAGCGGATTCAAGGCCGTGGCCCTGGCCCGTTACCTGTGGGAAAGCGATGTCGAGTCCGAGCTGGTCTACATGTTCCTCACCCGCACCAACCAGCAGCCGTTGATAAACCATACCGAGATCAGCGAGGGGAAATTCTGGAAGATCAGCAAGATCAAGGAAGCGCGCGGCCAGAAGGTCCTGACTCCCAATTTTGAATTGGAGTTCGATATTCTTTTAAAGCAGGTTTTTAAGGAAAAGTGATTGGCGTAGGGGCACGGCGTGCCGTGCCCTTTTTATTGTGCCTGCCCCCGAGATCGATCATGACGTGAAATTGGTCCGCGAGCTATGGGCACGGCACGCCGTGCCCCTACATCCTATCCCCTGATATTGTCCAATGTCTATGGCCATTTCGCGAGCTATGGGCACGGCACGCCGTGCCCCTACATCCTGTCCCCTGATATTGTCCAATGTCTATGGCCATTTCGCTACCAATGGGCACGGCACGCCGTGCCCCTACATCCTATCCCCTGATATTGTCCAATGCCTATAGCCATTTCGCGACCAATGGGCACGGCACGCCGTGCCCCTACGGAAAATACTAGCTTTCTGTTATTATGAATCAATGCCATTTGATAGGGAAAAACATCATCGACGCTCTATCCGCCTGAAGGGATTCAATTACACCCAGGGCAATGCATATTTCGTAACCATTTGCTCTTATCAAAAGGAGTGCATCTTCGGGAACATCTCCGATGGTTTGATGGTCCTAAATGAACAGGGTAAGTGCATCGAAAAAGCTTGGCTGGAGACGGCAGCTATAAGGCCCAGCATCAAATTAGATGAGTTCATTATCATGCCCAACCATTTTCACGGAATCATTTGGATAGTAGATGAGGTTCAGCGTAGGGGCACGGCGTGCCGTGCCCCTTCTTTATCCTGTCCCCTGATATCGCCCAATGCCTATAGCCATTTCGCGACAAATGGGCACGGCACGCCGTGCCCCTACGACACTCAGATCAATAAAATGAATCCTGAAACATTGGGCACAGCACGCTGTGCCCCTACACCTGACCTGAAATGTGAACGATTTGGACGACCCGTTTCCGGATCATTACCCACCATCATTCGCTCATTCAAGTCAGCGGCCGGGAAATATGTCAACGAGAGCCGCGGCTCTCCAGGAACTCCAGTATGGCAGCGCAATTATTATGAGCACATTATCCGCGATAATGACGAATTGCAGAAAATCATGGGATATATTTGCTGTAATCCGGAAAATTGGCAATCCGACGAAGAAAATCCCCTAACGTAGGGGCACGGCGTGCCGTGCCCCTTTTGTTGTGCCTGCCCCCGCGATCATGTTCATGACCTGAAATTGTTACGCGATCAATGGGCACGGCACGCCGTGCCCCTACGACATGTATTAAAATTATCATGGAAATAATTGGGATTGTGGATCAAGAGGGTATGTATTGAAAGGTCAAATAGCCCGTAGGGGAGTCGAACCCCTCTTACAAGAATGAAAATCTTGTGTCCTAACCGATAGACGAACGGGCCATAAAATGAGCCGTGTTGGATTCGAACCAACGGCACCCGCCTTAAAAGGGCGGTGCTCTGCCAGCTGAGCTAACGGCCCAACTAAAGTCAGGCATATTTGTAACATAATTATCCGTTCCTGTCAATCTCTGTCGCTTAGAAAATGGCAGGCGGCAGGCCGATTGGCGAACCGGTTTTAACCGGCAATTGCAGCAAATATTTATGAGAAATGCGGGTTAATATTTAAAACTGATGAAATTTCGCGATCTGGCTGCGGTAAGAACATCTTTCATCAGCACGTCGAAATAATATTCCCCTTTTTTGCTTAATCGGTAAGGCAGGGAGAATTCGAGCATTTTTTCGGTTGGAATCTGGTCTTTGGGGTAGCTGAGCTGCTTGGTAAATATTGGAGAGTCAATTTTGCGGAATTCGTGATATACATAGACAGATATTTTGTAATCAGCTTGGATGGTGTTTTCGACTTCCCGAAAGCGGATTTTTTTTAAGGGAATGGCAATGACGATCTGTCCGTCGCGGTATTTGACTTCAAAGCTGAAGGCATTTTTCATGGCTTCCCGGTCGGCCAGGTTCAGGGTGAATTTTGCCATATCGATAGAGGTCAGCAATTCCGGGGGCCAATTTTTCAGTTTGTATTCACCAAAACCATCACTGTCGATAAAAATCAGTTCCATTTGGTAGTAATAATAGATCCAGCGTTCGTAACCCTTGATGGACGGATTATTGATCATGTCGCTCAATAACCGGTTGTCCGGCTCGCCCAACTGGATCAATATCCGTCCTCGCGGTGTCTCCCAGCCCCGCCCCATAGAGCGGTTCTCCCTGAACCAGCGGTTGGCGTAGGCAATGCGTCTCTCAAATTCGATTTTGTTTTCATTTTCAGGCGTTTCCGGGAAAGGATCCCTTTTTTTCCAGAATTCGTCGATGAATTCGTCCTTGGCCTGGGTATCGGGAAGATGCTTGTAAATTTGGATCTCCTCTTTAGTCATGATCAGCCGCGCTTTTTCATAGAAAGATTCGAAATAGGGATCACGTTCGATTCTTGTGCTGCGCGCGGCGCAGGCATTCATCAACACTAGTACCGCTAAAATTGTTAGAAGAGATCGTTTCATGATTGCCTCATTTGAAGTAAATATTGACACTTATGCTGGCTGTGAATCCACCCAGGTCCAGAAGGTCAAAATCCTCGAAGTAGCCGGAAAGGCGTCCCTTCAGGTATTGATATTTACCTTCCAGGGCCAGCGCCAGCCGCGGGTGGAAACGGAAAACAAGACCGAAACGGCTATTGAACCCGATGCTAAAGGTTTTGGTTTCGGCAAAGCCTTCGCTGATGCTGTCATCTTCAAAGTTGATGAAATCTCCCCATTGCTGGTATGTCCAGGCAAACACGCCGGCGCCGACTCCGAAAAACGGGAAGACCAGGAAACGATGACCCAGGGGATACACTTTGAAATTGGCTTCTATGGGGGTCAGGCGCAGTGAGATATTCTGAAAAATCGAACTACCGTTCTGATAGGTGTAGTCACGGTATTGGCTGTAAATAGTTCGGTTGTAACTGCCGATTTCAAGGGAAAAGGAGCTGTAGCGGTTGAGATATGCTTCGTATTCAACTCCATAATAGGTGCTCATCATGTCGGATTTGCTGAAAGCAAGATTTTCCAAGTTGATTTCCCACAGATCCGATCGCATTTGGGGAACAAATAATCCTATCTTGAAGTTCATGCTCTGGGAAATGAGAATTCCTGATGCCAAGCCAAAAACAGCCATTAAAATTAACATGCGTTTCATTTTAAACCTCCGCTAGCATGAATGCATTTCAAATGCCAATTCATAATTGCTACCATGGCGCCGAACTGTCCCATTTTCAGGACAAGAGGCGTTTGATTGTATCGGTTTTGGGCAGAGAATTGAAGCGACCGATTTCCAATCCTCCTTTAAACAAGATTAAAGTGGGGACTCCCAGAACGAAAAATCTGGCGGCGATCAATGCCTCGCGGCTGATATCCACTTCGTAGGCCGCGATGGGCGCAGGTTGCAATTCAATAAGCAGAGCCGGCAAGCCCTGGGCGATCTTTTGGCAGGGGGTGCAGCCGGGTGAAGAGAAATCAAGAAGGACAAAAGTGGATGATAGCAGTTTTTGGTCCAATTCCGCCAAGCTGATCTTTTCCATTATTTCACCGCCAGCAGAGAAGCGATCATGTCCTGGATCTGCTTGCTGGTACCGGACCCGGTTTTGATGAAAGCGACTTTGCCCTGGCGGTCAATAAAAACCATGGTTGGAATGGCTGTCACGCCATAGGTGTCAAAGCCTGAACCTTCGCTGGAAACGGCCACTGGGTAGAAAATTTTATTTCTGGCCAAATATTTTTTTATTAGGGCCAATTCCTCGCTGGCGCTGACCTTGTCCTTTTTTTCCAGGTCATCGCTGTATCTGCCGTACAGTCTGGTATAACCGATGACCAGCAAACCCTTGTCCTTGTTTTTTTCGTATTGCTCGAGCAAGCTTGGCATCACTTGGCGGCAGGGATTGCACCAGGGGGCCCAAAAATCGATGACAATTACCTTGCCCTTGAGTTCGGCCAATGTCAGCGGCTGGGAATTGAGCCAGGTTTCGGCAGCGAGGAGCGGGGGCGGCTGGTCCAAAAGGGAGAGTTGGTTCAGTTCATTTTCCCAGTTCAATTTCATGTCCGCTTCGCTTTCAAAAGCCAGGGCTTTTTGCAGGTAGTTTTTGGCATTTTCGGCCTGGCGTTTTTCCTTGGCCAGCATGGCCAAATTGGCGTAGACCCTGGCCGTCATATGCTTGACCTTCGCTGGCAGGTCGGGGGTTTGGATCAATTTGAGCGAATATTCTTCCCGGACCGCGGCATCGGGATTGGAAAAAGCCAATGCCAGGCAAATGTTGTAAAATTGTATGTCTTTTTTGATGCCGGGCTCAAGTTCCCTGAACAGCTCGACCGCCAGCACGTGCCGGCGCCTGATCAGGTGGAGAATGACCTTTTGCAGTTTTGCTTCTGTGGCAAGATACGCCGTGCTCCCGCTCAAGCGGTCGATAATCTTTTCGGCGTCATCAAAACGGCCTATCTCGATCAATATCTTACTGCGCAGCAGATCCAGATCGTCGCTGGCGGCGCTGTTTTCGTTTTTCTTAAGCAGAGCTTCCAGTTCCTGTCTTTTCTCGGTCATGATGCGGTTGTATTCACTGACGAATTGGTCAGGCAAGCGGTTGCTGCCGGTTTTCTTCAATTTGCTGTTCAAGCGGTCATTGAGGCGGTCGTATTTGCTTGTCAGTTCGTCATAAGCGCCCGCCATTTTTTTCGCTTGTTCCGCGGCAAATTTCCCATTGCAGGCGCAGAGGGCTGTCAGCAAAAAGATACCCAGCCAGATTCTTTTCCCCATGGTGCCTCCTTGGACATTTTGAAAGGTTGCCTGGATTAAAAATTCTATCATAGACCCGCCCCCTTTTCAAATTCAGTCCGCCAGCCATAAAAATTATAAAATCGATCCGGCCTATTGAATTTATTTATTTTATTTTATATATTGCACTTTTAATAACAAAGCGAGGGAAAAATGAAAGAATACAAAATGATGAACGATTATCTGTATTACCGGGATTTGTTTTCCGACACCATGGGCAGCAATTACCGCGTAGCCCCGATCCAGAACCGCAAGCCTGTTGGCCATAAGCTGCTTTGCGAGGTGAGCCCTTTCATTTCCAGCAATGCCGATATGTGGAAAAGGGTTAAAATTCTCCTGGAAGGGATAAAAAAATCGAACATTCCCTTTTTGTATTCGCCGGGAAAGGTCATTGTCAATGAAAAGCAGAACCAGCTGGTGTTTGACTACTTTAAAGGGAAAAATTTCGAACAGATCTTGGTCGACACGGAAAAGAAGGGCATGTCCTTCAATTTTGATCTGGCCATGTCGACCTGCATCGCCATCGCCGATATCATCGAAGTCGGATCCTCTATCATTGTCAGCGGCGAGAAATCTTTCCACGGTTTTCTTACTCCCGACAACATTCTGGTCCATTATGACGGCAAGATATTCTTGAAGAACTACGGTATTTTCCCATACTTGGAAAAGGATGAGCAGTTCTACTTGGAAATGGAAAAGCGTTACGGCTCCTGGCTAACACCGGAATTCATCAGAAAGGAAAAAATTGTTACCCAATCAGACGTCTACCACCTTGGATATCTGATGTACCGGATACTGACGGGAAAATATTTCTCCTATGCCGCCGGCGAAGATTTTGATGCCAAGTTCGCTAACCTGACTTTCAAACAATACATGCCATCTACGGACAAGAGTTTTCTGACCAATGTTATCACTTTTTTCAAAAAAACCCTGAATCCCGATCCGTTGAAACGATTCCTGTCCATCAAGGATTTCAAGGATTTTATCGCCAATTACTTTCATATCGAAGAGTTGTCTTCCATCACCTTCAACCTGGCTTATTTCATGAATTCGCTTTATGGTGAAAGTATCGAGGAGGAAGACAAGATTCTCAAGCAGGAACTGGAGTACGTGGTGCCCGAACCCAAAAGAGAACCGGCCCAAATCAGGCAGGCAAAAGATGACTTGGTCAGCGGTATACTGGATGGGTTGGATGAGCGCAAGAAATTGCCGGGGTGGCTTTGGCCGGTGCTGGGCGTGGTTTTGCTCGCCAGCGCCATCGGGATCTTCTTTGTTGTGAGTTCCGGAAAAAAATCAGGCGAGATAGCCGCTCAAGAACGTGTACTGGAAGATCAGCGCCAAAAGGCCTTGCAGGAACAATCCGCCCAGATCAAGGCCATGGCCGACCAGATCAAGGAGTTGGAGTTATCGAAAGCCACGGCCGATGAATCTCAAAAAAAGGTCATCGAACTCGAAAAACAGCGCCTGGAAGAACAGAAGAGGAAGAAGGAAGAAGAACAGGTCCGGATGAAGGCCGAGGATGAAAAACGGAAACAGCAGGAAGAAACCGACCGGGTGAAAAAGGAAGAAACAGAAAAACAAACTCAGGATGAATTGGAAAAGAATAAGAAAGAAGAGGAAAAACTGAAGCAGCAAGAAGCTGAAAAGAAACGCATCGAGGCGGCCAGGGTCAAGGAAGGGGATCAGGTCTCTCTGAACGAAGTCACAGCCAAACCAGAAAAAATATCCGGTAACCCGCCCTCAATCACCGCTTCCATGAAGAACAAATACCAAGGCAAGGTTTTCACCGTCCCGACCATGATCCTTGTCGATGAAAACGGCAATGTCACGAAAATAAAGTTATTGACGGGTAATGTGCCAGCCGATATTAAATCGGAGTTGGAAGATACTCTTTTAAAATGGAAATATACGCCGGCCTTGAAGGACGGTGTCAAGGTCAAGGTCTGGCTCACCGTTTCGATCAAATTCGCTTTTTAAGGGGAGTGGCGATCGCGTAGAAGACAGGGAAAATCACCAGCCGTTCCCGGTGTCGGCCGGCGTTTATTTCCAGGCGGCGGATTTTTTTCAGGGTCAGATCATTCAGGCCGGCAAGTTGCTTCCAGAACCGCCACTCTCGGTCCCAGACGTCCAACTGGTAGCTTTCGGGGTAATTCAAGCAGCTGGCCAGGCCGACATCGGATCGGAATCCCGATTTTTGCAGCAGGGATTTGAGTTTGCGGCCCAGATACGGATCGCCTCCCGATTGCAGGATATGGTGACTGAAGATCTCTTTTAAAAAATCGAGCTTGGGCGGGTAATCGATCCTGCCGCCGTAATCTGGTTCGGCCAGGATCAGAAGCGTTCCTCCGCTGGCGAGCAGTTTTTTCATTTTCTCAAGAAAGTGGAGCGGCCGGCGCTGCCACATCAGAACGAAGGAAAGCACGATCAGGTCGAAGCGTTGCTTTTCCTTCAGCAAGTCGTTTTCGTTTCCGATGCGGTACTTGTTTTTGGGGAATTTGTCGCGGGCGAATTCCAGTATCTCCCGGTCTTTGTCGACGGCCGTGACCGGCCGGCCGCAGATATGCCGGATCTCTTCAGTGATCACGCCGCTGCCGCAGCCGAAGTCAAGGATGCGTTCATGGCTGGCCAGGCCGATCTTGCGGTAGAGCCAGTGCCGGCCCGGAGCCAGCCATTCGGCCTGCAGGAGGTAATGATCGTGGAATTTTTCGGCATCCATGCCTGAACTATAGATACGGCAGCACAAAAAGTCAAACCTGCCACTCGCTTCATTGTTGTCGGCTCGAACTTGAAAAAATTGTGAAAAAAAAAGAAAAGTGCTATGATTCATCTTAATTTAAAATTTCGCTACGCCCAATATAATGAGGCGGAGGCAGCAAAAAATGATCAGGTTGTTTCGCCAGGACGGACTTGAATTCATGTTGAATGTTGACTTGATAAAAGACATTGCAGCCGATCCCGATACGATCATCACCCTGCTCAACGGCGAAAAGATCCAGGTCAAGAATACACTGTCCGACGTAGTGACCAAAATTAAAGCCTACCGGATCGGCATAAATGAAGAAAACCGAAACGTTGATGACCAGGAGTCCAACGAAAGGGACAAAAAAAATCGGCCGCTATGAGTTCCTCTTTATTGCCGGCTTGACCATGCGCCTACTTGAAAAAAGGAGTTTTCATGACGGCAATTTCTGACAAAAGTGCATTGAAACCCTATTTTCGCTGGCTGGTTCTGGCCATTATGAGCCTTATCTGTTTCGCCCAATACTTCATTTATGATTCGGTGACGCCGCTGGGCAGCTTGATCAAAGCGCCGCCGGCCCAGGGCGGGCTTGGTTTTTCCGGGTCGCAGTACGGGTTGCTCTTCTCCGCCTATGCCGTGGCCAACGTTTTTTTGCTCATGCTGCTGATCGCCGGCGTGTTGGTCGACAAGCTCGGCCTGAAAAAGTCGGGCATCTTCTACGGCTTCCTGTGCTTCCTGGGCGCCGCTTTGACGGCGCTGGGCGCCATGGAGAGCCTACCGCACCTCCTGGGCCCGGTTTATGAATGGTTGCGCACCGCTTTTCTTCCCGAATGGAGCCCGCAATTGAAGGTCATGCTGCTGGGGCGCGCCATCTACGGCGTGGGCGCCGAGGCTATTTTGGTGGTCAATAACAAGGTATTGGCCCGCTGGTTCAAGGGCAAGGAACTGGCCTTCGCCTACGGCCTGAACCTGACCATCATGCGTCTGGGAACATTCCTGGCCCTTAATATCCAGGCACCGGTGGCTAAGCATTGGGGATTGCGCAACGCTTTGTGGTTCGCTGCCTTTATAATGCTGATTGGTTTTTCGACCTATTTCTTGTATCTTTGGCTGGAACGGAAGGCGCGCGGCCGCGAAGGCGCCCCGATCGCCGAAGGCGGTTTGGCCCTCGCTGGGGCCGCGAACCAGCCTGAAGAAAAGTTCCGCCTGAAAGAAATTTTCTCCTTTAGCCCTTCCTTTTGGTTCATTTCCCTTTTGTGCGTCACCTTTTATTCAGCCGTGTTTCCTTTCCAGGCCTACGCGCCTGATATTCTGGTGCAGAAATTCAAATACAGTGAGATCATGGCCGGTACCATCGCATCGGCCCTGATCTTCGGCACCATGATCTTCACGCCGATCTTCGGCTGGCTGGTGGACCGCTTCGGCAAGCGGGCCAAATTGATGATGCTCGGATCGCTGCTGCTCATTCCCTGCCACCTGCTGCTTGGCTACACCTATATCCCGCCCATCATCCCGATCTTTGTCGTGGGCATTGCCCTGTCGCTGGTTCCTGCCGCCCTGTGGGCCGCCATCCCGATGATGGTTCCGGAAAAAAGACTGGGCACGGCCTTCGGCGTAATCGGCTATATTCAGAATGTCGGGTTGATGCTTTTTCCCTATATCGCCGGCCGTATTTCCGACGCTCATACCACGCAGAAGGTGATCAACGGCCAAAACGTCGCCATGGTCGATTACACCTCGACCATGCTCATGTTCGCCTTGCTGGGCGTGGTGGGCTTTGTTTTCGCCATACTGCTCAAGCGGGCCGATTCCCGCCGCCAGGAAGGCCAGAGCATCGACTCGGTGATGCGTGGTTAGGGGAAATGAAAAAGTAAAAAGGCAAAAGGCAAAAGTAAGAAAAATCGGCGACCTTTTAAATCCCTCCTGCATCCCCTCTTAAGTGAGGGGACATTAAAAACAGGAAATCTATCTTGGAATTCATGTTTTTCTAACTGACAGTTTTAGGTTAAAAAATCCCTTTACTAAGGGGGGTGGCGCTAGCCGGGGGGATCGAGAGTTCGGTTCGCTTAGGGCACGGCACGCCGTGCCCCTACGTGCGTTTCATAAACAATCAGCGGTTCAGAAAATATATAGAGATGTTCAGGGCCGTAGCCAAACTGACCCAGAGGAGATAGGGAACCAGCAGCCAGGCCGCGGGCGCAGATATTTTCGAGAAGGCGAAGATAGTGACCACGCTGGCCAGCAATTTGGGCTAATTCATTTTGCCGCTGCTGCCTTTTCAATGGCGATCAACTCCACGTCGAAGATCAGGGAGGCGTTGGGGCCGATGAGCTGGCCGGCGCCCTGTTCGCCGTAAGCCAGATTGCTGGGCAGGAAAATCTGATATTTGGAACCCACTTTCATCAGCTGCAGGGCTTCGGTCCAACCCTTGATCACGCCTTTGAGCGGGAAAACGGCAGGTTCATTGCGGTTATAGGAACTGTCAAATTCGGTGCCGTCCAGCAGGGTGCCGCGGTAGTGGACCTTCACCGTATCGCTCTCTTTGGGCAGAGGACCGCTCCCTGCCGTGATCACTTTATACTGCAGACCGCTGGCCGTGATTTTAATCCC
>Ga0180014_1000017_pt1 | contig 43200 bp, 36 predicted proteins | sample KR13_S1_MetaG_FD_116507 | JGI IMG/M metagenome (GOLD analysis project Ga0180014, IMG submission 116507) | Groundwater microbial communities from the Olkiluoto Island deep subsurface site, Finland - KR13_S1_MetaG | ecosystem: Environmental > Aquatic > Deep subsurface > Groundwater | place... | reverse complement strand
TCGCTGCCGTCGTCCCAATCGAACTTGTATTGGACCGCATCGCCCAAATTGGAGTTCGAACCGCCGGTGGCAAAGTCATAGCTGATACTGATGGTCCCGCTGCTTGGGCCAGTGGGTGTATTCGGCGTGGAAACGGTCTCCGTGGAAGGAGATGAAGCCGTGTAGTTCTGGTCAATCTGGCTGACAGTGATATTGGTATAGACACGATTGAGCGGAGAAAAGATGTAACCGGTGAGTGTCGGCATCACCGTACCCGACCAGTTATAATCCACGATTGCACTGTAAACCCCTGAAACGTTAGTAAGCGGATTACCGGGCAGGCCGCTCATGACCACATCGGACAGAGGGGATCCCTCGAATAGAATGGTACCCGAAATAGTCATAGCATTCAATTGAACATCAATTCCCGATGTTGTACCACCCTCCGTCACATTCACCACCGTCGCCCCGGCGAATGAAGACGCATCGTTGTACCACTCCGGAGTATAACTTAAGCCGGTCGTATCGAAATAGATTTTGTAGTCTCCGGCCTTGATGCGAGAAAAACTGAAACTCCCGCTATCACTTGCTGACATTATGTAGAATCGGGCAAAAATGCTGTCCAGAACCGAATATAGTATTACTTTAACATTTCCGATTCCAACTCCCAGCCCGAGGTCACCCATATAACGATATCCTTGTTGCGCCGGTCTTTATAAGAGACTAGCGTCACCGGATACTCCCGGCCTCGCAGCCACAGAGTACATTTCACCGATCCGAAGCGGGCATGGCTGCTGAACTTCACCCTCCGGTTTACCCCTTCGGCAACTTCGTATATGTTCAGTCTCTGGCCATTCACCCATATGTCACGCGCCTCTTTCATCCGCACCATAAACGTCAACTCTTCCTGCAAAAAACACTCCAGTACCCGCCCATTGTCATACTCCCGATCCGCTACCCACAACCCTTTGCGGCCTACCCGGGCAGTCACTCGCTTGATCATTTCCAGCGCTTCGTGGGTCTTGCTGAGGAACCCAGACTCCTTCATGCTGAACATATCAAACAGTATCGGGAATGTCTCTCCGCTCGATTCTGCCTGTGCGTGGACGCACGCAGACAGGTGATTGTAGCCGCTCACCTGGTTCAAGTTGTAGCCGGGCTTGAGATCCTTTCTGCCTGTGCGTGAACGCACGCAGACAGGGGCGCTGCCGTCTCGAACATAAGCTTGGTTCTCAAACGCCCGGCCGTACTGGTGGACCAGATCCCCATCATCCAACGCCAGCACTGTCTTATCGGTGATCTTTCCGATCGCTGCTTGCAAACTCAAGCGGTTGGCCACTTCTAATATACCCTCATGCCCCAGCATCCGTTGCAACCGCTTCAAGGTGTTTTTTACCGTGATGCCTTCTTTCAACACCGCTGCTATCCGCGTCAAATTGGTCTGACCCGTGGCTAACATCCCGGTCATCATCTCCAATACAAACTTCTTTTCCGGCACAGTCAGACCCTTTCCTGTTTTTTGTAATACCCGGGTAATTTCTTTTTTCACTTTCTGCTGATTTTGTGCTACCATCTCTTGGCGCCTCCTCTTGGTTTGATGCGGTTCTTCGAACAAACCCATTTCATCAGGTTGTGAGGCGCTTTTCTATATCTTAAAACCCCAAAATAAAGATTAGTAAACGATCTCCAGACTCTTGCCTAAAAAATATGGGGTGATACCAGCCGTTTGTCGTAGTTCAATTGACAACATCGGATCGGACAAATTGGAAATGGTATTGATAATTTGTTCAATATGAGGACTGTCGGGCTGATGCTTTATTTATTTACTTTTTGAATTATTCCAGATCAACTTTCCAACGATTCGCTCTATTTTCTTCGATCCATTACAGCACACCTATGGAAATCATCAGTTTTCAATCAGATGGAAGCGGAGATTCGGTCGCTGGCATACTGGTGCAATATGGCGCCGATCAGCGTCTGGTAGGGAATCCCTGCGGCAGAGGCTTTTTTCTTGATACGTTCCAGGTCTTGCGGAGAAATGCGGATGTTGATGCGATTGGCTTTTTTGATAGATTCCGCGGCCGCCCGCTGCAACTCTTCCCGTTCCCCGGCGGCCATGGGAATGCGTTTCAATTTGCCTGAAGCTAGCTCCGCCAAGGTTTCTTTCATCTCTTCCTGATCTTCCAGTTTTTCCCTGCGCTTTATGTTCTTGTCAGTCATTTTTGCCTCCTTTTATATATATTTTCGTGGCCACCCGGCTGGGAAACAGGGTCTTTAAAAAGATCATGTCATCGATTTCAATATGGGGGACCAACACGCAGTACCCATCATGATCCACAACATAAATCTCTTGACCGGGGTACTTTCCCGGATTTGGAGTTTCAACCTTGTCCAGCAATTTCCCATTTTGGATATCCAGCAAAATGTCCTCGAAGGATATTCCCCTGTTTTTTTTGAGCCAAACATTCTTGGCACCATTCCACTTGAATTGTTTCACATAAGAAATATAACGTATCGTGTGCCTTTTGTCAACAATGCTTGCAAAAAACAGTTGGATTTGCTATCTTCTGGACATGGAAAAAGTTTTGGCCATGGGGTTTTCTTTTGTCGTCTTTGTCATCGGGCTGGCCTTTTTGATTACCGGCCGCATCGCCATAGGCCTCCTGCTTTTGGCGGTTTCCCTGTTTCTTGTTTTCTTGGCCTTCCGCAAAAAAGAAACCGTGATCATCGAACAGAAAATCGATATCGGCGGCGAAATCAACTCGCGGATACTAAAATGCAAGAACTGCGGTGCCGAATTGAATAAGGAAACCATGGAAGTGAAACAGGGAGCGGTTTTTATCGCCTGCCCCTACTGCGACAGCCAATACCAGCTCGAGGAAGAACCAAAATGGTGAAACAAACCAAATTGTCTGCCGTCTTTCTGATGCTGGCGTTGGCATTTTCCTTGCCTGCCGCGGCAGCCGACTACTATTTCAAGGTCAATATCCTGAAAGCCGTGCTCACAGTTCAGCCGGACAGCTCGGTGGAAATCCGCTACGCCATCACCTTCAGCCCCGAAACAGGCAGCCACCCCGTCGATATCGTCGACATCGGCATGCCCAACGAAAATTACGATATCCGTACAGCCAGGGCTGCCATTGCCGGGATCGAACTGAACGACATCAGAAATTCGCAATATGTCAAACCCGGCGTAGAGATCCATCTCGGCGGCAACGAGATCCTTCCGGGGCAGACCGGGACCCTCGAATTTGCCATCAAAGTCGGGCAGATGATCTATCCCGACAGCGACGACAGCCGCTTCGCATCCCTGCAGTTCAAGACAACCTGGTTCGATCGCAAATATATTTCCGGCAATGCCGAACTGCTGGAAATTCAATTCAATCTGCCTCCGGGCACCACTCCCGAAAAAGTAAAATATCATGGCTTCGGCCGTTCCAATTATCAGCCCAGCGAAACATCCTATCAGAATAACCGTGTCGTCTACATCTGGCGTTGGCTTGGCCGGCCGGCGTCGGTCCCTTACACGGCCGGGGCTTCCTTTCCCAGGGATCTAGTGACCAGCGTCTATTCCCCGCCCCGTCCCTCTGTACTCAAAGCACTGCTCACCGCGTTCTTCGCTTTTTTCGGCTTCGTTTTCGCCCTGACTCCCTTATGGATCATCGCTTTAATCATTTTCATAGCTGTGCGCAGCGGCCGCAAGCGCATGAAACAATACCTGCCGCCGCGCATCGGCATCGAGTCGGGCGGGATCAAGCGCGGCCTGACTCCGCCGGAAGCTGCTTTGCTGCAGGAACTGCCGGTGCCCCAGGTACTGTTGCTCATCGTTTTCGGACTGCTGAAAAAGGAAACCCTGGCCATCAAGGAGATCGCGCCCAAGGATTTCCGCTTTCATTACTATAAAAAAGAGGGCTTGGACCACCAGGAATACGAAACCTCCTTCATCACCGCCATTGACGGCAAGAACTGTTTGAAAAAGACAACATTGCGCAAGATGTTCACCGACATGATCACTGCTTTACAGAAAAAAATGACCGGCTTTTCCCGGCGCGAAACCAATATGTACTACCTGTCGATCATGAACAAGGCCTGGGAGCAGATAAAAAACTCTCCGCGCGAAAAGCTTCCCGAGGAACTGGCCGCTTCCCTGGAATGGCTGGCCCTGGACCCTGAATATGAAAACAAATTGGGTCCTTATACCGAAGACGCGCTATTCACTCCGGGAAGCCGCGATTACTGGTACCGCCATTTCCCGCAACGAACCACGGGAACGGGCGCCAGCACGGTCCCGGGGAAAGGCTACGGCCAGACCGTCAGCGGCGCGGCCAGCCGCTTCGTTCAGTCCCTGCAGGTTTTTTCAGGCGCCCTGATCGGCGAGAGCGCCGCTTTTACCTCGGCCATCACCAAAGTGACCAATCCGCCGCCGGTAGCTCAATCATCGGGCTCCGGCAGTCATGGGGGCAGCAGTTGCGCCTGCGCTTGCGCCTGCGCCGGCTGTGCCTGCGCTTGTGCCGGAGGCGGCCGATGAAAACCTATTCAGGAAAAAAAGCGATCGCTGCCATACTGGTCGCCCTGGCCGCCGCCGCTTTTGCCGCCGCGGCCGCGGCCCAGCTTTTCAGCCGCGGCCATTTCCTGGGCTTGCGCCTGGGCGTTTACCGCTACGAGAACGCCAGCGGCTTGCTTCCGGCCATGTTCGTTTTCCTGGCAGTGATGGTTCTGCTTACGCCGCTGCTGCTGCGCTCCTATGCCCGCATACGCTTCCCTGAATTCCCGGCTCCCGGCCTGTTCCATTACTACAACAGTGAAAAATTCGGCGCCAAGCGCATCCACCTGCGCGTGGAAAAGGACAGAACGGCCATCCTGATGGTCGACGCCTACCGCGTGGTTCATCTCAACGCCACGGCCGCGGCCATGATAAAATACTTTCTCGACGATACCTCGCAGCATGAAAGCCGCCGCCGGCTGGCCGCAGCCTTCAATATCAGCCAGGCCAAAGCCGGCCGCGACTACCGGGAAGTGCTGGAAAAGATCGACCTGCTGATCAACCGCAGCGATATCTGCCCGGTGACTTTTTTCGGCATCGACAAGATCGAAGCCTTCCAGACGCCGGTTTCGGCCCCCTACCGCATGGACCTGGCCTTGACCTACCGCTGCAACATCAACTGCTCCCACTGTTACAACCAGCGCCGTGAATCGACCGAGTTGACCAGCGTCGAATGGAAAAGGATCATTAAAATCCTTTGGGACCAGGGCATCCCCCACATCGACTTTACCGGCGGTGAGCCGACCCTGCGCCAGGACCTGGTCGAACTGATCACCTACGCCGAGGACCTGGGCCTCATCACCGGACTGCTGACCAACGGTGTGCGCCTGGCCGATGCCACATTTGTCCGGCAGCTGAAGCAGGCCGGCCTGGATTATGTGCAAGTCACCTTGGAATCGCACCTGGAGGAGGTCCACAACCGCATGGTCGCCAGCGACTCCTTCGCTCAAACCGTGCAAGGGATCCGCAACGCCGTCGAACAAGACATCCATGTCCTCACCAACAGCACGATCACCAATGCCAACAACGGCCAGATCGAAGAGATCGTCCCCTTTCTGGAAAGCTTGGGAGTCAGATCCTTTGCTGTCAACTCCATCATCAAGGCCGGAAAATCGCGCCACCAGGACCCCGGCTTGAGCGAAGAGGAACTTTTACCCGTCATCAAGCGCCTGCAGCAGAGGGCCGGACAGGAAGGGATGAGGCTCACCTGGTACACGCCGACCCAGTATTGCCGACTGAACCCGGTGGAACTCGACCTGGGCGTCAAGCAATGCACGGCCGGCAAATACAACCTGGCCGTCGAGCCCGACGGCACGGTCATCCCCTGCCAGAGTTTTTTCCGGCCCCTGGGCAATATCCTGAATGATCCTTTTGAAAAAATTTACCAGCACGATTTTCTGGTTTCCCTGCGCCGGCGCGACTGGGCCATGGACAAGTGCCGGCAATGTGAATGGCTCTCCACCTGCGGCTGCGGCTGCCCGCTGCAGATCAGTGAAGATTCATTCTGCTGCCCTGACCTTTTGAGCAACCCGTGAAAAATATCCGCGCCCAACTGCAAGCACGGGAAAACAATGTCCTGCATCCGCGGGCGGCACGCAGCAGCGAAAGTGGTCGCCTGCGACCGGAGAAGCCCTCGCCGGTGCGCACCGAGTTCCAGCGCGACCGCGACCGCATCCTGCACTCGAAAGCATTTCGCCGTCTGAAGCACAAGACCCAGGTATTCATCTCCCCGGAAGGCGATCATTTCCGCACCCGGCTGACCCACACCCTGGAATTGAGCCTGATTGCCCGGACCATTGCCCGGGCCCTGAACCTGAACGAGGACCTAACTGAGGCCATCGCCCTGGGCCACGACCTGGGTCATACCCCGTTCGGGCACATCGGCGAAGCGGTTCTTGACGAACTCTGCCCCGGCGGTTTCCGCCATTACGAACAGAGCCTGAGGGTGGTCGACAAACTGGAGAACGAGGGGTTGGGACTGAACCTGACTGCTGAGGTCCGCGACGGCATCCTCAAGCACTCCAAGGGCCAGGGGGAGGTCATCCCCAAAAAACGCAAGCTGCTCCCCGTCACTCTGGAAGGCCAGATCGTGCGCCTGGCTGACATCATCACCTACGTTAACCACGACATCGACGACGCCAAGCGCGCCGGGATCATTTCTGAAGGCGATATCCCCGAATCGAGCAAAAAGCTCCTGGGCAGCAAGTACGCCAAACGCATCGACACCATCGTCATCGACGTCATCAACGAAACCCTGAAGAACGATCTGGAGATCATCACGACATCCGCTCCGGTCTTTGCCGAATTGCTCAAATTGCGGGATTTTCTTTTTCAAAACGTCTATTTCCGCCTCGAAAGGATGAGCGAAAAGGAGAAAACCAGGGAGATTCTCCTGGCCATCCATGCCCATGTCGGCCGCGACCCGCAGGCCTATGTCAACCCCTACCCTGAAAATGATCCCGTCGCGGTGCGGGTCATCGACTTCATTGCCGGCATGACCGACAACTACGCCTTGAACTTGTTCAAGAAGATATCTTTTCCCGAATACCTCCGCTAAAAAACAATCATGAACTCAAATAAAGTGTGGACCGGCTCGAGACCAAGAATCTTTGCTCTCGCGGAGTTTCCTTAAAAATTCAAAACCGCAGTTTGACATTGCAAATATTTTCCAGCAAAATTCACATATGAGAAAACCGAGCGGTCGAAAGAATATTTTTCCACAAAATCATGGAGGGCAAAAATGAAATTAAAGCATCTTGGGATAGTGCTGGTAATGGTATGCCTGGCGTCTTTTTCCTGCGTCACCAGCAGCGAAACAGACGACAATAACGATTCCAATCCGCCGAATTTCGTAAGTGATCCCTGCGCAGGTTGCAAAGCAGAAGAAAATATTGGCAATGTGACCGGCATCCGTTTCTTTAGTTATGTGAAGAATACCGGGGGCAGCGGCAAAATCAGCATGACCATCGGCGCCGGAGACAAAAACGCCTCCAAGGAGTTCAACGTGACCGCCGGGACAAGTTACGTTTTCCAGGCTTCCGTTCCGGTGGAGAAATCGAGCACGACCACTTTTACCTATCAGGCAAAATTCCCGGGATCTTCTGGATATACGGATACTCATGCGGTAAGCGGATATCACGTCACTGGTGCTCCCTTTGATCTGCAGATGAACCCAAAATAAACAAAATCCATTGTTCCCGGATAGGTTTTTCATCCTCATGAAAAGATAAATTTATACAATCCCCCAGCGAATACCCGCAAAACAAAACCGCCGCGTGTTCCAGAACTTTCAGCCGTCAGCGTTGCCGATGGATCATTTCGCTTCTTTTTTCTGCAGCCAGGGTCGGAAAGCTTTATCCAGTTCGCTCTCGTTCATGGCGCCGCTGACGCGGTGCACTTCGCGGCCCTTGACAAACATAATCAGGGTCGGAATGCTGAAGATCTGGAACTGGGAAGCCAGTCCGGGCTCGGCGTCGGTGTCGACCTTGGCCACGGTAATCCCGGGTTGGGCGGCGGCCAATTTTTCCAACGCCTTGGCCATCTGGCGGCAGGGCAGGCACCAGTTGGCCCAGAAATCTACCAGCACGGGTTGGGGATTCAGGCGGATCGCAGAATCGAAATTTTCCGTTGTCAGAATCCGCAAGCGGGGCTTATCTGCTAGCGGCAGTGGTTTCTTGCATTTGCCGCACAAGGGTACGCCGCGCATATCACTGCGGACACGGTTGGTAACGCCGCAAGCCGGGCAACGAATGATTTCAGCCATGCTGTTTCTCCACTTGTAGTTCACTGACCATTTCAACAAGGCGGTCCAGGCCTTCGGCCGCATTGGTTTTTCCCACGATCCTGCCTTTTTTGAACAGGAAGGCGTGCCGCTTAGAAAAAGCCAGGCCGATATCGGCGTCCTTGGCTTCGCCCGGGCCGTTGACTTCGCAGCCCATGATGGCCACGCGCACAGGACAGGGGAAACGGAGGCGGCCGATCTTTTCTTCAAATTCTTTCACCAGTGAGATAAGGTCCACTGCAGCGCGCGCGCAGGTCGGGCAGGAAATGATCTCGATTCCGTTGCGGGCCAGTCCGGCGGCCATAAGGATCTGCCGGGCCACTTTGATCTCCCGCACCGGATTCGCGGTCAGCGAGACGCGAATGGTGTTGCCGATACCATCGAGCAGCAGGCTGCCGATACCCATAGCCGATCGGATGCTGCCCGAAAAAAAAGTTCCCGCTTCGGTGACGCCCAGGTGCAGCGGATAAGGGCATTGCCGGTCGGCCAGCCTATTGGCGGTTACCGTTTCCCCGACGTCGTGCGACTTCAACGAGATCTTCAGGTCAAAAAAATGCTGGTCCTCGATGAACTTGACCTTGTCAAGCAGGGAAGCGACCATGGCCTCGGCCCGGGACAGTCCGGCCCGGCAATATTTTTTTTCCAGCGAACCGGCGTTCACGCCGATGCGGATGGGTATCTTTTTCTGGGCGGCCAGGCGGACGACGGTTTTCAGTTTCTCGTTGCCACCGATGTTGCCTGGGTTGATACGAATGCCGTGGGCGCCGTTATCAATAGCCCCCAATGCCAGGGCGGCATCAAAATGGATATCGGCGATCACGGGCAGGGGCGATTTCGCCGCGATCTTCCCGAAGGCCGCCAGAGCCGATTTCGTCGGGATGGACACGCGCACTATGTCGCAGCCGGCGCTTTTCAGCAGTCGGATCTGTTTCAGGGTGGATTCAACGTCTGCGGCCGCGGTATTGGTCATGGACTGGATAGAAACGGGATGAGCACCGCCGATGCCGACCCGGCCGACGAATATTTCCCTTTTCATGTAGTAATTATAACGAATTCAGCAACAAGTGACAAGTAATAAGTGGCGAGGAACCGCAAAATAGCGAATTATTATTCACAATTCTCTCCTTTCTTGCCACTTGTCACTAAAAAAAAGGGCGGCTTTTAGAAAGTCGCCCTATTTTTTGGACTCGTTACTTTACTGTGATGGGAATGGCCTTGGTCCTGGCTTCCTCGATCTTGGGGATGGTGAGTATCAGGATGCCGTCCTGCAGCGACGCGTCTATCTTCTTGGCGTCTACATTCTTTGGGATCGTGAACGAGCGCTCGAAAATCCCGTAACTCCTTTCCAAGCGATGGCAATTTTCATTCTTGGTCTCCTCTTCCTGTTTTCTCTCACCGCGCAGGGTAAGGGTATCTCCGGCGAATTCTACCTTGACGTCTTCTTTTTTGAACCCCGGAAGCTCGATTTTAAAGACATATGCATCCTTGGATTCATAAATATCAGTCATAGGACGCCAGGCAGTGGGGGTCAATCCGTTCTTGGAAGATTCATCAAAGAAATCATCCCCGAAAATCCTGTTCCAGCGGTCATACATATTGGCCAGATCCGAATAAGGGTGCCATTTGGTTATTCTCATTTTAACCTCCTTTATTTTTTTTCCAAAAGAAATATAGAATAAATTTAAAATTTTGTCAACAAATCTTATTATTTTTATATTATATTTATCTTAGTGCTATGCTATCAATCTTAAACCTTTCCCTCTATTGCTTTTCAAGAGTTATTCAGCTATTATTATTTTTAAATGAAAACCATCGATTTGCTCACTCGTGTCCGCCAGGGCGATCCCATGGCATTAGCCAAGGCCATCACCATGGTGGAAAACCGCAAAAAAGATTATAAAAGCCTGTTGGCGGGCATTTATCCATTGCCCGGCAAAGCCTTGAAGATCGGCATCACCGGAGCTCCCGGCTGCGGCAAGAGCTCACTGATCGAGAAAATGATCGCCGTATTGAAGGCCCAGGGGGTGCCCATCGCGGTCCTGGCAGTTGACCCTTCGTCCCCATTCACGGGCGGGGCGCTGCTCGGCGATCGCCTGCGCATGATCCAGCACAGCAACGATGCCAACGTTTTCATCCGCAGCATCGCCAACCGGGGCCAATTGGGAGGCTTGAGCCTTTCCACCCATGAAATCGTCGATTTGCTCATTGCGGCCGGCATGGAGATCATCCTTATCGAGACCGTGGGCGTCGGCCAGTCCGAAGTTGATATTGTAAATGTCGCCGATATGGTGCTTATGGTGCTGAATCCCGACAGCGGCGACGAAATTCAGATCTTCAAGGCCGGCATCATCGAGATCGCCGATATATTCGTCATCAACAAGGCCGATCTGGGTGGCAGCGACAACAAGATCAGCGAGATCAAGAACTATTTTGCCACTGCCGCCAGGAGCCCGCTGATCATCCCCACTTCGGTAAAGGAAGACAGGGGAATTCCTGAACTGCTGGCCGCGATCCAGCAATTCCAGCGTGAGGAATGCGGCCGCATCGATAAAAAAAGGGCAAACATAAAAAGAAACTACGTGGAAAAGATCGTGGCCGAACGCGTCCGGGAAGAGATGCGCCTCAATTCAACAATAGAGGACATGCTCAAGACCGCAGCCACGGCCAATCCTGTGCAGTTGGCCGAAGCGATCTTTCAGAAAATAAAAGCAGGAGGCAGTGATGATAAAAAAAATTGACCATATAGCCATTGCGGTGAAGGACTTGGCCGGGGAGATCAGCCGCTACCGGGATGTGCTCGGCCTCGAGTATCTGGGCTCGGAAGTGGTCGCCGAGCAAAAGGTTACGGTAGCCTTTTTCAAGATCAATGATGTGCTCATCGAACTCCTCGAACCCACCGGACCGGATTCCCCTATCAGCGCCTTCATAGAAAAAAAAGGCGGCGGCCTGCACCACCTTGCCTTGGAAGTGGACGACATCAAGGCCACCATCAAGCGTTTGCAGGAAAAAAACGTGCAGATGCTTAACGCCGAACCAAAAGTCGGCGCCCACAACGCCCAGATCGCCTTCACCCACCCCAAAAGTTTTTCCGGAGTATTGTACGAACTGAAACAGAAATAGGATGAGTCATAAAACCAGGCTGGCCATTCTTTGGCACATGCACCAACCCAACTACCAAAATCCCCACAGCAAAAAATTCGACCTGCCCTGGCTGCGCTTGCATGCATTGAAAGACTATTTCGGCATGGTTCATATACTGGAGGAATTTCCCTCCTTGCGCTTGACCTTCAACCTGGTGCCATCGCTGCTGGCCGGATTGCAACTTTATTTGAACGGAGTCAGCGATGAATTCCTCGATGTGTTTCGGAAAACCGCCGCCGACCTGAACCCGGAAGAGATCCATTTCCTGGTGCGCCATTTTTTTTCCATCCATTATGAAAACCATATCAAACCCTACCGGCGCTATGATGAGCTTTACCAAAAAAAAATGAAGCGCCTGGGGCAGCAGGCCGATCCCGATTGGCGGCGTGTTTTCACGACAGCCGAACTTCGCGACCTGCAGGTCTGGTTTCAACTGACCTATTTCGACGAATTCTATAAAAACGGAGATCCCCGGGTCGAAGCCCTGATACGCAAAGGTCAGCAGTTTTCTGAAAGCGACAAGCAAACGGTCAGCGCCGTGGAAAACGAAATTTTGGGGCGCATCATTCCCGAATACCGAAAATTCCAGGACCAGGGCCGAATTGAGCTAAGTACCAGCCCTTTTTATCATCCGATCCTGCCGCTTTTACTTGACCCGCAGGCCGGGAAAAAGGCCAATCCGAGCCTGGCCCCGTACGATCTTGATTTTAACTGGGAAGAGGATGCCCGGGCCCAACTGCAGGCCGCATTGGAATTGATGCAAAAGACATTCAGCGCCAGACCGCTCGGCATTTGGCCCCCTGAAGGAGGCCTTTCGGAAGCGGTGCTGCATCTGCTTGAAAAAGCCGGCATCGCCTGGACCGCTTCCGATGAGGATGTCCTGAGCCGATCGCTGCCGCACCCCCTGGTACGTAATGCTGGATTCATGGTCAACGACCCGAAAGCGCTTTATACTTCATATTCCATGGCCGGCAGTTCACTGAAGATCTTTTTCCGCGACCACCTGCTTTCGGACCTGATCGGTTTCTATTACCAGAAATTCCCGGCTGCGGACGCGGCAGCCGACCTTTTCAGCCGCATCAAGGCTATTGCCCACGCCGGACCCGAGGGCTTAACCATCCCCGTCATCCTGGACGGCGAGAACGCCTGGGAATTCTATGTTCACAGCGGCCGTGATTTCCTGCGTGAATTCTACCGCCTGGTCACCCGGGACCCCGAGATCGAAACGGTTACCTTTTCAACCGCCATGGAGCGCCCGGCCCGCGAACTGCAGAAACTGAAAAGCGGCTCCTGGATCAACGGCAATTTCGACATCTGGATCGGAGATCGTGACGACCAGCGGGCCTGGGAACTGCTAAAAGAAGCCAGGGACACTTTTAGCGCCGCCAAAGTCCGCCTCGCCCCTGAGCAGATCCGCGCAATTGAAGAACTCCTGCACACCGCCCAGGGCAGCGACTGGTTCTGGTGGTACGGCAAGGAAAATTACACTCCCGACATTGATATTTTCGACAACTTGTTCCGCCGCAACCTGCAAAAAATATTCCAGATCATGGGGAATCCTGTCCCGGAAGACCTGCTTATCCCTATTCCCAGGTCAACGCCGGCCGACCGCCTGGCAGTGGTCCAGCCGCAGGATTACCTGGAGGCGCGTATCGACGGCGAGAGCAGTGATTACTTCGAATGGTTGGATGCCGGGCGCGTCGACATCCTTTCCTACGGCGGCGCCATGAATATCGCCAACCCGCTGGTTAAGACGCTCTATTTCGGCTTCAGCCGCGACCATATTTTTCTCAGGATCGACACCAAGAAAAACGCCCGCACCTATTTTGAAAACGGGTTTTCACTGCGCTTGTTGCTGCAAAACGATCCACAGCGCTGGCAGGGCGCCATACGCCTCCAGGAGCGCGAACTGGTTTTGGATAATTTTTCGGACGGTGTTTGCGGAGCGGTAGGCAGGATCATAGAACTGAAGATCCCCTTCAACACCCTGAAGCTCAGTGAAGGCGGTGAGTTCCAGCTGCAAATGCACTGGTCGTTCAACGGCCAGCCCTTCCAGACCATCCCGGCCCGCGATCCCTTGAAGATCAAGATTCCCGACGCCAAGGCTTATGCGGCCTATTGGCAGGTGTAGTTAACTAAGTCAGCACTCGGTATACGGCATACGGTTTACGGTAGACGGTGGAAGAAAAATCAAAAATGAAGAAAAGAAAAATTCCAATTCTCAAGCACCAATGATCAAATAACCAAAACAAAGAGAATACCCTAAAAAGGGTTTTCGTTTAGAACATTGGAATTTGCAACTTGGAATTTGGTGCTTGGAACTTGGTGCTTTGTATTTTTCTTTAACTTACACCGTCTACCGTACACCGTAAACCGATTTCTTTTCTAGTCGTTGAATTATCTTATGCTTTTGTCATATAATCGCTCCATGACGCAACCAGAAAAAAAAGCCAAGTTCACTATGCCCCACCCTATCGTGCTGATCTACGTCCTGGTGATCATGATGGTCGTCCTGACCTGGATCGTCCCCTCCGGCGAGTTCCAGCGCGAAGAGACCAAGGTGGGCGGCAGCAGCCGCCTGGTCACCGTGCCCGGCACCTTTCACCACGTCGAGCAGAACCCGGCCGGGTTGGAAGCGCTCTTGCTGGCACCGATCCGCGGCTTCCAGGACGGCATGCTGATCATCGTCTTCCTGTTCATCATCGGCGGTGCCTTCGCCGTGATCAACGAAACCGGCACCATCGACCTGGCCATCAAGAAAATGGCGGCGGCTTTTTCCCGCCATCCGCGTTTTCACAAGTTCATCATTCCCGCGCTTATGCTGGTCTTTTCCCTGGCCGGCTCCATTTTCGGCATGTGCGAGGAGACCATACCTTTTATCATGGTATTCATCCCCCTGGCCCTGTCGCTGGGGTACGATTCCATTGTCGGCGTGGCCATCCCGTTTCTCGGCGCCGCGGCCGGGTTCGCCGCCGCTTTTTTCAACCCCTTTACCGTGGGTATAGCCCAGGGGCTGTCCAACCTGCCCTTGTACTCAGGTTTGAAATATCGTCTGCTGGTCTGGGGTATCGGTACGGCCATCACCATCGCTTTTGTCATGGTCTACGCCGCCAAGATCAAAAAAAACCCTGAAAAAAGTCCGGTCTATGAACTCGACAAGCAACGAGCGCCGGCCAATCCAGCCAAGGACGGCGATATATCAGCCTGGAACTGGCGGCATCGGACGGTACTGGCGATCTTCGGCGCCGGCATCGTGATACTGATATTCGGTATTTTATTAAAACACTGGTACATTGAAGAGATCGCCGCCCTGTTCATGGCCATGGGTCTGGCCTCCGGTTTTGTCGCCGGCATGAATCCCAGCAAGGTGGCCCAGAATTTTGTCAACGGCGCCCGGGATATGATCGGGGTGGCCTTTGTCATCGCCTGCGGCCGGGCGATCCTGATCATCGCCCAGGACGGCAAAATACTGGACACACTTCTCTACTACGCTTCCAATTTCATCTCCCTTTTCCCCCGCATTGTCGCCGCGCAGATGATGTTCCTGACCCAGTCGCTGATCAATTTCTTCGTGCACTCAGGCACGGCCCAAGCCGCCCTGACCATGCCCATCATGGCCCCTTTAAGCGACCTGGTCCACATCACCCGCCAAACTTCGGTATTCGCCTTCCAGCTCTGCGAATTTGTCAATCCCATCCTGCCCACTTCAGCGGTGACCATGGGGGTACTGAGCGTGGCCCGCATCCCTTGGGACAAATGGGCGCGCTGGTTCCTGCCGTTGATGCTGATCCTGATGGCTTTGAGCCTGCTGCTGCTCATCCCGCCGGTATTGATGAACTGGGGACCTTTTTAGGGAAAGGGGACAGGGTTCAGGGTCTAGGGCTTAGGGGAAGACAAGAGAGGGATTTATGGGCGCGATAACCGCGCCCCTGCATCTTTTTCTTTCTCGTCACGCGTTACGCGTTATGCGTCACGTTAGCTCATTGAATCGCTAACGGCTTCAGCATATAATCTCCCCATGATCTACATCATCCCGCTGGCCTATTCCGCATTGGGCGCTTTCAGCATGGTCATGCAGACCATCCTGCTGCGGGAATTTTTTGTGGTAGCGGCCGGCAACGAGATCTCCTTCGGCATCGCCATGGGCGGCTGGCTGCTCGGGGTTGGGGCCGGATCTTTATGCGGAGCTTTTTTCAGCGCCCGCCGCACCCGGACCGCGACCGCTTTTGCCTGGACGGCCCTGGCCATGGCTGCCGCAGCCCCGCTCCTGCTGGCCACGGTCCGCTGCTTGCATTTACTGGGCGTGATATCCCAGGGCACACTGCTGCCGCTGGCCAAAACTTTTTATCTTATCCCCTTGCTGACCATGCCCTTCAGTTTCATGAGCGGCTTTGCTTTTCCACTGGCCGCCAAGCTCAGACCACAGTCCGAGGAAAATCGACCCCGCTTGCTGGTCGGAGCATATGTCTGGGAATGCCTGGGCGCCCTGGCCGGAGGCCTGGCCTACACTTTTTGGCTGGTTGAAAAATACGATCCGCTTTTGATCATCCTACTGTTCACCCTGCCGCTGCTGATCGGGTCAGGCTGGGTGGCCCTGGTCCCTGCAAGGGACAAAAAAAACCTGGCCCTGCACCTGCTGGCTTTGACACTGACCCTTGCCGCTATCTTCAGTGGCGGAGCCGGCCGGATCGATTCCTGGCTGGTGCAGCAGAGATGGCTGGGAATATCCAGTTCCGATCTGATCGCCAACCGAGACTCCAAATATCAGAACCTGCAATTGGGATTGCGGCATGGACAATACAGCTTGTACACCAACGGCCAACTGGCAGCCGTGTTTCCCGATGACGACCCGCAAAGGATCCTGGCCGCCCAGATCATCAGCCAGCATCCCAGTCCCAGGGACATCCTGGTCATCGGCAGCGCCAGCAGCGGCCTGGCCAAGCATCTGCTGCATTACAAGATCGCCCGGCTCACCACTGTGGAGATCGACGCCGAGTTTTCAGACCTGATTAGCGAACACCTGGACGCCGCCGACCGCGCCGCCCTGCGCGACCCGCGCCTGCGCATGCTGGTCATGGACGGACGCCGCTTTGTCAAGCTGGCTGCCCGGGCCGGGGCCGGGTCGCAACGCTTCGATCTGGCATTCATCAACCAGCCCGACGCTTTGACCGCGCAACTCAACCGCTATTATACCCGGGAATTTTTCAAGGATCTGAAAAAGATCCTGACCCCGGGCGGAGTTGTGGCCCTGCGCCTTTCCGCTTCGGAAAACTACGCTTCGGATATCATCAATCCCTACACTTCCGTCATTTTTCAAACCCTGAAAAGTGTATTCCCCTTCATTGCGGTTTCTCCGGGACCAACCAGTGTTTTTTTTGCCTCTGCTGAAGAGGCGATCGTCACTACTGAAAGCCAAGTCCTGGCTGAACGCTACCGAGCCCTGGTCCTGGCGCCGGCCGGGCTGGAGCGGATATTCACTTCATTGTACCCGCTCGAAAAAACCGCTGCAATCAGCGCCGCCCTGCAAAAGCACAAGGCCCGGGAATTGAACCGCGACCAGCGGCCCATTGCTTATTTTTTAGGCGGCCGTATCCTGGGCTGGAGCAGCGGCAGCCCACTGACGGGCCTGTTTCGCCTGCTCGGGAAAGTGAAATTCACAATCGTGCTCATGACCATGGGCCTGCTGCTGCTACCGGTCTTCCTGCTCACTTTATTCAGACGGAAAAAACAGGTCGGCCTGGCGCAGATCCTGCCGGCCGCCGCCAGCGGAGGCTTTGCCGGACTCTCCTTTGAAATCACGGCCATTTTTATTTTCCAGAACACCTGGGGATTTGTCTACCAGGCAATTGGCTTGCTGATCGCCTTGTTCATGCTGGGCCTGGGTATCGGAGCCGCGCTGGCCAACCGCAACATTGAAAAAAAACTCCCGACGGCCGAACAAGCCGCGCGTTGGCTTGCCGGGATCCAGATGCTCATCGCCGTCCTGAACCTGGGCTGCCTGCCACTGCTCAGGATCAATTTCAGACTGGGCTGGCCGGGACAATTCCTCCTGGCTGCCTGGCTGGGCGGCATGGGGCTGCTGGTCGGAGCAATACTGCCTCTGGGAATGCGCGTTATGAGGCGCCTGCCGGCCGGACTGAGCGCCGGGCTGCTGAATGCCGGTGATTATCTGGGCGGGGCTATCGGTTCACTGGTGATGGCTGCATTTTTCCTGCCGCTTCTGGGCACAGGCAACAGCTTGCTGCTGATCTCCCTGCTGTCGCTGGTTTCAGCCGCTCTCCTGCTTCTGGCGGCCGGGTCCGGGCCGCGGCCAACCTGCAAACAGTAAAAGGCAAAAGCCGCAGCGGGATAAAACCAAGGGTGCGAGTGATTCGCTGAAATCTAATGGACCGAAACCAATCCCTGCCAATCGTTTAGTACCTGGATGGCTTCTTCCAGGATCGGATCCTTGCGCAGGTCGGAGAGCCATTGTTTTCTTTTCTCGCTTATGGGATCGGTCGCGGCTGTTTCAGCGCTCCCGGTTTTTGCTTCATTGACCGTGGCCCGAATATGGGCAATCTCGACCTGCTGCTGGTTGAACTTGTCGGCCTCTTGAAAAAGCGTTTCCTGCTCGGCCTGGAAATTTTGCAGGTTCAGGGTCACCAGGGTCACTTCACGCTGCTTTTTCAAGCGGACGATATTTTCAGCGATCTGCTGGAAACGGGCGTTGGCCTCCCGCCTTTTTTGACTGCGGCTTTTCAACTCCGCCAATTTGCCCGGATCAAGAGCCCATGGTGAAAAGGAAAGCTGGGAAACCGTGTCCCAGGGCAGGGAGTATTTCTGGCTTTTTTCTCCAACGCCGAGGTAGGTATACAGATCGGGCAGGACGATATCCGGGACCACTCCTTGATACTGGGTGGAAGCGCCGGTAATGCGATAATATTTCTGCACGGTCAAAGCGATGGCTCCCAGCGGCCGCAAATGCTTCATGTCGTTGGCGAGAAAACGGTCCAGGTCGAGCATGACCTGCACCGTGCCTTTGCCAAAAGTATGCTCACCGCCGATGACCACGGCCCGGCGGTAGTCCTGCAAGGCAGCGGCTACGATCTCCGAAGCCGAGGCGCTGAGAGAATTGACCAGGATGACCAGCGGCCCACGATAGCTGATTTCACCGTCGCGGTCTTCATATATCTGGGGCGCCGAATGCCTGTCTTTCACCTGCACCACCGGACCCTTTTCAATAAAAAGTCCGGACAATTTCACGGCGTCATCCAAGGCCCCGCCGCCATTGCTGCGCAGGTCCAGGATCATGCCGTCCACGCCAAGGGCGACCAGTTCCTGCAGTTCCTTTTTCACGTCGTCGCTGGCGTTGCGCCCGGAAGAACGGTTGAAATCGTGGTAGAACTTGGGCAGGTAAATATAGCCGAATGATTTTTTCAGTTTGTCGTTGGTCAAAACGGCGGAACGGGCGTAGGTCTCCTGGATCTCGACCACATTACGCACCAGGGAGATCTGCATGATGCGGCCGTCGGTTTTTTTGACCGTCAGGCGCACCAGACTGCCCTTTTTGCCGCGCACCAACCGGGCGGCATCACTGACGCTCATGCCCACGATATCGACGGGCTCCTCGTCGCCCTGGCCGACCTTGAGGATGAGGTCTTCGACCTTGAGCAGGTTCTGGATCCAGGCCGGACTGCCGGGAATGACATCGAAAATCTTGATGAAACCGTCGTCTTCACCCAGCAGGGCCCCGATGCCCTCCAGGGTGCCCGACATCTCGATATCAAAATCTTCCTTGGCCCGGGGCGGAAAATACTGACTGTGCGGATCGAATATGGCGATCAGAGAATTGAAGAACAGCGACTGCATATCATCCGACCTTTCCTGGAGCAGGCGGTTGAAAAGCCGCTGCACGCTCTTTTGCACCGCTTGCCGCGCCCGGATTTCCAGAGCCGCGACAAAGGGATTGTTTGCTTTTGCGCTGCCGTTTTTTTGTCCGGCCTCGGTTTTTTGCAGATTGAGATACTGGGTCAGCGTGAGGTATTTCAACCACTTTTCCCACCATTCCCGCAGTTGGGGAAGATCGCGGCTGGTCTCCCTTTTGTCGGCATCAAGTTCGATCCAATCATCCCTGGAAAAATCAAAAGGTTTGCTCAATATCTCCAGGCAGATACCGCGGACCTGCAGCACGCGCTGACGCAAAAGCTGTTTGCCTAATCTCGGCAGGGAAAAATCCCCGCTGCGCAATTCATCGTCTATCTTGAAGGTGTAGGCTTTGAGGGTTTCCAGATCGGCCTGGATCAGAAAACTCTTGCCATTGTCCAAATACTTGGTATATTGGGCGAAACTTTTCGCCGAAAAATCGTCATCAATTTTTTTGCCGCTGTAATGCCAGTTGGTCAGCCAGTTGCCGATAAGTTGACTCAGAACCTTTTCCCGTTCCTGGCCGTCGGCGGCGGGCTGCAGGGCCCCGGAAAACAACAACGACAGCAACAGGATCAGAAGCATTTTGGTTTTCATGGGTCTTCCTTAAGAACAATATACGATTGTAACCCGCTTTTCGCCCAGAAACAAGTAGAACAAACCCACCTTTCTGAAGTTCAGTGCGATCGGAGCGATTTTGTTGGCTTGCTGCGAATAAAAAATTTCTATTTACTCGATATTGGCACTGACAACTGAAGCGAGCTGCATCATGTCAATGGTCTGTCCGCTTTGCAGGCCGGTGAAATCGGTCACTTTGCCACTGGACTTGCTGGTAACTTTGGTATTCTTAAAAAGCTTTAAAAGCTTTTCATCGGCAACAATAAATTTCCCGGCGCCTTCCGGTCTGCCGTTGACGGTTTTCGCTTGCAGTTTGTTCGCTTTGATGTGGTCCCAGAGTTTTTTCGTGATCTCCAGGCGCGGCAGTTCACTTTTACCGACAAACGCCGCCAGATCAGCCTTCAATTTCACCGGTTTGTTCAAGCCTTTTACTTCCATATTGTTTTTCTCCTAAATTTGATTCGCGCCCATTATAACATAAAAAAATGGATTGCTACTATTTTCAACTGCCGGATGCTGCCGGCTCGGCTAGAAGTTTTTTTGCAACCTCTTGTGCTTCTTCATAAGACGCTGCCTCGAATGGTTTTTCAAGGAAGCGTTTGACATTCGGAGACGTACGGGCTTCATCTAGATACGTATTGCCCGCGTACCACTCTTTTACCTGAATGTTTCCGTATTTGTGCAGATAAGCCCACCAGAGTTTCATGCTGATCCTCCTTTCAAATTTTTTATCGATGCGAGCTATTTTTTTTGTTTCTTGATATTTCCCAAAATTCTCTGGGCGTCAAAATTGCTATGGACTCAAAGTTTTTCAACACCAAAAGATCTTTGTCCCCGGTGATAATGAAATCGACTTTGGCGTTAATAGCCAAGCCCAATATTTTATCATCTTCATGATCACGGCATACACTTTTCTTTAATTTTTTTACATCAGCGATGAGGCAAAACTCTTTTAAAAACGACAAAACTGCCTGAATTTTATCTTGCGGCATTTTGAGTTTCTTTAAAAAGTTTTTTTCAAGCTCCCCAAGAATATGATCACTCAAAACAATGGTATGCTGCTGCAAACAGAATTCGAAAATGGAATTGGCCAAACCGTGAGTGGCGAATGCCGAAAAAATGACGTTGGTGTCAAGTACCAGCTTCATGAAATATCTTTGTATACATCCTCGTCGGTTAATATTCCCTGAGCTTCGGCAAAAGGCAAAACCATATTTCTGAGCTGGCGGAAGTGATAGACGGCGATATATTTTTGCAATGATTCCCTGACCAGGTCGCTCAGCGGTTTGCCTTCTTTTTTGCTTATGGCCTTGAGATTTTTCCTTATATCATCGGGAATTCTTATGCTAATTGATTGGTTCATGCCCAACCTCCACGTAATACATTGTAATGCGTGTTTTCTGAAATGTCAACTCGGTGGTTATTAGGATCGCCTCATTTTTTTTAAAAATGTGGCATGGTAGTTGGTATTTGGCATAGGGAGCACATCCAAATCAAAATGCTTGTTACCCTTGAATATTGACTAACCTATCAGGCAGAACAAGGAGAAAGACCCTTTTAGCCTTGAATCTGATTTTCGATATTTCTGAGGCGAGCGTAGTTATCTGCTTATCATACTGTTCCATATGCGATGTTATTTCAAATGGCGGAGACGGCGCGATTGCAACTACCAAAGTGCAATTACTATAATCATTAAGAGCTTTTTTCAGACAGGTTTTGATCACGTGTGGAAACAGCACTGTAATTTCATCGCCAGGATTGTAAACACTGACTGAACCGATCCCTTGGCTGACAACCAGCTTCGCATCCTTCGCCTCTGCAGTGCCATCATGGGGAGTTGTGATCTCAACGCGATCAACCTCTGCTCCTAATTCGTCAAACACCAATGCGTCATATCCTTGGTTTCCCAAAACCGGCTGGACTTCATAATTCTCTGGGTAAGCCAAAATAGCAAAACGACTCAAGGGGATAATCTCATCGAGGAACTGTTTATACAACCCTTTTTTAAGATGTCCGCAATGCCGTTCGAACTCATTAGCATTGACAGCAGCTTTGAGTCGAACCACGAACTCGCGCAAAGCAGCAGGTGAGCGCCGCTGCTCCAACTCTGAAGACGTTATCATTGCTTGGGCCTCAAAATAAATTGGTCTTTGTTTTTTTTAAGTGGCAATATCATTCCTCTGGCAAGCTTTCCACTGAGTTTCTGAGTGAAATAATTTGCAAGCTCTTTATAGGCTAAATTCGAATGATATAGAAGGACAGCTCCTGCCAGTGAATATTCATAATAAGTTGGCCCATGAGAAAAAAGCAATGGTCTATCGTCGTTTTTTAAAAAGAAGTGCGCAACTCTATTTCTTAATTCAGAAAATTTGTTAAACAAATCACTTATTTTTTGAACACCTTTAAGAAAGTCTTCATTGAGTCCAACTGGATAAGGAAGGATTAGCTGATGCGCGAGCGGATATGGTTCACCTTTAACATATAAATCAATTCTCATTATGGACAATGGAAGCCATACTCTTCCCTGAAGATTATCAAGTAAATCATTGACAGCTGTTCTTGTAAGATCAAATGTCATGCTTAGTAATTCTGCTTCAATTTCAACTTCAATATATTCCAAATAACCATCTTTGTCAGGCTTTAAATCAAAATAAACGACATTTCTGCCACCATGATGTAGATAAATCGATAATGGATCTTCCGTAATTTTCAAAAGATGATATGGTTTTCGAGATATTATATTGCTGATGCTACCGCAAAGCGGGATGTGGTCAGAAAGATATGACCTTTATAAAAATCGTCTGACTTTACGATCATTTTGAATTGTGCTTATTCTTTCAATTTGCGCTTTAGTCGTAACAACGGAGAGACAACCAGATAATGATTTAAAAGGATCAACAACACAATAATCTTCAGCCAAAAATATACTCCTTAATTATAATGCATATCTGGTGGTTACAACCATTAGGCATCATGTCATGACGGGGTTACTTGTGCGCCCTGAAACCATAGGATTCCGTTGCTTCGTGACTGACAAGCCAATCTGAGAAGTAGAGGTCGAAGCCGGTACTTGTTCGCATATAATTCAGAGTATGCGGTGGAAAAAGAAGTTGTCCTGGTAAATGCACATTTAAGTCTGCGAGCGTGTCAGGGAAAAAGCCATGTTCACTGCGAAAATTTAGAAGAGCTTCGCGAACTTGCTCGCCATTTTGCACGCAGTCGTTAAATGCATATTGGGACTCATGTGCACCAACGAACCATGGAACAATGAAAACCACAGCAATTCCTAGCGCAGTTAGTAAAGCAGCTGTGCGACGAACTCGCCAAAGTGGCCATAATGAAGCGATTGCAACTGCAAGGAGGGCAAGGAGGTCGCGGACCGGGACGGGTCCCCCCTGATGTTCGCCAAGCCAGAGACCACTCAGAACAGTAATCAGGGTGATGCCAATTGGATAAAGAAGCTTAATCATTACTTGTAGTTAGAGGTTGGTTCGACTTTAGGCTATTCTTTTTACTGCTTATTCTATTCACAAATACATTTTATGGTCACAAGATCGGGTTGTCAAGACGATTCTGGCAATCCTGATCAATACTCTATTACTGCCCGGATATGAGAATTGATGAATCCAGCGTATGTTATAATAAATCATGCAATTCCAGGTCAAATTGCCCGTGGACGGCTACCGCGACGAGATCATGGGCGCCATCGCCGCCAACCCTGTCGTTATCCTTACCGCTGAAACCGGAGCCGGCAAGTCCACCCGCATCCCCTGGTGGCTGTGGCAAGCGGGCAAGAAGGTCCACGTCACCCAGCCGCGGCGCATCGCCGCCCGCGCCCTTTCCAATTATGTGGCCCGCGCCTGCAGGGTGCCCTGGGGACGGGAGATCGGCTACCAGACCGGCCTGGACGGCAACCGCTCCGCCGCGACCTCACTGCTCTACCTGACCGACGGCGTGCAGATGGTCCGCGAGATTCAGGGCAACCGCGAATACGATGTGCTGATCCTGGACGAGATCCACGAATGGAATCTTAACCAGGAAGTGCTCATCGGCCTGGTCAGGAAAAACCTGGACAGCGGCTTTTTTAAGCTGAGCGGCAAGCGCGCGGTCATCATGAGCGCCACGCTCAAGGCCAGGCAGATTTCGACTTTTTTGAACCAGGCTCCGGTGATTACCGTCCCCGGCCGCGGCTTCCCGGTCGATTGCCAGCGGCGCCACCCTTGTTTCCTGCTTCCCGATGCCGCCAACCTGCTCGAAGCGGGACACAACATCCTGCTTTTCCAGCCCGGGAAACAGGAGATCGACGAGACCATTCGCAATCTGAAGGAATTGCTGGATCATGACAACCAGAAAGCGATCATCCTGCCACTTCATGCTGAGCTCTCCATCACCGAGCAGTCCAAGGTTTTCAAGAATTATCCCCTGCCCAAGGCGGTGGTGGCCACTGACATCGCCCAGACCAGCCTGACCATCGACGACATTGACGCGGTCATCGACAGCGGTGTCAAAAAGGAAGTGCGCCTGGTCAGCGGTATCGAGGGTCTTTACCCCACCGAAATATCCACCTCGGAATGCCGGCAGCGCGCCGGCCGGGCCGGCCGTGTAAAAAAGGGGCTTTATATCCTCTGCTCGGAAAGGGGTATGGACGACCGCCTGGATTACCCGGAACCGGAGATCCGCCGCCTCAACCTGGAGAGCGTGGTGCTGCGCATGTGCAAATGGGGGCTCTCGCCCCTGGAGTTCAGCTTTTTTCACCGTCCCAACCGCAGCCTGATCCTGAAAGCCATCCAGAACCTGAAAATTTTCGGGGCTCTGACCCCGGAAAACATGGTGACCGCAGATGGACGGCGCATGGCCGAACTGCCGCTGTCATTGCGCGGCGCCCGACTGCTGCTGGAAGCAGAAAAGGGGGGCAGGCGGGTCACGGACCGGGCCTTGAAAGTCATCGCCATTTTTGAGATCCGCGGCGTCGTCAGCAAAGAATTTGCCGGGGAATTTTATACCAATTCCCCGTTTAAATCCGACCTGCTCAACCAGCTCGACCTTTGGGAAGACCAGAGGCACAACGCCCGTTTGCTATCGGCCAAGAAAGCCGCCCTGGCCCGGGAGATTTACAGCGAACTCAAGAAACGGCTGGGCGGGCAGCCGGTCAAAGGCCCGCTCACTGCGGCAGAGCAAAAACATCTTTTCAGGGCCATACTGTCGGGCTTTTGCGACGGTGTGTATTTCAAGGGCGACGGTGTCTACTGGCGCGAAGGCGAGGAACGGCAGATCGAACGCACCTCGATCCTGAACCAAACCAAGCCGGAAATGGTGGCCGGACTGCCCTTCGACCTGATCATCAACCGTGAAGACCAAAAAACCGGCAACAAGGAGGAAAAGTATCTGCCCCTGCTCACCTTCTGCTCGGAACTTTCTTTCCTGCAGTTGGCAGAGCTCAAACCCTTCAGTTATGAAAAACGACGTCTCATCCTTTTGCAGGACGACAAGCTCAGCGTCAGCGAAGAAATTTTTTTCGGGGCCAGGCTGATCAAGACCATGGCGGTCGAGCCCGACTGGACCCGCCCCGATGAAAAACACGCCATATTGACGCTGGCCCTGGAGTGGTTTGAAAAAAACTTTGAGCATTTGCCCTGCCGTGCTGAAATCGAGAAGAACCGGGCCTGGTTCGTTGAAGCGTCAGGAGCCTTGAACGAAAAACTGCCGCCCTTTGATCTCTGCCTGCGCGATTATTTATACCGCCAGCTGCGCCGCAGCCTGAAGATCGATGACCTGCGCTTCTTTTTCCAGTTCCATCCCGCCTTGCAGCGCATTGATCTCCACCACTTGCTCCCCCATCGCTGGCTAAAAAAACTGAAATCGGCCCGCTGGCCCAAACAGCTGCAGATCAAGGAGATGGATATCCCTCTGGAATATATCAAGGGCAAACCTTATCTGGCTCTGGATCAGGGGCAATTTCACCGCATCGAAGCCGCTGAGATCCGCCTGCCCAGCGGTGAAGCGCCGGGCTTGCGCCTGCAGGGAGAAACGTTCCCCGACTGGACCACCGCGGCGGCCCATTACAATGACTTCCTTAAACGGGAAATATTTGAACGCAAGTGGCGCCACGAAAAAAAATGCGTCCAGATCGGAGATATCCTGGGCATCCCCTTCCCCCTGGCTTTTCAGGGCGGCAACGGCAAGGACAACACCCGTTTTGAATTCTATTCGGCCCCGGCTTTCGAAGACGGTGAAGTTTTCCTTATCCATTTTCCCAACCTCGAACAGGCCCAGGCCTATTATCTATCCGTTGAAAAACAATGGACGGAATGCAAAACTCGATTCAGTAAAAACGCCATGGAAAATATTTTCCGCGGCAAGGGCTGGAAGATCAAATAATGGCAGGGCCAGGGGATCAAATCAACGAAAAAGCGCTGGCCCGGCGTGTCAAGGATCATGTACAGGGCAAAGGCCACGATTTTTTCGCCGTGGTCCAACCAGGTTTCGAGGAAACAGCCAAGCGGGAGCTACGCGAGCTGGGCATTACCGAACTCAAGTCCGGCGCCAACGGCGGCATTGAATTTCATGGCAAACTCGATGATGCCTTCCGGGTGAACCTGGGCGCCGGGACCGTGAGCCGCCTGCTGTTGCGCCTGCTGAATTTCAAGGCCAGCGGTTTCGCTGAATTCACTCAAAAAATCGCCGCCCTGCCCTGGGAACTGCATTTGCCAAACCGTGCCAGGATCAAGTTCGTCATCAGCTCCGGCCGCTCCCGCCTTTGGCACAAGGGCAGACTGCAGGAAGATGCCCGCAAGGCGGTCAGCGCGCGCCTGGGAACCTTTGGCCGGCAGGCTGTCTTCATTGAAAAAGCGGAAAGCGGAGCAGCGGCTGCCGCACAGTTGATCTTCCTGCGCCTCGATGAGAACCGCTGCCAAGTCAGCCTGGACAGCAGCGGCGAACTTCTCTACCGGCGCGGCTACGGAAAATTCGTGGAGCAAGCGCCGCTGCGTGAGACCCTGGCCTGCGGCATCCTGCGCGCGGCGGCCATCGATCGTTACCAGGTACTGGTCGATCCTTTTTGCGGTTCGGGCACTTTCTCCCTGGAAGCCGGGTTGATCTTTTCCGGGCACCCCTGCAACTCCGGCCGCGCTTTCGCCTTTCAGGAATGGCCCGCTTTCCGTCCCGCCCATTACCAACACCTGAAAGAGCAACTGGAAGCGGAAATGAAAAGCCGGGCACCGGCCGGCAGCAAACGAATTCTATGTTCCGACATTTCTGAAAAAGCCGTGGCCACAACCCGGCACAACCTGGAACTCACCGGACTGGACTCCCTGGCTGAGGTCGGCCAGGCCGACTTTTTCCGGAAGCCCCCGCCCGCGGCCGATCCGGCTGACGTGCTCCTGGTAATGAACCCGCCCTACGGCACCCGCCTGGGGCGGAAAACGGATATAGTCAACATGTACCGCCGCATCGGCGACAAGATCCGCCGCGATTATTCCGGCTGCGGCTACGCCATAATCGTCCCGGGCCTGGAGCTGGAGAAAACCCTTTCCCTGCCGCACGAGCAGAAGATCCTGTTCCGCAACGGCGGCATAGCGGTGGCATTGCTTATTCACCACCCGAGCCGTGATTCGAAAGAGGTTCAAGGAGCGATTTTCGCTGTTGAAGAACACGGCGATAGGCATTAGTCTAGAGGCAAAAGGGAAGAAAAGAGGATTTCAGACGTAGGGGCAGGCCCCCGTGCCTGCCCTTCTTGATGCACGGGCGGGTTTAACCCCCTGAAGGGGGCGCGAACCCGCCCCTACAGAGAAAATTTCGCGGTCAAGTGATCTTATGTTATAGTTTGAATAGTGGGATTCAAGAAACCTTTACTTGTCGGCCTGGTGCTCGCTCTGGCTATCCTCTCCTTCTCCTGCGCCCAGAAAAAAAAGATCTACGTGGCGCCGACGGTCCCGACGGTCACGCCGTTGCCGAAACCTGCGCCGGTGCCCTGGACGGGAGATATAGCGCTGCTGCCGGCGACCGTCCTGCCGGAACTGCACGACGACGAACCGGCACAATCGCTGATCGACGCCATCGACCTCAGCCTGGAAAAATTCGCCGCCATTGACGGCGCCAGGGTGCTGCGTTTCGGCGCCGACACCGTGCCGGTCTCGCGCTGCCTGGAGAGCCTGAAGGATTTCCGCGACAAGCTGGCCGCTATGGGATTGAGCAAGGTTTTCTTCTCCTACCTCCGTGAGAACTATGTGTTTTATTCCAGCGCCGCACCACAGGTCACTTTCACCGGCTACTACGAGCCGCTGCTGCACGGCTCGCGCCGCGAGTCGCCGCAGTACCCCTACCCTCTGTACGGCCGCCCCGGCGACCTGGTGACCGTCGACCTGCCGCAATTCTATTTCTACAAGGATCAGCCCAATATGGCCCAGATCAAGGGCCGGGTGGACGCCGACCAACGACTCGTCCCCTATTACAACCGCGAAGAAATAGATTTCAAGAGCAAGCTGGCCGGCCGCGGACTGGAGATCCTCTGGGTCGACAGCCTGGTCGACATCTTTTTCCTGCATATCCAGGGCTCGGGCATCGTCCAACTTGAGGACGGCAGCCGCATCTTCGTGGGCTATGCCGACCAGAACGGCCACCCCTTCCGCTCCCTGGGCATGTTCCTGCTCGAGAAACAGCTCATCGACCGCAGCCAGCTCTCCATGCAGGGCATGAAGACCTTTTTGAAGGACCACCCCGAAGCCATCCCCGCAGCCCTGAATTCCAATCCCAGCTACATTTTTTTTCAGGTCAACAAGCAGAGCGCCATGGGCACGTTCGGCACCCGCTTGACCCCCTGGCGCAGCATTGCCAGCGACCCGCGCCTCTTCCCGCTGGGGGCCCTGGCCTACATCGAGTGCGAGAAACCGCTCTTCGATTCCAAGAAGCGCATCACCGGGTGGGAGAAGTTCGGCCGCTTCGTCCTCAACCAGGACACCGGCGGCGCTATCCGCGGCCCCGACCGCGCCGACCTGTTCACCGGCCACGGCGAGCTCAGCGAACTGGTCGCCGGCAACATGAAGCAGAAGGGGTCGCTGTTTTTCCTGCTGAAAAAAGAATCAGCGAACGAAAACGCCTCACCCCCCAGCCCCTTCTCCTAAAGGCGAGGGGAGCAACAAATCTCCCTGAAGAAATGGCGGCCCGGCCTTTTGCTCTGCCTTAAGTTTGAGGATTTTTATACAGTGAAAACTTGATATGCGGCTGCATCAGAGAAAAGTGCTTGTCCGCTGAAAACAAGGTCAAATCATGATCAATAACATTTTGCACCACAATCAAATCGGAAATGCCAACTTTATTGATGCCATGCTTCAGGTTCGAGTATTGATATTCAATGATTCTTTCCCAATCGATCGTTATGGGGATTTCTTCAACCGCATGAAGCAGCTCGATCAAACGATGCTGTTTTTTCAATTTTAAAGCCGGAGTCAATTCTGCCAGAATCAAACCATTGACACAAATCAAATTATGATCGATCAGTTGATCGAGTGCGGCCGCTTCGGGTTTTCCGGCAAAATAATCGATCCAGATGGAAGAATCCACCAAGACGCTTTTCATCTTTTTCTCAGGCGATCCAGATCAATGTCCAGCTTGACTTGGCCATAATATTTTTTCAATTGCTTGATATTTTCTTTGGTAATCAAGTTGGACAAGGCAGTTTTGATCAAATCCGTTTTTGTCTTGCAGCGGGTGAGTCTCATGGCTTCATTCACCAAGCGGTCAGGCAATATCAAAGTTGTCCTCATGGCCACCTCCATTTTATATGTATATAATAATGTAATTTATATGCATTGTCAACAATTATTATATGTATTATGGCAGCATGACCATGCTCCTATCTGAGAACGGGAGGGGTTGTAACCCTCCCCTACAAAAAATCATTTTCCTCCGACCTCAATATCCATATATTTCCCATTAATCGTCCCAATTCACCAGGTTTTCCGAAATTATTTTATTGTTAGATAAAAAATCTTTACTGAATTAGCCAAATGTGTTAATCAATTGTATATTGTCGGTAAGCGGAGAATAGGATTGAACACATATGAGTAAGACATTCGATCAAAGCAAGGATGAAATTGCCAGGCTGTGCCAGTACTTCACCACCAACCGGCGGTCCTTCCTCGCCCCTGGAGTCAAGGAAGCCCACGTCCGCCAATCGCTCATAGACCCTTTTTTCGAGATTCTTGGTTGGGACTTGCGCAACGCCGCTATGGTCGCGCCGCAATATCGCGAAGTCATCACCGAAGACAGCCTGGATATCGAAGGCCATCAGAAAGCGCCCGACTACACCTTCCGCCTCGGCACCTTGGCGAAGTTCTACGTCGAAGCCAAGAAGTGCGGTATCAATATCAGCGCCGATCCCGCCCCGGCCTATCAGCTGCGCCGCTACGGCTTCAGCGCCAAGCTTCCGTTGTCCATCCTGACCGATTTCGAAGAGCTGGGCGTGTACGATTGCGCCTCGCGGCCGCGCCCCAATGACAAGGCCAGCCATGCCCGCATCCAGTATTTCGGGTTTGCCGAGTATCCCGACCGTTGGCGCGAAATTTGGGACGTGTTCTCGCGCGAAGCCGTCTGGTCCGGGACGTTCGACCAGTATGCCGTTTCCAAGCGCAAGCGCGGCACTTCCGAGGTGGACGGCGAGTTTCTCAAGGATATCGAAGGCTGGCGCGATTCCCTGGCCCGCAACATCGCCTTGCGCAATCTCTACCTGGACTATGACGATCTGAACACCGCCGTGCAGCGCACCATCGACCGCCTCATTTTCCTGCGCATGGCCGAGGATCGCGGGCTGGAGTCTTACGGACAACTGCTCAAACTCTGCGAACAGCCGGAAATATATGCCCGCTTTATAAAAATGTGTCGCAAAGCCGACGAGAAATACAATTCGGGTATCTTCCATTTCCAGAAAGAGGATGGAGTCTCTGAAGAGCATGACCGCCTTACTCCGGCGCTGACCATCGATGACAAGGTGATCAAGCCCATCCTGCAAAGCCTGTACTTCGAACACGGCTCGCCCTACCATTTCGGCGTCCTGCCGGTGGAAATCCTGGGCACGGTCTACGAACGCTTTCTGGGCAAGGTCATCCGTCTAACCGCCGGGCATCAGGCCAAGGTAGAGGAAAAACCCGAAGTGCGCAAGGCCGGCGGCGTGTATTACACCCCCGCCTACATAGTGAACTACATCGTCCTCAACACCGTAGGCAAGCAGATCGAAGGTAAAAGCCCGGCCGATCTCGCCGGCAGCAAAACCAAGCCTCCTTTCCGCGTCCTGGACATGGCCTGCGGCAGCGGCTCCTTCCTGCTCGGCGCCTATCAGTTCCTCCTCGACCATTGCCTGAAATGGTATCTGGCCAACCCCTCAAAAAAGCACGCCAACGCCGTCTACCAGAACGCCAAGGGAGAAACCTGTCTTTCCATCGGCGAACGCAAGCGCATCCTCACCAGCCACATCTTCGGCGTCGACATCGACCGCCAGGCAGTCGAAACCACCAAGCTCTCGTTGCTGTTGAAGGCCCTCGAAGGCGAAAACGACACTTCTCTTTCCAAACAGATGACCCTCTTCCACGAACGCGCATTGCCGAATCTATCGGATAATATCAAATGCGGCAACTCCCTTATCGCCTCCGACTTCTCCATGCTCCCCGAAGACCTGGTCCGGGTCAACGCCTTCGACTGGCCCGCACAGTTCCCCGACGCCATGAAAGTTGGCGGCTTCGATGCCATCATCGGCAATCCGCCGTACATCCTGCTCCAAAACGAATTTCGCGACGACGATCAGTTGGATTATTTTCGGCAGAACTACAAAGGGGCTTCCTTTAAACTCGACACTTACCATCTGTTTATCGAACAGGGAATCAAGCTTTGCCGGGTAACTGGAAGACTGTCCCTTATCACGCCCTCGAACTTTCTCACCAACAACCATTTGGATACGCTGCGGCGCTTTATCCTCCAGTCAACCCAACCTGAAGAAGTTGTTGTGGTTGATGGCGGTGTCTTCGCTGGCGTCAGTGTTGACAATGCCGTGTTCGTCTTTCGTGCCGGTTATTCGGCGACAAAACCTTTTCCCATGACTCGTGCCGTTACCGAGCCACCGCGTTTGCGGCCAATTGGCGAGGCAAAGGTCAATCCCGCGCGCGTCCTTGCGGAGCAACACGCGCTGTTCACATCAGGCATCATTAATTCCGCCAGCCATCTCTGGGATCGGTTAGCGGCGAAATGTCAACCATTGGGCGACTTCGCCGACGTGAACTTTGGAAAACAATTACGTGACCGCAAGAAGTTTCTGCGCGATGTAATCGAAGTCACCAGTCGAAAGGCGATTCCGCAAACGCACGTCGCCTGTGTCACTGGCAAAGATATTGAGCCATACTTTCTCACCTGGTCAAAACTCGCTTGCCTGAACGATACAGTCGCTCAGTCCGGAGGTTGCTGGGATGAGACCAAACACGAGGCGAAAGGCAAATTACTCACCCGCCAAATTGGACGCTTCCCATCGTTCGCGTTTGATGATATCGGGTATCACTGCCTGAACACGATCTTCATGGTGACGGTTCGCGAACCAAAACAGATCGAACCGAAGTATCTGCTCGGCATACTGAATTCAAAACTTCTTCGAGCACTATGGACGGGCAGATTTTACGATCAGCGTCAGACTTTCCCGAAGATCAAGGGCACTTACCTGAAAGAGTTGCCGATTGCTTTTAATTCTGCCGACAAAGCCCGGAACGACAGGATGGTGGAACTGGTGGAGAAGATGCTTGCGCTGACGCCGAAGCTACGCGGGGCCACATCAGAATCAGAAAAAGCCGCATTGCAGAACGCCGTCACCACGACCGACGCGGAAATCGACCGTCTGGTATACGAACTGTACGGCCTGACGGAAGATGAAATCAAAATCGTGGAAGGTGAATTATAGTTAAGACAACCATGCTCAATCTAACTGAATTACAGAAGAGCATTGAATTACTAATTATGGATTCCTCACCCCCCGAAAAGCATTGTGCTCGTAGCGCAATAAAACATATAAAAAAAGCTTGGGATATCCGCGAGATAGATAAAGAAATGGCATGCTTTAGAGCTATCACTGGCGAAGAAGAATCTGTCTCTGCTATTTTTCATTCACTAAAAAAGAGAAAATACTTCGGAGCGGAAAAACTAAAACCTCGTAATCATGTTCATAAAGCTGCTTTCCATCCCTTCTGCATTGCGGTTTCTCAATCATTAACAATGCTTAATGAGCAAGGGCGGGAACCTACAATTGAACTGAAAGAAGAAAATGGTATCAAACGATTCCATACAAGATTAACAATGAAGATGCCCGATGGCCATACAAAATGGGCCTATCCATTACCTCCACTTCATTATAATGTGAAGGTAAATGAAGAACTTCATGATTTCTCTGAAGAACTCATGAACATTGCTTCTGAAAGAAATGCAGCAGATATTATATCGGTCATAAAAAAAGAAGCCAATTGCAGAAATAGAATTCTTTACGCTTCTGATGCTGGAATACCATCAATACCCGATTCATTAGATGATTTTCTCATGAAAAAAAAAAGAGGTGATATTTCTTAATCTGATCATTTTTCTTATGATCGATCCTTATCATGAGAAGCAGTTATTTGTTCAGCAGGCCCTTCAGGCTTTTCTAAAAATGTTAAATATTATTGACAAAGTTGATATTGAGGCTGGCTGGTAGCCACATTGATTAGTAAAGCCCCAGTGGTCAAGTCTCCAATTTCCAGAAATCATCATCGCCCTTCAATTCGGCAAAGCGATTTTTCAAAATTCTTTCTCCGCCTTGCCACCAGCCTATGTCGTTTCATGGTCGAAAATTCAGTGCCGACCGAATAAAACAAACGCTGATCTGATAGGATTCATTTTTTTTGTAGGGGCGGATCCCCGTATCCGCCCTTCGTTTCATGATCTTGATAAAATATCTTTAAGTAAAGGGCAAACACGGGGGTTTGCCCCTACGGAAGAACATAATGGGCACATCGCCAATCATCATCGCCCTCACCCCAACAAAACCATTTTCCGTAATTCTTTCTCCACCTTTGCCACCAGCTTTCGAAATAATTACATTTTTAGAAAAAAATCTTTATTGATTAAGGCAAATATGCTAATCAATAATTGTGTTGTTGTTAGAAAAGTATATTTCGTATAATTATAGTTTCTACCGTATCCCGTCCGGCGTTCGTAGCCCGATTGATGGACTTTGAAGTGGCGGAGGTTGTTATGCCGATCCGCATAAAACGATATGATATAATAGCCAAGGAGGTGTAGATGTTTGATATAAAAAGAGATATGGGTGGCAATCATCGCCCCATCAACGGGGGTTATATGGATCGAAAACCGGGGGGCATGAGGGCATGAGGGTCAGGTCTTGAAATGACAGTTTTTTAATTGAGGAAATTGCGAGCTTTAGCCCCAAAGTCAACACCGTCCTTAATCCCCCTTTCCTTCCCCATCTGCTGCGGCAAACAACTCGGCAAGCAGGCGTTGAGATTCCCGCAGACCGGATTCGGTGAAGGCAACCGATTTTGTTTTGCTGACAGGATTGGAAATGAAGCCTTTTTTGTGCAGCCGATCCATCAAGGCCTAGGGACGAATTGTGAAAATATGAATTTGTTTACTATACTCGGGGCATGAGACAACCGCGATTAACCTAAGAAGTTATTGGACCAGGTCTTTCAATATTACATTAACAAAGACAAGCCAGGGTGTGATGCCGTAGGTGTAGGGGCACAGCGTGCTGTGCCCTCTTATGGCGACAGAGGGGCACGGCGCGCCGTGCCCCTACGGAAAAAAAGCCATCGGGGTTCGGTCTCCAGGTTCCAGAAATCATCATCGGCCATCTCATCAGCAATACCATTTTTCTTAATTCTTTTTCCACCATCACCGCCAGCATGAAAAATTAATTTTCTTTTAAATATGAGAAAAATTTACTTTTTAAAATTAATATGCTAATCAATAATTGTGAAGTTTTGCAAAAGTATATTTCGTGTAATTGTAGTCATGTGTAAATACAAGAAGAGGATAGAGGCGGATGCCATTTACTGTAATTGAACTGGGATACATAGAAAACACAGTCGGCAAAATGTGTAAGCGAAGGTCTCCAGCACAACTTCGTGATCAACTGCGAACGGTCTTTGAAGTCAAAGGACATGATGTAACTGTTTACGAGGAAAGACCAGGCTGGGACAACCCTGAGCAATGGTCAAGTTTGCCTGTGGCGAAGTTTAAGTACATCAGAAAAGATAATGCCTGGAAGCTCTATTGGATGAGGAGAGATATGAAATGGCATTTATACGAAATGCCCTATGACACAAAGGCCCTTGAAGCCCTGATCAAGGAAGTGGATAGCGATCCATACGGTGCATTTTTTGGCTGATTAACCACATAACCACAGCGTGCAGCGAATCGCCGATAAAATCGGCTCCCGCTGACGCTCGCATTATACGAGTAAAATGATGATTGAACAAATTGTGACAAAGCTCGACGCCCCAATCCCCAACTTGATAGCGCAATCACTTTGAAGCCCATAGTGGTCAAGTCTCCAGGTTCCAGAAATCATCATCGATCTTATCCTAGCTTCCCCATCAGCGAATTAAAGATCTATTAGGAATAGGTTCGGTAATGACAGGTCGCGATCCCCACAAGGGGGACACGCCTGTCACTACTTTCTTAATTTTTCCTCAACCCGCGCCACCAGCTTTTTCATCGGCTTTCTTTCAGTCAATTCGTCGATAAAATAGCGTTTCAATAGAAACAATAAAATGCAACAACCGCAAATTATTTATGTTATACTATGGAAATAAGGAGAATAAAAATGACCTTGCAAACAAAAGAAATACTTAAAAAAGCGCTATTGTTACCGCCTGTTGAAAGAGCGGAATTAATTGATCAAGTATTTCGTAGCTTTGATTGCGACAGCAAAAATGATTTTGATGCTTTATGGGCCGAAGAAGCGGAAGCAAGAATCGATGCTTTCGAAAAGGGCAAGCTGAAAGCCATTCCCGCAAAAGAAGTATTCCGGAAAATTGACAAAATTAAATAATGAACCGTATCCAATTTCTTCTGGCGGCTGAGCAAGAATTTATCGAAACAGTAATATTTTACAATTCTCAAAGCGCAGGCCTGGGTTTCGAATTTGCTGCTGAAGTAAGATCCACACTGGCCAGGATCATTCAATATCCTCTCGCCTGGCACAAACTTTCTGAACGAACACACCGTTGCAGAACCAACCGTTTTCCATACGGCGTTATATATCAAATACGAAAAGACTGCATTATGATTATTGCCATAATGCATTTGCATAGAAAACCAGAAACCTGGATAGAAAGAATAAGGAAAAATAAGCCATAATAGTCGGATCTCCAGGTTTCATAAATCATTATCGGCTCTAATTAATAGGAATCTTACTCGGTGCTTGACTTCTTGACTTTGTCAGCGGAGCATGAGGGGCTTGAAATGACAGTTTTTGTTTGAGGAGATCGCGAGCTTTAACCCCAAAGTCAACACCGTCCTTATCCCCCTATCCTTCTCCATCTGCTGCGGCAAACAACTCGGCAAGCAATCTTTGAGATTCCCGCAGACCGGATTCGCTAAAGGCAACCGATTTTGTTTTGCCGATAGGATTGGAAATGAAGCCTTTTTTGTGCAGTCGATCCATGGCATCCCAATCGAACGATTTCCAGGCCCGAAAATCGTCATGCAGGCCAAGGTGCAGCAAGGCCAGGACAACCCGATCGATTCTCTCCGTATCGAGTTTCATGAAAAACCTCCATGTGTCGGATCTATTGTAGCATATGCGGGAAAAATGAAGAATGAAACAGGGTGAAAGAAGTTATAGGGTGTTCGGTAGGGGCGAAAAATTTTTCGCCCTTACGTCTGATCTGATAAGATTCATTTTTTTGTAGGGGCGGACCTCCGTGTCCGCCCTTCATTTTATTTTCTCGATAAAATATCTGCCGGGAAAGGGCAAGCACGGAGGCTTGCCCCTACAGAAAAACCCTACTTCACGGACACGCATATTTCCGGATAAGGGCTTCGGCGGCACGGATGCCATCGACCGCCGAGGACATGATGCCGCCGGCATAGCCCGCCCCTTCTCCGGCCGGATACAGCCCCTGAACATTACTTTCAAAGTCGTTATTGCGCACAATTCGTACAGGCGAAGAACTGCGGGTTTCCACACCGGTCAGGACCGCGTCATCGCGAGCAAATCCCGAAAGCCGTTTTTCAAAAAAAGGCAGGGCCAGGCGCAGAGTTTCCGCCACGTAGCCGGGCAGGCAATCGGCCAGTTGGGCCAGGCGCCAGCCGGGGCGGTAGGTCGGTTCAATGTTCCCCAACGCCGTCGATGGCCGGTCGGCCAGAAAATCTCCGGCCAGCTGCAGCGGGGCGTGGTAGTTGCCGCCGCCTTGTTTAAAGGCGAGTTTTTCCCAGTGCCGTTGAAATTCGATGCCGGCCAGGGGATGGTCGTTGCCAAAATCGGCAGGAGTGACGCCGACCAGCAGGGCGCTGTTGGCATTGGCGCCATTGCGGGCATAGAGGCTCATGCCGTTGGTGACCAGGCCGTCGGCTTCGCTCGCCGCCGCCACCACCTGGCCGCCGGGACACATGCAGAAGCTGTAGGCCGAGCGACCTCCGGGGGCATGAAAGACCAGTTTGTAATCGGCCGCGCCCAGGCGCGGATGGCCGGCGTCTTGGCCGTATTGCGCTTTATCGAGCCACTGCTGAGCATGTTCTATGCGCACGCCAATTGAAAATGGCTTGGCCTGCAGCTCCACCCCGTTTTCTAGGAGCATGAAAAATGTATCGCGGGCACTGTTGCCCGGGGCCAGGATCACGGCCGAGGCTTCCATAAACCCCTGGCCCGAAATATCCACGGCGGCGATTTGATTGTCTTTGATTTTGAGCCCTGCGACCAGGCAATTAAAACGGACCTCCCCGCCCAGGGCGATAATGGTTTGGCGGATGTTCTGGACCATGGCCGGCAGGCGGTCGCTGCCCAGGTGGGGTTTGCTTAAATAAAGGATGTCGACCGGGGCGCCGACAGCGACGAATTCTTCCAGCACTCTGCGGCAGCGGGGATCATGGACCAGGGTCGTCAGTTTGCCGTCGGAAAATGTGCCGGCACCGCCTTCGCCGAAATGCAGGTTGGAATCGGCGGCAAGTTGGCCGGCGGACCAGAAACGTTCCACGTCCCGGTACCGTTCGTCAACCAGCTTGCCCCTTTCCAGAACGATCGGCCGGTAACCCTGGCGCGCCAAAAGCAAAGCTGCAAAAAGCCCGGCCGGCCCACTGCCGATTATCAATGGCGGCCGGGAAAGCTTTTCCCGGCCCGGAGTTACATCATGGTAGGCAATATCCGGCACCGGGATGATTGCGGTCGATTTGCGCCGATGCAAAAAACGTTGCTCATTTTTTAAAGTCACATCAACGGAATATACGAGATGGATCATCCCTTTTTTGCGCGCGTCCACGGCTTGGCGAAAGACCCGGGTTTGGATCAGTTCATCAGGACGGATGCCGAGTTTGGCAATAATGGCCCGCTCAAAAGCGCCGGCGTCGTGGTCCAGCGCCAGTTTGATCTCATTGAGGCGCAGCATGACCGCTCAGCGGCCGGCGGCGGAACGTCCGGCCACATATCCCGATGACCAGGCCCACTGCAGGTTGAAGCCGCCGCAGTCGCCGTCGACATCGAGGATCTCGCCGCAGAAATAGAGGCCGGGAACAAGGCGCGATTCCAAGATGGTGGGATCCACTTCGTCCAGGGCAATGCCCCCGGCCGTGACCTGGGCCTGGGGCCAGGGCTGGGTGCCCATGACCGGGAACGACCAAGCTTTCAACAAAGCGGCCAGCCGCTGCCGCGCCTGGGCCGGCAGAGAGCCGCAAGCGAGAGATGTATTAAGGATGCCGGCTTCAGCCAGGAGCACGGGGATCAGGCGCTTGTTCAGCAGCCCCACCAGCCCCATGGCCAGCGATTTCTTTCCTTGTTGGCTGAAACGTTTGGCCAGGGCCGCGTCCAGCTCTTCCAGGCCCGAGTCGGGGAACAGGTCGAGGACAATCCGCGGCGCCTTGTTTTTTTGCAAGGCAACGGCAGCCGTCCGGCTCAACTGCAGCACCGGCGGGCCGGACACACCGTTGTCGGTGAAAAGGATCTCCCCCGCCTCTTGGCGCAGGACATCAGCGCCGCAGCGGACCTCGGCCCGGCCGACGAATTTTATCCCCTTCAACCGCCGCAGGAAAGCGGCGCCCAGGCGCAGGGCCACGATCGCCGCCAGAGGCTCGATCAAATGGTGCCCCAGCTTTTGGGCCAGGCGCAAGCCCGAGCCGTCGCTGCCGAACTGGGGACCGGCCTTGCCGCCGCCGGCCAGGATCACGCGGCCGGCCCCTATTTCCTTGCCGCCTGACAGGGAAAGGGCAAAACCCGCCCCGGCTCGTGCTATGCCGGTAACTTCGCAGCCCGTGCGCACGTCGATATGCAGACGATCCAACTCATAGCGCAGGACGTCCAGGACCGCCGAGGCCTGGTCGGATTGCGGGTAGATCTTGCCTTGGTCTTCGGTCTTGCAGGCAATGCCCAGCTCTTCGAAAAAATCGATGGTTGGCGCGACCGGGAAGCGTGTCAGGACCTCGGCAATAAAAGCCGGGTCGCCGCCGTGGAACCTGGACATTGAGCAATCGGTATTGCTCAAGTTGCAGCGGCCGTTGCCCGTGGCCAGCAGTTTCTTGCCGACGCGATCCATCCGCTCCAGCAGAACGACTTCGGCTCCGCAGCGGGCGGCGCTGACGGCAGCCATCAGGCCCGAACTGCCGCCGCCGATCACGGTTACCTGAGTTGTTTCAGCCATGGGTCCCTCTTCAGCCTTCAGTGAAGAAATGGTTGATCACCCGCGTTCCCGGGCGCAATACATGCGCCTGGAGCAGGCTGGCGGTGATGAAGGCCTTAGCCTTGGTTACGGCTACGCGCAAGTTCGAACCGCGAGCCAGGAAGGCGGCGATGGCCGCCGAAAAGGTGCAGCCCGAACCATGGCTGTTAACATTACCGACCATATCAGACTTAAAGGCTTTTACTCCCCTCATATCTACTAGCAGGTCAACCGACGCTCCCTGCAGGTGCCCGCCTTTCATGAGAAAAGGCACGCCGAAATCCAGATAAAGGGACTCACCGGCCTCCCGCAGGTCAGCATTCGAAAGTATCAAACAACGGCAAAGGATCTCAGCTTCCGGCACATTGGGAGTGACTACGGTAGCCAAGGGGAACAAGTGCTTGAAAAGAGCATAGTACGCCCTTGGCTTTATAAGTTGGCTCCCAGAAGTCGCGGCGAACACGGGATCGACCACGACCGGGATCCGCGGATAATCCTTCAGAACTCTAGCTACGATCTCTATGATCTCCCGGCTGAACAGCATGCCCGTCTTGACGGCCTTGACCGGGTAGCCCTCCAGTACCGCCCGTAACTGGGCTTCGACCACCGTTGGCTTGATGGCCTGGATGGCGCGTACCCCCTCGAGGTTTTGGGCGGTGATGGCGGTGATGACGCTGGCGGCGTAAACCCCGCAAGCGGAAAAGGTTTTGATATCGGCCTGGATACCGGCACCGCCGCCGCTGTCAGAACCGGCGACGGTCAGGGCCACGATATTTTTTTTCATCAGGGAAACGCAGGTCCGGCAAATAAACTAGCAGCGGCGTTCAACTACTTGTTGACCTGGAAGGTTTTGTCACCTTTTTCAAAGAAGGCCACTATCTGATTGGCGGCGGCCAGCCCGGCGTTGACGTTGGCCTCCTCGGTTTGCGCTCCCATTTTCTTGGCAGTGAAGACAAAGCGACCGGCGAATTTTTCAGCGATCTCAGCGGCACAGGCCGGCGCCACGTCGGCGCCGTACTTGAAATCGGGGCGTTCGGCGAATATCTTCAAAAGGGAAGCTTCGTCGATAACTTCGGCCCGGGCGGTGTTGATCAAGGCCGCCCCTTTTTTCATCCGGCTTAGCAGGGCAAAATTGATGGAGTTAACCGTCTCCTTGGTCTTGGGAATGTGGATCGAGACGTAGTCGCAGGCTTGATACAGTTCTTCCAGGGAGTTGACCGGGGTGACGCCGTCTTTTTGGATCGCCTCAGCCGGAACAAAGGGATCGAAAGCAAAGACCTCCATGCCGAAGCCTTTGGCAATGGGGGTGACGCAGCGGCCCACGGCGCCGTAGGCCTGCAGGCCGATCTTCTTGCCGCGCAGTTCACTCCCCGACTTGCCGGAAAAGGCGCCGCGCGCCAGGTTGAGCATCAGGGCGAACACCAGTTCGGCCACGGCGTTGGAGTTCTGCCCGGGCGTGTTCATGGCCACCACGTTGCGCTCGCTAGCCGCTTTCAGGTCGATGTTGTCGTAGCCGGCGCCGGCACGGACCACGATGCGCAGGTTCTTGGCGGCGCTGAGCACCGCCTCGTCGACAATGTCGCTGCGGATGATCATGCCGTCCACATCGGACACGGCGTCGAGCAGGTCTTCCTTGGCCTTATACGATTCCAGCGCCACCATTTCATAGCCCGCTTTTTTGAAGATATCACTTATCCCCGTCACCGCGCTTTTGGCAAAAGGCTTTTCGGTCGCCAACAGTATTTTTTTTCCCATGCCTATCCTCCTTGGAGATTTATTCCAATGAGATTCTAATGAGTTCACGATGCGTTGTCAATGAAAGCGGAGTGTTTTTTTAGCTGGCCTTTCGGGGCTACTTGCCCAGGACGATCTCCCGCGCCTGCTCGGTGATGGTGCGGAAATCGATCTTGCCGCTGCCGGTCTTGGGCATTTCGGCAATGACCACGAAGCGGCTGGGCATGGCGATCTTGGGCAACTGTTCGGCCATTTCTTTGAGGATGGCTTTTTCATCCACCTGCTGGGTGACCGCGGCCACGATCCTGGCCCCGCGCAGCGAGTCGGGGATCTCGACCACGCAGCATTCCACGTCGGGCGGCAGCAGCTTCTCCAGGACGTCTTCGACCTTGACCAGCGACACCATCTCGCCGCCGATCTTCAGGAAGCGCTTCAAACGGCCCACGTGCCACAGGTAGCCGTCTTCGTCCATGAAGCCCATGTCACCGGTATCGTACCAGCCGCGGCGGATGCTCATTGAGGTCTGTTCAAAATCATCGAAATATCCTTTCATGACATTGTCGCCTTTGACCAGGATCTTGCCGATCTCCCCAACTGCGCAGCCCTCGCCGCTTTCATAGTGTTCCACCCTGACCTGCACGCCGTCAAGCGGCCGGCCGGTGCTGCCGGGGCGGTTAAAGGCCAAAGTGTTGACCGTGATGCCCGGGCTGGTCTCCGTAGTGCCGTAGGCTTCGAGGAGCGTTTTGCCGTGCTTCTTTAAAAATCCGACACGCAGGGCCTCCGGGCATTTGTCGGCGCCGCTGAGCATGATGCGGACGCTTTCGAAATCACCGGGCTGGGAATTTCTCAGATAGCCCCAGAAAAAAGTCGGCGTGCCGGCCATGATCGTCACTTTTTCCTCGCGCACGATGTCGCTGATGGTTTTGAAATCGAGCGGATTGGCATAGGTGACCAGGGTCATCCCCTCTATCAACGGCACCCACAGATTGGCGGTTTGCCCGAAAACGTGGAAATAAGGGAGGTTGGCCAGGAAAATATCGTCGCCGGTAAAATCATAGGCTTTTTTCAGGCTTCCATAGTTGGCGCTGATGTTGCGGTGGGTCAATTGCACGCCCTTGGGATCTTTTTCGCTGCCGCTGGTGAACAGAATGAGCAGGGTGTCGTTCTCGTCGCCCCCATGGATGGCTTTGAGCAACCGCTCGACAGGGAGGCCCGCTTTCAGGGCGGCCTTGAGCTTGTCGAAAACCGAGACCGTGGCCATGATATCTTCAAGATAGATCATGCCTTCGACATGCTGGCAATTGATCTTCTGGCACAGGGCCCTAGAGGTGATGATGGTTTTGAAATCGCATTTTTTTTGGGCGTATACGCAGTTGGCCGCCGCCCCGGTCGAATAGTTGATCATCACCGGCACACGGCCGCCCATCAACGCCGCCAGGATGGTCAGCACCGATCCGGCCGAATTGGGCATCATGATCCCCAAAAAACCGGGCTCGTATTTTTCAAACTTCTTGATAAGCAGCAGCGAGCCTATGAGCAAGCGCTTGTAGCTGATGCGCCGGTCAAGGGTGCGGTCGATGACAGCCAGTTTTTTTTCATTTTTCTTGGCC
>Ga0180014_1000014_pt1 | contig 45096 bp, 38 predicted proteins | sample KR13_S1_MetaG_FD_116507 | JGI IMG/M metagenome (GOLD analysis project Ga0180014, IMG submission 116507) | Groundwater microbial communities from the Olkiluoto Island deep subsurface site, Finland - KR13_S1_MetaG | ecosystem: Environmental > Aquatic > Deep subsurface > Groundwater | place... | reverse complement strand
TATGAGTCGAGAGGCTCAAGTACGGTTCCGTGAGGGACTGGGGGTGAGATTCCTCCGGTCTACTCGACTCGCCACACTGCCGGGGGAGAAACATAATTGGGTTGCGGGCATAGCCCGCATTGGTATATGGGAATAGTAAAATTGATAACTAATACATGTTCGTCTTGAAGGAAGCTTGCTGAAATGAATATTGAGATTGAACGTAACCTTGGAGAGCAACCCATCGCAGGAATCATGGCGGACCATGGTCTAAAGGCGCGAGACCTTGTCGCCAGCTCAACTAAGCAGATCACACACAAGATGGTATCTCGGGCATGCAAAGGCAGAAGGTTGACACATAACGTCCAATACAAACTTCGCGATGCGTTGAATAAATCTACGGGTAAAGCGTATTCCCTGGAGGGACTGTTTACCTACTAACCAGACCTCTTCTGCTTGATGTCTTCGGTCTTTACGTCCTCCATCCGGTCAATCCTCCAGCGCCGCGGCGGAGGCCAGGGCTGTCTCGAAAATGGCGTCCCGGCCCGAAAACGTCAATTCGTCGCCCAGCAGTTTGTCTTCCGGCGGAAGCACGGCCTTGACCACGCGGTTCATCGTCTGGGCGTCGAGGACAGACCGGGCTTCGATGGTGCTTTCGTTCCGGCGGGTGACGGTGAACGATTTTTTACCCGCGGCGCAGGTCATGGCCAGCGATTGGAACGAAACAACAGCGCCGGCGGCGGGAACCAGGGCGATCCATTCGCGGGCCAGCGGATAGCCGCTTTTATCCAGCTGCGCTTTCAACCATCCGGCTATCAGCAAACCCGTGGAAGTGTCCGCTTCGATCCGGACAGATTGGATGCGGGCCAGGTGATCCCGGCATTCCGGCGAGTCGAAGAATTGGGCGAATATCTGGCGGTAGGGCGTCAGCCGGGCCCAGTTAAGGTCGCTGACGGCGGTTCCCATCCGGCGTGTTTGTTCCACGAAGCGGGCCAGTTGTTTCATATCATCGCGGGAATAGGCGGCCGAATCCACGATGACCCGGTTTGCCTGTCCGGCGAAGACGATGAAATCTTTACGATCAAACGGCGGTTTCGGCCACCAGACGGCCACCGGCAGATCGGAGACAACCAGCGTAGCGGCCATGCTCGGCAGGTTGTCCGCCATGATGCCGCGGCCGGCCAGGCGGATATAATCACAGCAGACACAGCGCCGGCAGGTTTCGGATTTCTGGCAGATGATGGCGATATCCGCCATGAGTTCCGGCGGATCAATATCGGGTTCCGATGTGATCAGGATCACCCGGCAGGGATTGTTGCCGATGATGTTCCCGATCACGCCCAGCGCTTCGTCGGTGGCGCGTTCTGAATCGCGGAGTGCAATCAGGTTGGCCACGATGGCCCGCATGGACATGGGGGTGGCCGAGGATCCTCCGGCCGGCGGCAGGGATATCCATAAACTTTCCAGTTCGCGTTCGATGGCCGCGGGGTCGACGCGTTTCGGTCCGGCCGCCATGGTGACGCTCATAACCGCCTCCAGCTTCGTCCGTCGCGGGTCATCAAGTCATCGGCGCTGGCTGGGCCCCAGATTCCGGCCTCGTAATTGGGGAAATCCGTGGGGGGCGCAGCCGTCCAGCCTTCAAGAATCGGCATGATGCGCGACCAAGACGTTTCCACCTCGTCAGCGCGGGTAAACAGGGTGGCGTCGCCAAGCATGCCGTCGAGCAGGAGGCGTTCATAAGCTTCCGGCGGTTCCATGCCGAAGGCTGTCCCGTAATCGAATTCCATCTTCACCGGCCGGATGTTAATGGCTTGGCCCGGCGCCTTGGAGCTGAACTTGATTGATATACTTTCGTCAGGCTGAATCCGAAGGACCAGCCGGTTGGGATCCATGCCCTCCTGTGCGTTGCCGAACAGGGCAAGCGGCGCCAGCCGGAATTGAATGGCGATTTCCGTGATCCGTTTCCCCAGCCGTTTTCCCGAACGCAGGTAAAACGGGACGCCTGCCCAGCGCCAGTTGTCGATATGCCATTTGATGGCGGCAAATGTTTCAGTCGTCGAGGCCTTGGATACGTTGATCTCATTGCGGTATGCCGGCACGAACTTGCCGGCGATTGTTCCCAGGCCGTATTGCCCGCGCACGGTGAAGGCGCCGGTTTCCTGCGGCGCAATGACGCGCAGGGAACCCAGGACTTTGACTTTTTCATCACGCACGGCGTCGGCGTCCATGGACGCCGGCGGCTCCATGGCCACCAGGCTGAGCAACTGCATCATGTGGTTCTGGATCATATCGCGGATGACGCCGGCGGTTTCATAATATTCGCCGCGCCGTTCAACCCCGACCGATTCCGCGACCGTGATCTGGACATGATCGATGAAGTTGCGGTTCCAGAGCGGTTCAAAGATGCCGTTGGCAAACCGGAAGACCAGGATATTCTGAACCGTCTCCTTGCCGAGATAGTGATCGATGCGATAAATTTGATCCTCGTGAAAGACGGCATGAGCCGCATGATTCAATTGCCGGGCCGTAGTGAGATCGTGACCAAACGGCTTCTCAATGACAATCCGGACCCAGCCTCCGGGTTGGCTCCGGTTCAGTCCGGCCGCGCCCAGTTGTTCCAGGATGACGGGAAAGAAATCGGGTGCAGTGGCCAGGTAGAACAGGCGGTTGCCGGCCGTGCCGCGCTCGGCATCCAGTCGATCCAGGAATGCGCCCAGCCGGCGATAGGCGTCCGGCTCATCGAAGTTGCCGGGACAGTAGTCAATATGCCGGCTGAAATCATCCCAGACCGCCGGATCCAAGGGGCGTTTCCGCGAGAAGTCGTTGATTCCTTCCCGCATCTGCCGGCGGAAATCGTCCGTGGGAATCGGGCGGCGCGCAAAGCCGATAATGGCAAAACTATTCGGCAACAGTCGTTCCAGCCCCAGGTTATATAAAGCGGGTACCAGTTTGCGCTTGGTCAGATCGCCGGAGGCTCCGAAGATGACGATCGAACACGGCTCCGGTGTGCGCTGGAGCCGCAATCCCTCGCGCAATGGATTCTGTGTGTTTCGCATCATGAGATAACCCTTGTCAGGATACCCTAGCGGATTGATCCGAAAATTCAATTACATTCAATCATGGGCAAGGGCCATTCAGGACGGGCACACGCTCATGACCGAACAAACTCGGGTCTTGTTCCAAGAGGCGCGTTACAAAATTTGCCATAAGCCGACTGTCGGCCAAGTGACACTTCGCGTTCCCAAAAGAAACGATCCGCATCACCCCGTGTTGAAGGAACAGCGGCTCCAATTTGGCGTAATTACGTGAACGATTTCCCTCGTGGCGACGCGAGGGCACGGGGATCACCCGTCCATCGGCGGTTACCACCTCCAAGGGTTGTTCCTCAACCGAAAGCATGCCCGGAACTCCAAACCATTCCTCCACGCCGTGCAACAGCGTGTTGCATCCGATTCCGGTGCCTATGAACAGGATCTTCCCGTTCCGTTGTACGATCCGTCCCCAAGGGGACTCCCGGGCGCACGGGGTATTGAAGGTTTCATGACCCGCGATAAACGTTTCAGCATCGCGCCCGAACGCGGCCACGCTGTGCGTGGGATGTAAAGATCGAAATACGCCCGGACGTTGGCGAAACAATTCGGAGAGAATCCCCACGCAACTGGGCGTGTTCCGGACGCTGAACCGGGGATTCCCAGTCTTGATCTCGGCGTAGGAAAGCATGGGAAACACCAGGAGCCCTTCGCGGAGATATTCCATCAGCGCGTCGAGGATCCCGTCCGCGCGACCCTCCGTCTCCCCGATCTTCTTAACCGAGGAATGGACGAGAAGCGTATCGGCGGGCTGAATCCCCATCTCCGCTAAATGCTGTTTCAAATTGTTTTTTGTGTACATGGCACTGACCGCGAAGCGATGGATTCGCGGAAAGCAAAGCGGGAGCGCAGGCTCCCGCACTCCATATCGTTTGTTTACCGTCCGTCAGCCGACGGACTATGCGGCCGTCGGAACTCATGGCTACCTTAATAGTTGCCGTTGATAAATAATTACCATTTTTTTCGGACCGGGATGCCGGCGGCGGCAAGTGAGTCCTTGATCCGGCGGATGGTATATTCCCCGGTATGGGTCATACTGGCGATAATAGCGGCGTCGGCACAGCCTTCGGTAAATACCTGGACCAGGTGCTCCGGCTTCCCGGCGCCGCCGGATGCCACAACCGGAATGCGGACCCTGGTGGCGATCAGCCGGGTCAAGTTGATTTCATACCCGTCCCGTGTGCCATCGGCGTCCACCGAGTTGACCACGATCTCGCCAGCGCCCAGATCCTGCGACTTGATTGCCCATGCCAGGGCATCCAGTCCCGTGTGTTCCCTAAAACCCCGGATAGTAACTTCATAGCCGCTGGGAAAACGGACGGGGTCATTTGCCCGGACGGGGTCCATGCCCAGGACAATACATTGGGAACCGAACGCCCGGGCGCCCTCGGCGATGATTGCCGGGGTTTTGACGGCCAGCGAGTTGACCGATATCTTTTCGGCGCCCGCCGCCAGCACCCGTGACATATCATCGAGTCCGGTGATGCCGCCGCCGACGGCAAATGGGATGTGAATGGCCCGGGCCACGGCTTGAACCAGGCCGATATCTATCGGCCGACATTCGGTAGAGGCCGTGATGTCATAAAATACCAGTTCATCGCAGCCGCCGGCGCTGTAGGCGGCGGCCATCTCGACCGGATCGCCCAACTCGACATTGTTCTGGAACCGGACGCCCTTGGTGACTTTACCGTCACGGACATCCAGGCAGGGAATGATGCGCTTGGTTAACATGATTGATAATTCCTACGGCAAATGATTTTGTGCCATCCTTGATTTTCTGTTAATTCATGGCTCTTTACACCCAAATCTATATATGACGACATACGTATTGCGACATTCGGTCATCCTTATCCCGCCGTGGCGGGAGAAGGATCTCGACCTGGCTGAACGTCCTTGAACTTCCTCTCCCGCAGGTGCGGGATCGGAATGACAAACGGTTAAACATGCTGTATTACTTGTATCGCTGTGTGTAAAATCTAAAATCAGATGGGTTTCCACCGGCAAAAGTTTTCCAACAGCCGGAGGCCGATCCGCCCCGATTTTTCCGGGTGGAACTGGGTTGCCGCCAGATTGTTCAAGCCCACCACGGAGGCAAACCGGACGCCGGCGTACTCGGTTTCGCCCAGGATAACCGCGCCGGATGCCGGCGCCGGATAATAGCTGTGCACGAAATAGAATTCACTCCCCTTCGCAATGCCTTCAAAGAGCGGGTGGGGGCGGGACCACGTCACGGTGTTCCATCCGATCTGGGGCACCTTGTCGCGGGGATTGTCCGGCATGAAACGCCTGACCGTGCCCGGAATGATGCCCAAGCCCTGGACGCCGCCGTCCTCTTCAAGCGAATCGAAAATGATCTGGGTGCCGAGGCAGATACCGAGAAACGGCATGCCTTTCTGAACGACCGTTCGCAGGGTCTCGTCCAGGCCCAGGGCGCGAATGCTTTGCATGGCGGCGCCCGCCGATCCCACGCCGGGGAATACCACGCGATCCGCCGCAAGGATCCGGGCCGGATCCGAGGTGATTTCACACGGCACCTTAAGATGGTCAAAGGCCAACTGGACGCTGGTCAGATTGCCCGCTTTGTAATTGACGATCGCGATCATATCATGATCCCGTCCTTGCTATGCCAGCTCTTGATATGGAGCGCGGCGATGCATGGCCTCTGTAGTCCATGGCGTCTTACCGGGTTGCCCCGTAGGCCACTACTCCCGGAGTCGCGTTTCGACACGGATTATTGTGATTTGCCGACAGACTTCTTATGCTGGAACAGGGGTTAAACTGAAGACGCGGGCCAACCGGGATGCTCGTTGAATATCACCATGCCGTAGGGCCGCACGGACATCATCCAGTTTGTAGGCGTCATCCAGCGACAAGCAGGGCGACCAGTCGTTTTCCGTTTCAATCAATTCGACATCAACCTCTGCCGCATACTGTCCCTCGTGAACGAGTTTTGTGTGATGCCTTGTATTCATTTCTTTCTCCTCATGGAATCGCTTGTCCATCGTTTTGGATCTGGCCGGTAGGCTGTCACAACCACAGCCGGAGATACCTGTCCTTTTGGAATACCCCATACCACATGAATCGGGTTCCCATCCCTGTCCCTTTGCAGGACAAGCACGCACGGCCCTTTCGGAAACTCCGGATAATCTTCCGCAACTCTGCCGTTTGACACATCCGACACGATATCCCTGACAAACAGGCGCTCTTCGGCTAGTTCATCATAGCCATGTTCCGATATTCTGATTTCCCCTTTCCGAGCCAGATCAACGATCCGGGATCCGGTGAAATGTCTCATTCATACCATAATACTAGCGTGAAAACGACGATTGGTAAATCGTTTCTTGCAGGTAGCCGCTAGTCAGCTATCAGTGGTCATTTTTCCATCTTTCATCCTTTTCTGTCTTTCACCGAACGTAGGCGCTTTCCGTTTGCGAGCCCGACATGGGGTCACAATGCGTGAGTCCTCACTGATGGTCTTGGCTGTAATGGACTCCGGAAGCATCGCCTTGGGAGACGTAACGTGATATTTCCTGTACGAAAGGGAGCATGTATTCAAGTTCCATATGTCATTTCCTCAAGTCCGAACAGAATTAATAGGACAACATTGATAGTCAAAGGCAATTGCACTTTCGCCTTTAAATACCTGAATCTTCCAAAGAACAATCCTGTCAAATACTTTGTGTCTTGGAGCCTTCGTGGCTGATACTAATGATTGTCTAGATAGCCCACTGCATTGCGGAATAGTTTTAATCCCAGTCCCTCCTCAGGCAGGGTGCCGTCCAGTTTTTGCCGTTGCCACTGGGGGTGGTTTTCCGGGAAGAGGTAGGCTTCGGGGTGGGGCATCAGCCCGAAGATACGGCCGGTCGGATCGCAGAGGCCGGCAATGGCGTTCAGCGATCCGTTGGGATTGTCGGGAAATGTCATGACCGGCGCTCCCGTTGCAGGATCCCCATAACGGCAGGCCACCCCGTGTCCGGCTTCGATCCTTTCCAGCAGGCTCTTGTCGCGGGTGAAAATCTTGCCTTCTCCATGCCGGATCGGCAAAGGCATCCGGGTCAGGCCGCGGGTGAATATGCAGGGGGATTGCGGCTCAAATCCCAGCGTGACCCAGAAGTTCTGAAACGTTCCGCAGTCGTTCTGCATCAGGGCTACGGTCTGGGTAAAATATTGGTTGTCCAGGCCGGGCAGGAGGCCGAGCTTGACCATGACCTGGAAACCGTTACAGACGCCCAGGATCAAATGGCCGCCGGCAATGAACCGCTCCAATTCCTCGCGCAGGTGATGCCGGATGCGCAATGCCAGGACATGCCCGGAACCCATGTGATCGCCGAAGGAGAAGCCGCCGATGAACATCAGCGCCTTGAAATCGCGCAGGCGGTCCGGGGCGTCCAGCAGGTCGTGGAGGTGCACCAGTTGCACCTCGGCGCCGGCCAGTTCCCAGGCGACCCGGGACTCGGCTTCGCAATTGACCCCATAGCCGGTGATGATTAAAACTGAAGGCTTAGATCCCATGCAGAGTTCCTTTGAATACCTTGCGCAACGAATTCAGCTCCGATTGAATCAGGGTATGGCCTTTCTGTCCCGTGATGATCAACTGCGCGTCAGGGGTCGTTTCGCCGACACGGGCGCAAGGTAAATTAGCGAATAACGTTTCAAAATCTCCGGCGTTTTCAGGCGCCACGGTCACAACGAAACGGCTGTTGGATTCGGAAAAGAGAAGGGCATCATCGGTCAACGCGCCGGCGGCGGGAACTAGCGTCAGATCGATGTGCGCGCCCAGGTTGCCGCCCAGCGCGCTCAGGGTAATAGCGACTGCCAGCCCGCCGCGGGTCGGTGTGTGCGATGACCGGAGCAGGCCGCGGGCGATTGCCAGGTTCATGGCCGTGTAGAGGGCCAGTGCCCCGGGAGCATCCAAGTGCGGCACGATTCCTCCGTATCGCTCGGGGGTGCCTTGTTGTTCTGCCGCCATCCGGTGAAACGCGGAGGCGCCCAGTTCGTTCCGGGTCAACCCGATGACGTAAATCAGGTCGCCGGCCCGTTTCATGTCCATGGTGACAGCCTGCCGGATATCACCCATCGGCGCGATCGTGGAAAACAAGACGGTGGGCGGAATGGAAATCTTCCGTCCGCCGCGGGTTGAATCGTTTTTACAGCTGTCTTTGCCGGAAATGCAGGGAACCCGATAAGCGGTGGTGATATCATAGAGCGCCTGGTTGGCCCTGACGAGCTGGGCCAGCTTGTATTGGCCATCCGGCGTTTTCTCGGACTCCACGGGATCGGGCCAGCAGAAGTTGTCCAAGCCGGCGATCAGTCCGAGGGTTCCGCCGGCGCTGATGATTCGACGCACCGCTTCGTCGATCACGGAGGCCATCATCCAATAAGTGTCGATATCGGAATAAAACGGGTTGATGCCCTCGGCGAGCAGAATGCCTTCCTGGCCGGCATAATCAATCCGGAGAATGGTGGCGTCGCTGGGCATGTCGCTGAAGACGCCTCCGTAGGGTTTGACCACGCTCAAGCCTTTGACTTCACCGTCGTACTGGCGGCTTTTGAACTCTTTAGAGCATACATTCAAGCTTCCCAGCAGGTTGCGAAGCGCGCGGGTCCGGTTTCCGCCGCGCATCGGAGCCGGCCCGGGAATATCGGGAGGGGTCCACCGGGCCTCCAAGTCCATGACCGGGCATCCCTTGTAGAGGAAATTCATGTCCAGCCGGCCGACGACGCGCTCGCCATAACGGATAAGAAACACGCCCGAATCGGTAAAGGTGCCCAGGACATTGGCGTCCACATCCCTGCGTTGTGCCAGAGTGAGAAAATCTTTGACGTTGTCGGGCGCCACGGCCAGGGTCATACGTTCCTGGGCTTCGGAGAGAAGGATTTCCCAGGGCTTCAGTCCCTGGTATTTCAGCGGGGCGCGCGCCAGATCCAAGTCGGCGCCGCCGCTCATGCGTCCCATTTCACCGATCGAACAGCTCAGGCCGCCGGCGCCGTTATCGGTGATGCACCGGTACAGGCCGAGATCGCGGGCTTCCAGGAGGAATTCGTACATCTTGCGCTGGGTGATCGGATCGCCGATCTGAACGGCCTGTACCGGCGATTCCGTCCGAAGCTCCTCCGATGAAAACGTCGCGCCGTGAATGCCGTCCTTGCCGATTCGGCCGCCGACCATGACCATGGCGTCGCCGGGAAGCACGACCTTCTCTTCCGAGGGCCGACCGTTGACCTTGACGGGAAGCGTGCCGACGGTTCCGCAAAACACCAGGGGTTTGCCGATAAACCGGTCGGCAAACACTTCCCAGCCCCGTGCCCAGGGAATGCCGCTCTGATTGCCGCCTTCGATGACTCCCAGGTGGACACCATCCCGGATCCGGCGCGGATGCATCAGGCCTTCCGGTAAATGGCCTTTATAGAAAGGAGATCCAAGGCAATAACCCCAGACATTGCAGAGCAGGGCCGCGCCCATGCCCGTGCCCATGGGATCGCGATTGACGCCGACAATACCCGTCATCGCCCCGCCATACGGATCCAGGGCGGAGGGGCTGTTGTGGGTTTCCACCTTGTACACGAGATTCAGGCGTTCATTGAACCGGATGATGCCGGCGTTGTCCGTGAAGACGGAAACCAGCCAGGGAACGGATTCGGCGATTTTGCGCGTGGCGCCTTTCACAAACGTATCGAAGAGGGAATTAATTATCTGTTCCCGGCCCTGTTCATCCACGTAGCGGATCCGCGCGGCAAAGATTTTATGACAGCAATGTTCCGACCATGATTGCGCCACGCATTCCACCTCGACGTCGGTGGGCTGTTCCGGAAGGTGGAGCGCCTGCCGGGCGGCCCGGACGTCCGGGGAATTGAAATAATCGCGAATGGTCCGCATTTCCTCGATGTTGAGCGATAGAATATGCTCGCGGCTGATCCGGACCAGATCGGCGTCGGTCCCTTGAAGATCGAATGGTTGCGCTTCGGGTTCCGGCTTATCGTGAATGGCCGGCACGGAGTCATCCGCCGGATGGGTGCGCCATTCGTCCGCTGAAAACACCTGGAGGGAATGAATCAGCGGATTGGCCAGCAGATCCGTGCCCAGTTGTCGGGCCTGCTCCCGCGACATCTCGGGAGCCCGGATGAAATACTGGAGAGAGGTGTAAACGTCTTCGCCGGGATCCAGAGCTCGGTCGAGTACATCGCTCAGGGCAACCCGGGCGGTGCGTCCGACGTTGTCGGTGACTCCGGGCTTGAAACCCACCTCGATCAGCCAGTCGAACCGGGGCGGACGCAGACGGCCGGCCGCCGAAGTTTCGATGACCGGATCCGTGAACGCCTGCCGAACGGCCTTCAATTCGGACCGGGCCATGGGGGCATCAACTTTATAGACGGTGCGTGTTTGCACCGACCGGATCGGCAAGTTAAGGATTTGCCGGGCTTTAGCCTTCACGCCATGCCCCCGGGCATCATGCGCGCCGCGCTTCAATCCGATTTCAATCCGATAGGGCATGAAAGCATCGTCCAAGCAACCGGGATAATTTACACGTTCTCTGACTGGGCCTTCAGGTTTTCCACTAGAAATTCAATAGCAAGTAGCGGACCTTGTGACAATTGAACAATTTCAGGATTTCTTCCATTGACATCCCCCCCCCTACCTGGCCACGGTTTTAAGGTATTCTTTTTTCCAGGCGTTCATGGCGTCTCTCGGCGATGTATGGCTTAAATATTGCGCAATTATCGCATAATATTCAAGTGGTTAAATTTTGCGGAGTAAAATTTATTCCCACTCGATCGTGGCCGGGGGCTTGGAACTGATGTCATAGACCACGCGGTTAATGCCTCTGACCTCGTTGATGATCCGATTCGAAATACGCGCCAGCAGATCCGATGGCAGGCGGGCCCAGTCGGCGGTCATGCCGTCCTGGCTGGTCACGGCACGCAGGACCGCCGTGTTTTCATAGGTGCGGCCGTCACCCATGACGCCGACGCTGAAAACCGGCAGAAGTACGGTAAACCATTGCCACAGTTCGTGGCGCCGGTCGTAGCGCTCCAGTTCTTCCTGGACGCGGAGATCGGCCTGCTGGAGTAAAGCGACGCGTTCGGCGTTGACTTCCCCGACTATGCGCACGGCCAGGCCGGGGCCCGGAAAAGGCTGACGGTTGATGATGGCATCCGGCAGCCCTAGTTCGCGGCCCAGGGCTCGGACTTCATCCTTGAATAATTCGCGCAAGGGTTCAATCAGCTCGAATTTCAGGTCCGGCGGCAGGCCGCCCACGTTATGGTGGCTCTTGATGGTTGCGGACGGGCCGCCCAGCGGCGACGCGCTCTCAATGACGTCCGGATAGAGGGTGCCCTGGGCCAGGAACTTGATGTTGCCCAGCCGGCGGGCTTCAGCGGCGAAGATATCAATGAAACGCTTGCCAATGATTTTTCGCTTCTGCTCGGGATCGACAATCCCTTTCAAGTCGGTCAGAAATTGGGTGCCGGCATCGACCGGATGCAGGTCGATCCCGAAGGCCCCGCCGAAAGTGGTCTTGACCTGCTCGGCTTCCCCGGCGCGTAGCAGTCCGTTATCAACAAAGATGCAGTGTAATTGCCGGCCAATGGCTTTCTGAAGCAGAACGGCCACGACGGAGGAATCCACCCCGCCGCTCAGTCCGCAGACGACATGTTCTTTTCCGACTTGGCGGCGAACTGTCTCGATGCTCTCCTGGATGAATCCTGTCATCTGCCAGTTTTCCCGGCAGGCGCAGGCCGCGAAAATGAACTGGCGGAGGATGTCGGCGCCGCGGGGTGTATGGACGACTTCAGGATGAAATTGCAGGCCAAAGATTTTTCGCGCGGGGTGCGCCATGGCTGCGTTCGGGCAGGTGTCGGTCTGGGCCAGGCAGATGAAGCCGTCCGGCATGCTTTCCACCTGGTCGCCATGGCTCATCCAGACATCCATCCGATCGGGCAGACCATTAAAGAGAGAACCGGAATCGGTTACCACGATTTGCGCCGGACCATATTCACGGGACTGCCCCGGCTTGACCTTGCCTCCCAGCAGTTTAGCCGTCAACTGCATGCCGTAGCAGATTCCGAGGATTGGGATGCCCAGGTCAAACAGGGCCGGATCGCAGGCGGGGGCGCGGGGGTCAAAAACGCTGGAGGGTCCGCCCGAGAGGATGATTCCGGAAGGCTTCCGGCGCGCGAGGTCGGGCGCGGATGTTTGAAACGAAAGGATTTCAGAATAGACGTGCTGTTCCCGCACGCGCCGCGTGATCAACTGCGTGTATTGAGACCCGAAATCCAGGACCGCTATCCAATCGTGAGTTGTCATAAATGGATTGATGTGTAACATGAACGGGCGCGCTTGACAAGTCGGCATGATGACAGCCGGCATGATGGCCAGTTGTGCTTCGCGAAACCGGATCAAATACAGCTTGAGTGCATTTTGTTTTTCGCTACAGTATCGAAGCGCTTGATTTCGAATGAAATCGAGGTTACCCATGACCGCGCAACGAACAACAGTATTGAGGTGAATCGTGAGCCAGATAAAGCGAAGCGGAAATAAGATGGCAAGTAGCAACGAATCAAAAATCAGACCGAGATGTTTTCCGAAACGGGGCTTGATCGGTCGCGAAGAAAAAGCGGCGGTCATGGCTCTTTTTGACAAGGCGATCGATTCCGGAGATGCCTTTGGATACAATGGCGTCGAGGAGGAAGCCTATTGCCGGGAATTTGCCCGGTTTATGGGCGGCGGCTATGCCGATGCGGTCAATTCGGGTACCACGGCGCTGTACGTGGCTCTGCGCACACTGGATCTGGAGCCGTTTACGGAAATTATCGTCGGCCCGATCACGGATCCGGGCGGGATGATGCCGATCCCCTTGCTGAATTGCATTCCGGTGGTGCCGGATACCGCTCCCGGCTGTTATAATACTGGCCCGGAACAGATCGCGAAGATGATCACGCCGCTGACGAGCGCGATTGTCGTGGCACATATTGCCGGCGAACCGGCGGACATGGCGGGTATTATGGCCTTGGCCAAAAAACGGCGAATCCCGGTGGTGGAAGATTGCGCCCAGGCGCACGGCGCTACGATCGACGGCCGGATGGTGGGGACGTTCGGCGAGGTGGCCGCCTTTTCGACCATGTTCGGCAAACACCATTGCACGGGCGGGCAGGGCGGAGTCGTCTTTACCCGGTGCGAGGATCTGTACTGGGCGGCCCGCAGGGCGTCCGATCGGGGTAAGCCCTTCGGTCTGCCGCCAGGCTCAACCAACAGTATCGCCTCGCTGAATTATAATCTCAACGATTTATCGGCGACTATCGGCCGGATTCAGTTGAAGAAATTGCCCGGAATCATCCGCCGCCGCCGCCAGGTGGTCGCCGGGTTGGCCCGTGGAATTCGCGGGCTGAAATCCGTGTCCATTCCCGTTCCAATTCCCGGCGCCAAGCCGAGCTACTGGTTTTTACGCATGCAGTTTCATCCGGAGGCCGTGACGTGCGATAAAAACACGTTATGCAAGGCCTTGAGCGCCGAGGGGCTTCCCGTCAACTCCAGTTACCGCCATATGCCGCATACGTCGGAATGGTTTGTAAAACGCCGGGTCTTCGGCGCCAGCGGATATCCCTGGACCTCACCGTCCTATAAAGGCAATCCGGATCGGCAATTCCCATGTCCGAACGCAATCGAGGCGACCGAATACCAGTTCAACCTGCAGATTCACGAGAGCTGGAATGCGCGCGATGTGGCCGATGCCGCAGCGACTTTCAAGAAGGTGGAAAAGGTTTTCTTGAAGGCCTGATCGATTCATCTATCCATCTGGCAGGTTGGACAGATATGCGTGCTCCGTTGGCCGATCTTCAGTCGCCGGATGAGGGAGCCGCAGCGGGAACAGGGTTCTCCGGTTTGCTGGTAGACGCGCAGGAACTCCTGATGGCGTCCGCGCCGGCCTTTCAGGCCTGAGAAATTGGATTTTCCCGAACCCAGCGATGTGCCCGCATAGCGAATGCCACGCTTTAATATTTTCCGGATTGCCAGGAATAGGGATCGGGCTTCGGCCTGATTCAACGTCTCCGCCCGGCGCCGGGGATGGAGCCGGGCTTCCCACAGCGCCTCATCCGTGTAGATGTTGCCTAGTCCCGCCAGGAACGCCTGATCCAGCAGGAGCGGCTTCAATAAACGCCGGTGTGTTGCCAGGTGAGCCGTAAATTGAGATAACCGGAAGGCGCGGCCTAGCGGTTCAGGTCCCAACTTTTGAAGGATTTGTTCGGGATGCCGCGTCAGATGCCAGCGGCCGAATTTACGCGTATCTCGGTACCGAAGTTCCTGCCCATTATCCAGGCTCAAGACCAGGTGCTCATGGCGTTCCCGGGTAGTTGCGGGCGCTTTCAGTGTGAATTGCCCCGTCATACGCAAATGGACCAGGATGGTTTCCCCGCCGGAAAGCTGGAATATGATGTACTTGCCGCGCCGGGTGATTTCCTGGATGGTTTGATATTTTATCCGCGCTGCGAATGACTTGGGCGAACACCCGGCGATGAGCCGGGACCAGCGCACACGGACGTCCCGGATGCAACGGCCTTCCAATCCGGCCTTCCGGAGGTCGCGGACCACGGTTTCGACTTCAGGCAGTTCGGGCATGGGCAGATTCCTTTGATTCAATATAGCGCAAGCACGGGCAGGATTCAATGCGAGTTAGCCCAGCGCTCCGAATTCCCGGCAGGCCTCGCAGAAGGTGGCGATGCCCGGTCGTCACCAGCGAAATAGCGGGTCATTGGATGGGCCGGGGAATATTCATCTTGAATTCTCCGCTTTTGTTATGGTAGGGAATACCTGTTCTGAAGCTTTTTACTACTATTAGACTAATCGTTCGTCAAATGAAAGGGATAACGATGTCGAAAAACGTGATTGTGGCTCAATCGGGCGGACCGTCACCGGTAATCAATAATTCGTTGCGCGGTGTGATTGACGCTTGCCTGGCATACCCCGAAGAGTTTGGCCGGATTTACGGCGCCTGGCACGGTATTGAAGGTGTTCTGAAAGAGGAACTGCTGGATATCTCCGTCCAGGATCTCAAGGAAATAGCCCTGCTGGCAACCACTCCGGCCGCCGGCGCCATCGGCACCTGCCGCTACAAGCTCAAGGAAAAGCAGGTCCGTGATTTCGCCCGGGTCGTAGATGTGATGAAGGCGCATGATATCGGCTATTTCTTTTACATTGGCGGTAATGATTCCATGGACACGGCCCACAAGATCAGCCGGATCGCCCGCGAACAGGGACTTGATCTGATCGCCACCGGCGTCCCCAAGACGATCGATAACGACGTCGGCGATTCGGAATTCAAGCTGATCGATCATACGCCCGGTTATGGTTCTGTGGCCCGGTACTGGGCCTGCTGTATCCAGAATGCCAACGAGGAAAACGCCGGATCCTGTCCCGCCGACCCGGTCCTGGTCATGCAAATGATGGGGCGGAAGATCGGCTACATTCCCGCCGCCGCCCGCCTGGCGGATCCCCGTCGGGAAATGCCCCTCCAGATTTACATGCCGGAATCGGGGCTGACAATCGACCAGCTTGCGGATAACGTCAATGACGAGCTGAAACGGAGCGGCCGGTGCCTGGTGGCGCTCAGCGAAGGTTTTGATGTCGGCGAAATTGGCGCGGCGAAGGACGCTTTTGGTCATGTCGAGTTCGGCGCCAGCAAGATGACGGCCCAGCAGGTCGTGGTTTCTTATTTGAATTCCAAGGGACTGGCCGCGCGCGGGGATGCCCGGGGCCATGTAGCGGGCACGGATCAGCGGGACACCACCGCGTATGCGTCCACGGTTGACTTGGAGGAAGCCTATCAGGTGGGGCGTCAGGCCGTGGCGATTGCCCGGAAAGACGGCAACGGCTGGATGGCCACGATTCTGCGTCAGCCGGGAAAGAAATACGCGGTCCGTTACGATAAGGTTTCATTGGAGCTTGTGGCCAATAGTGAACGGTCGTTTCCCTTGCAATGGCTGAGCTCCAGCAAAATTGACGTTACGGATGCATTTCTGGATTATGCCCGGCCATTGATCGGCACGAAGTGGGCCAGGATCCCGCTGGCAAAAGGGATCCAGCGTTTCGCCAGGTTTCGCCCGGTCTTCGCGGAGAAAAAGTGTCCGGCCTATGTCCCGGAAGCGTATCAGAAATAGCCGGACCAGATTCATCACCGTAAGGATCCGTTTATGACGAAGAACGGCGGCCAGAGTCCGCCGCTGCAGAAGAACAGGAGCGGAGAATGGCGGCAAGGGAGGATGCGTGGATCGCGGAATTGCAACAGCTTCGCGATCGGGGATTGGAACGGCAGATCAGGCAATATCCGGAAGCCGGCGGAAAAATCCGGGTTGATGACCGGCTGCTTCTGAATTTTTCCAGCAACGACTACCTGGGCCTGGCTCGAAATCCCGACGTGATGGCTTCCTCCGAATCTGCTCTGCGCCGCTGGGGTGCCGGCAGTGGCGCCTCCCGCCTGGTAACCGGGTCATTGCCCTGTCATGACGAACTCGATCAACGGCTGGCGGTTTGCAAGGGGTATCCGGCGGCGCTGGTTTTCGGGAGCGGCTTCCTGGCCAATGTCGGGATCATTCCCGCCCTGCTGGAACGCACCGATTGGATTGTCGTGGATCGTCTGGCGCATGCCAGCCTGATTGACGCCGCCATATTAAGCCGGGCGGTACTCCATCGCTTTCAGCATAATGACGCCGTGCATTTGGATGCGATTCTCGGGAAAAAACCTTCCGCCGTGAAATGCCTCATCGTCACGGAATCGGTGTTCAGCATGGATGGTGATCTGGCACCGCTGAAGGCCATTGCGGACGTTGCCCAGCGGCACGAAGCGCTGCTGATGGTGGATGAAGCCCATGCCACCGGAATTTTCGGGCCTGGCGGCGGGGGACTTGTGCGGGAATTGAATCTCGAAAGTTGTGTGGCCATTGCCATGGGCACACTCAGCAAGGCGCTGGGCAGTTATGGCGGGTTTGTGGCCTGTTCGGAAACGTTAAGGAGCATCCTGGTTAACCGTGCGCGATCTCTTATTTTTAGCACCAGCCTCCCGCCGGCAGTAATTGGCGCCGCTTTGGGAGCTCTGCAATATCTCGAAACGCATCCGTCGCTGGGAGCGATGCTGCTGGATCGGTCCGCCCGTTTCCGGGCCAGGCTTCATGCGGCCGGATTCCAGACCGGCGGTTCTGCCAGCCAGATTATTCCGTTGATCGTGGGTGATAATCACAAGACCCTGCGGTTCGCTCAGCGGCTCCAAAAGCATGGTATTCTGACCGTGGCCATCCGCCCGCCGACCGTGCCGCCGGGCACGGCCCGCCTCCGGCTGTCCGTGACTCTGGATCATTCTCCGGAAGACCTGGAACAAGCGGCGGATATCCTGGTTCGGGATGCCCGCGACGAGGGGATCCTGTGACGGCTGGGTATATTTATGAATCCAATTATTATGATTGCAGGCTGGGGGCATACCGCCGAAACGATGAACGGACTGTCTGACGCTCTGGCATCCGGTTCCGATGTCAGTGCTGTTTCAATCCATGATCTGGCCGTGAATGGGAATTCTCCGTCTCCAACGAATAATCCATTGCAGTTCTCTGGCGTGCGGCGCGCCATCGAACCGCCGCTATCCGTCAGCCGACGGATTGTAGCGGCCGTTCGTGCGAACGGCAATCCGCGGTTCTGTCGAACCGCATCTATCCGTCAGCCGACGGATTGTAGCGACCGCTCGTTAGAACGGCAAAGTTGCCGAAGGGATAAACTAACTGACGGTATGTCGTCTTATGCCGAGGGGCTCTTATCGCTGATTGAGGAAAAGGGCGGATCGTCCATGGTAATCGGCTGGTCGCTGGGCGGTCTTGTGGCCTTGGAAACAGCCTGCAATTGGCCCGAACGGGTCAGCCGGCTGGTGCTGGTGTCCGCTACGCCGCGATTCTGCTCCGGCGAGGGCTATTCATTTGGTATTCCGGTTCAGAATATCCGGGCCATGAATTTGGGGTTAAAGCGGGAATTTCATAAAACCATGACAGGATTTTATCGGCTGGCGGCTGAGCCTTTCAAGGAACCGTTGCCGGCGATCCGGGATCAGTGGAATCAGGTGTCCGGATGGATCGATGAACTGGCGGGCGGACTTCATTATCTGATGAATACCGACCTTCGCGAGGATCTGCATCGGATTCATAGTCCGGTGCTGATGCTCCATGGGAGGGAGGATCACGTAATACCCTGGCAGGCCGCCGCTACCGCAAGTCGCGCATTGCCTGACAGCCGGTTGTGCCTGTATGATGCCGTCGGGCATGATCTTCCGCTTCGGGAACCGGAGAGATTGGCAGAGGATATTCGCGGGTTTTTGTCCTAGTACGGACGAAGGCCGCCACCAAAATTGGATGACCTCAGGAAAATAAAAAGATGCCGGCTAGTAGTATTAATCCGTCGAAAAATACGATGGCCATAGCCGCGCGGTTCTCGGCGGCCTCCGGCACGTATCATGAAGCAGCCGCCGTCCAACGGAACGTGGCCGAGTCCCTGGGGCGTTTTTTTCCGGATGTGCCGCCGACGGCGCATATTCTTGAAATCGGATGCGGGACCGGCGTGTTGACCGCGATTGTGCGCCGCCGATATCCCGGGCTCTGGATTGATGTGGTTGATGTTTCCGCGCGCATGATTGCCCAAGCGAGAACCAGGATGGGGTTCGATAACCGGATTCGTTGCCGGGTCGTGGATTTGCGCCATGTTCCGACAACCCGATTGTATCCCCTGATCGTCAGCAGTTCGTCTTTGCATTGGATCAATCCGTTGGAAGAAGGGCTTGCCAAGATGGCGGCCTTGCTGGAACCCGGAGGCCGGGTGGTGTTTTCACTGATGACTCATGGGACGCTCGGTGAACTCCGGAAATGCCGCCTGCGCGTGGCGCCGCATAAAACACCGGCGGGAAGCCTGCCGACCTTGCGGCAGGTGCGCCACGGATTGCGATATGCCGGACTGACTGTGTTGGATGATCGAAAGGAAATCCGCCGGATTGAGTATCCGTCGGCGGAACTGTTTCTCCGCCATATTCATGACCAGGGACTCACCGGAGGGGCGGTGTCAACATCCTGCCTTCCTTTGAATCGGCGGGAACTCCTGGAGGTAATCAAGACCTACCAGGCTTCATATCCCGCCGGCGCCGGCGTGGTCGCCAGTTATCATGTTGCTTATTTCGTGGCCAGAAAGAGTGGGGGCTGATGGCAGGGAGCGGATCAGGCTTGTTCATAACGGGAACGGATACGGGCGTCGGCAAAACCGTGATCAGCGCGGCCGTGGTATCGCTCCTCCGGGTCCGGGGGATTGACGCGTTTCCCATGAAACCGGTTCAGACCGGATGCCTTCGGCACGGGAAGGAGTGGACGGCCCCGGACTTGGAATTCTGCCTTCGCATGGCCGGATTAAAAGTATCTCAGGCGGAGAAACGGCTGATGATGCCCTATGGCTTCAAGAAAGCCTGTTCTCCCCATCTGGCCGCCGCGTTGGAACACAGGCGGATTGGGATCAGTTCCATTCAAAATTCATTCCGTATCTTACGGCGCCGTCATGACCTGATGATTGTGGAAGGTGCGGGAGGTCTTCTGGTCCCGTTGAACGAGCGGAATACCATGCTTGATTTGATGAAGGCGCTGGCGCTTCCCGTGATCCTTGTGGCCCGGCCGGGATTGGGGACTATCAATCATACCCTGCTTTCGCTTGGCGAGCTGCGCTGGGCCGGTCTTCCGGTGGCCGGGGTGATTTTTAACGAAACGAAGAAAAGGGGATGGGGACTGATCGAGCGGGATAATATGGCCGTTATTGCGCGGCGGGGCCGGGTGCGGATTCTGGGCCGGCTTCCGTTCATTTCGGATTGGGAATCGCCTTCATTCCGATCCTTCTGCGAACGGCATTTGCATCCCATGATTCCGTGGCTGAACTCATTCGGTCGCGAGGAATCGCGTCCCTATCTTTCAAACAAAAGGAAACAGAGCAGTGGACACGCATCAATATCGTGAGCAGGATCGGCAGGCGCTCTGGCATCCCTATACCGCACAGTCCGCGATGGAAAAGCCATTTCCTGTCATCGTGCGGGGAGAAGGTGTGTCCCTGATCGATACGGACGGGAACCGGTATCTGGACGCCATTTCCTCATGGTGGGCGTGCAACTTGGGGCATACTCATCCGCGTCTTGTTCAAGCTATCCAGTGCCAGGCCTCCCAACTCCAGCACAGCATTCTCGGTAATATGTCGCATCCCAGGGCCATTGAACTGGCCGCCGCGATCACGGCGCTGTTCGGGGGGGAAGCGACGCGTGTTTTTTTTGCCGGCGATGGCGCCAGCGCAGTGGAGGCGGCTCTGAAAATCGCCGTCCAGTACTGGTATAACCTGGGCCGTCCGGAGCGGCATCGTTTCGTTTCGCTGGAAAATTCCTATCACGGCGACACGTTGGGCGCCGTGTCCGTCGGTTATCTCGATGGCTTTCATCAGCCGGTCCAGCCGCTGCTGTTTCCGGCATATCGTGCCGAAGCCCCATTTTGCGCCGGCTGTCGCTGGAATCTGACGCCCCCAACTTGCCGAATCGAATGTTTCGCGTCCATGGAGTCGATCCTCACCCGGCATGCCGATGAAATTGCCGCCGTAATCGTCGAGCCACTTTGCCAGGGCGCCGCCGGCATGCGCATGTACGCGCCGGCATATCTGGCGAAGCTCGCTGAACTCTGTCACCGGTATCAGGTGTTGCTGATCGTCGATGAAATAGCCATGGGCTTCGGACGCACCGGCCGGATGTTCGCGTTCGAGCATGCCGGCATCCGGCCGGATATCGTCTGCCTGGGGAAAGGACTATCCGGCGGCTATCAGCCGATCAGCGCCACCGTGGTGAAAGCATCCATCTACAAGACATTTCACGATCAGCCCGAAGATCATACCTTTTATCACGGTCATACGTTCGCGGGTAATCCCATCGCCGCGGCCGTCGCGCTGGAAGTGTTGAGCATCTATCGGGAGGAAGGCATTGTCGCGCGGACGGAACGGATGGGCGCCGTACTGGCCCGGGAGATGGAGCGATTCAAGGATCTGCCGGGTGTCAAGCGGGTACGGCGCCTGGGGATGATTGCCGCCCTGGAGCTGGACGATGGAACGAACCGGCCTTCCCCAGGCCGGGCGCAGGCTGTTTGTCATCATTTGCTGGCCCAAGGTATATTGGTTCGTCCCCTGGGGTCGGTGTTGTATCTCATGCCGCCGCTGATTATTGGCAAGGAGGTATTGGTCAAATTGGTTGCTGACGTGTACCGGGCAATTCAAGATACCGCAAGAACGTAGGGCGGATGATCGCATATTTCCATCTTTATGGCTTTCAGACTATTTGACTGCCAACCGTCCACGGCGCCGGCGGCAGGTCCTGGCCCCAGCCTGTTGGCCGTGCTCCCATCTGAAGCTCCAGAATGCCGCCGTTCAGCAGTTCCGACGATCGCAGGTAGGGACGGTCTATCGCTTGCCCGTTCAGCCTGGCTGACTGGACGTAGATGTTAGTCTCATCATTATTGGCGGCCTGGATGATGAACGTTCCACCGGCCACATCCAGTTCCGCGCTGGTAAAGAGCGGGCTCCCGATCAGGTACAAGCCCTGGGCAATGGCCGGGAAAAGCCCCAGCGCGCTCCAGACATACCACGATGACAACCCGCCTGAATCATCATTGCCCGGCAGGCCGCCCCGGCCGGTGGTATACCGATGCTTCATGACCGTGCGCACCACATCGCACACCCGGTCGTGCCGTCCAAGGTAAGCGTAAACGTAAGGGACTTCCATGTCCGACTCGTTATTCAGGCCCTCGAATCGGTACTTTTCCGGCAGGGTATCACTGCCGAAGGTCGCGACATGCACCGGGCGCAGACGGGCCTGCGGATATCCGAAGAACGCGTCCAAATCGGCGATGAGATTTTCCCTGCCTCCATTATACTCGATGAGTGCGGGCACGTCATGCCAGACGGTAAATGAATAATTCCAGCTTTCGCCTTCATAGAAAGAGCCTTTGCATATCTTCCCGCCCGGCCGGGAATACTGTTGTCTCCAATGGTTTACCCGCTCGGTCCATTGCTTAGCCGTGCCCGGTTCGCCCGCGGCACATGCGACTTGAGCGATGCTGAAGGCCGCCAGGGCGTAATCGATCCCGGGCTTGCCTTCAGGCGGATTGGCGGCTGGGAAAATGTCCTGGAGTATCTTCAGCGCCCGCCGCCAGTTGATTCCCTTCAGGCCGATGCTGGCCGCATGGCCGATGATGGGAAATGAGAGAGCCAGTCCCTGACAGTCCTGGGCCAGCAGGCTGTTCAGCGGCCGGACCAGGATCATGTTGGCCGGGCGACGGACTTCCTCGTACACGTTCAAAAGCCCATTAATCATGTCGCGTGCCCGATTCGGATACAATGCCATCACCAACGGAAGCTGGGTCTTACCTTGGTCCCACAATGTCGCGAAGTCGAGGAATAGCGCTCGATCTTCATTCCACGATGGATTTTCGCCGGTGGCATCAATCGGCTTGATCAGGCTGTGATAGAGGGCGCTGTAGAATATCTGTCTTGCTCCGACCGCGGGGGCGTCGATCCGGATGCGCGACAGACAACCGTTCCATACGTCGCGCGCTTCGGCGGCGGCTTGGTCGAAGTGTTTGCCAAAAAACTCGTTGCGGTAGTGTTCGGCCGCTTTGTGCACACTGTGCAGTGAGAACCCGATCTTTAACTCCAGCGTGTGTGAGCCGGGACCGGCGAACTGAACGCCGCCGGCCGCCGCCGGGGAACAAACAGGGATATCGCGCCCGTCATCGTGCGCCCATCGTCCCTTGGTAGAGGGCTCGATGACGCAGAAGAAGTGCAGTGGCAGGCTGGTTGGCGTCTGGATGGTTCCCTCGATGCTCGCGCCGTCGATGGCGCGAACGACTGCGCTGGCGGAGGAACTTAAAACCTTGGACCCCAAGCCACGACGTCCCGGCTGGTCAAGGAATCGCGGGTCTTCTCGGTAGTTGAACGGCAGGTCCAGGCGCAGACGGGGGAGCAATCCGGTCGGATACCGGAAACGGTACATGACGCCGTGCGGGGTGACGGTGACTTCGGCGCGGACACCACCATGTCCGAGCGTTACGGCATAATAGCCGGCCGAGGCCTGCTCGTCGACCAGGTCCCAAACGGGAGTACCACCCGGCCATGCGCTTGCCAAGGGGGTTACCAGCAGGTAGTTGTAATATTCCGCGATCATGCCGGTCCCGCTATGCTGGAAGTGCGTGAAGCCCAGGCACTGGATGCGATCCAGGAGCCGTCTGGGACGCCCGTTATAGTTGGTTTCGTAAGGGCCGTAGCCGCTGGGATATCCGCCGGTATAGGCGCAGGCCGACACCATTCCGAACGGCCGGCAGGCCCCGGGATGCGTATTGCCCGGCCAGGCTTTCAGCCACTGCCATGAGGCCGCCAGTGTACCAGCCGGCCGCTTCTCAACGGTTGTTTCGAAGTTGCCCAGAAACGGGTCCACAAAAGCCGCGATATCTTCTGACATGCGAATCTCCGTTAATCAAGAACCTGGTGTAGTGTGTCATAATTGCATTTTCTTATGAACGTGTATTTTGTGAGGTAGAGCCGGGTTTTCCGCCATAGGCGGATCCGCCTCCGGCGGAAAAGCCAGTGCTACCAAGATAATAAGTCACAAAAAGATAAATAAACTTTTGCATGAAACACTACACTAGAGTTCTTTGCCCGTCGTGGCCTTGGATCAGGCTCAGCATTTCCCGGGCGGCGGCTTCGGGATTGGCGGCGGCGGTGACTGCGGTAACGACGGCAATGGTCCGCGCTCCGGCCTGGAGCAAATCGGGAATATGCTCGCGTTTGATCCCGCCCATGACGGTGAAGGGAACCCTGGCGGCCTTCGCAAGGATTCGCAATCCTTCCAGTCCGAGAAATTCGCCGGACCACGATTTGGTCTGCGTCGGAAACAGAGGTCCGATGTTGATATATGACGCTCCGGCGGTCTGGGCGACTTCGACTTCCGCCGCGTTGTGCGTTGAGGCGCCGATAATAAGATCCGGCGCCAGCTTGCGCGCCATGGCCACCGGGAAATCGGTCTGCCCCAGGTGAACGCCGTCGGCGCCAATGCCCATTGCCACGTCAAGCCGATCGTTAATGATCAGGAGATCGTCGGTTTCTGCCGTCAGCCGGCGCACTTGTTCCGCCAGCCGGACGAAATCGGGCAAGGGCATGTTTTTTTCCCGCAGTTGGATCAGGCGGACGCCGCCAGCCAGTGCCGCCTTGATGATGTCCAGCGTTGATCGTCCGCGGGATAGTTCCTGGGAGGTGACCAGGTACAGGCCGGCCCGGCAAAACCGCGCCATGCGTTGCTCGTGGATACTCATAATGATGGCATCATCGAAACACAGAATCCCAGTTCTTCAATACCGGTTCGAACCCCAGGCGATGCAGCATGGCGCAAAAAGTGGCCATGTCGCGGTTATCGCTGATGATGAATTGACCGTTTTCCGCCAGGCTTTCATAATGGTAACCGCCCACGGTGGTTTTGCTGGCAATGCTCATCTTGCAGATGCCGATTCCTGCCATGCCGTCGCGAAAGGCGGCGCTTTCCCGGGTGGATAAGGTAAGGGTGACATCGGGCATACAAAGGCGGAACGCGAAGATCAACTGGGCCAGGAATCGGTCATCCACAGTAAAAGCGGGCATGAATCCGCCTTGCTGGGGACGGATTCGAGGGAATGACACGGATATCCCGGCCTGCCAGAAGTTTTTGCGCAAGTAATCAATGTGCCGGTACAAGGCGATGGCGTCGGCGACAGGATCGGCTAATCCCAGCAATATCCCCAGCCCGGCAGTACGCAGGCCGCCTGAGAGCGCCCGGGCGGGCGATTCAACGCGATCCATGTAATTCTGTTTTGGACCCCAGCGATGCAGGCGGGCATACACTTCAGGATCGTAGGTTTCCTGGTACAACGTCAGTCCCGTGCATCCGATTTGAGCCAGCTCCCGGTATTCTTCAACCGTCATGGGAAAGGTCTCGATGGTGACAAGATGAAACCGTTCGGCGGCCAGGGCCACGGCCTGGCGCAGATAATCAAAATCTGCCTTGGGATTGCGCTCACCCGTCAACAGCAGTATTTCATCGAATCCCATGGCCTTCATCGTATCCATTTCGGCGATCATCTCGTCCGTTTCCAGCCGGCGCCGGCGCCGGGGCCGGTCGGCGGCAAACCCGCAATAAGCACAGCCGCTCCCGCAATAATCGGAGAGATACAGGGGGGCATACAATGAAATCGTCCGTCCGAAATGGCGCCGGGTCAGGGACTGGGCTTGCCGGGCCATGGACTCAAGCAGCGTCGGCGCGACGGGGGACAGCAGGGCGGCAAAATCCGCCGGCGTCGCTGATTCCGTGGCCAGCGCGTTGCTGACCATCCGGCCGCCGGCGTTTCGAGCTCTCGGGAGCCAGGGAGATGGATCCAGCCATTCGGGAATGGACGGAGGAGTGACCATATATGGCACTATGCTTACTTGCCGCAGAACCGGCAAGGAAAATAAATTCTACGCAGTAGAATCTATCAATGATGGGCCGAAGAATGACCGCTCTTGCGTTTCCAGAACATCATGAAGACGGCCACCGAAATGATCGCCAGGAACATGATCAACCAGAACATGAGGGGGTGATCTTTGTTGAACGGCATTTTTACATTCATGGAAAATGCGCTAACAACAAAGGTGGGCACCATGATTCCGATGACAATGACGTTCAGGGTCTTCATCAAAATATTGAGGTTGTTTCCCACAATGGAGGCCCGGGCGTCCATCAGGCTGGCCAGAATGTTCGAGTAGATTTCAGCCTGCTTGTTGCACTGGGCGTTCTCGATGGTAATGTCGTCGAGCAGATCCATGTTGTCCTGCGTCAGGCTCAGCTTGGCGGCGTTGTTTTTTATTTTTCCAATAAGCATGGCGTTGGAGTTAATGGCGCTCAGATAATACACCAGGCTTTTTTCCAGGGTGAACAGGTTGAGCAGGTATTTATTTTCCATGGCGGTGTTGATTTTCTGCTCCAGGGAGTCCGTGATCATATTGATGACTTTCAGATGCTCCAGGTAATGGTAAATCGTGCGGCCGATCATGCGCAAGCAGAGGTCCGGCAGAGATGCTATCTTCTGGAAAAGCTTTCCGGTAAAGATGGGAACATCCTCGGACAACAGTACGATAACCCGATCCTTAAACAGGAACACGCCCACCGACGCCACTTTGAACAAGAACTGGTCCTTGGAGGAATAATTCTTCGGGCGCTTGAAAATCATGGCGATATGTTCCGGCTCGAATTCGAGCCGCGATAATTCATCGGGATCCAGCGCCGAATTCAAGGTGTGCTCGTCGAGGCGGTAATCATCCAGCAGGTGTTTGCGCTCGGCTTCGTCCGGATTGATGAAGACAAGGATCTGGCCCTGCTGGTCCTCGGTTTCGACAACTTTGCTTTCCGACAATAGATAGCGTTTTAACATTGGAATATCGCGGTCGTTTATGATTAACTATTTCTATCGCGGCACTGATTGTAACCAAGCGTTGGCATTATCTTACAACGCACAGATTAGTCGAAGCGACAATCTTTTCATCGAAAAATGAAGAAGTGAAAACAGCGACTAACAGTCGTCAAAAAAGAAGGTATTTGTAATCCAATTGACGCATGAAGTCAATGGCAAAATAGCAGCGCGGCCCGAACAGAGATACCCGGGGTTGCATATCAAGGAGAGGATGATTACCATGGCATTGACACTGGAATGGGAAGCAAGAATCAAGCGCTGGCGAGCAGGATTAAAGGAAAACTTCTATCGGTCGCTTGGGTTGTTAGACGTGGCGGGGTTTACTACCCTGGATCAGTTGACTGCGCGCCAAGCCTTATCCGGAACCTTCAAGCCGATCAAGCCTGGCGCGCGGTGGGGCGCAAAATGGGAATATGGCTGGTTCAAGACAACCGTGGTTCTTCCCGCGGGGGCGTTGAATCGCCGCATAGAATTAAAAATGGACGTCGGGGCTGAAAGCCGGATATTGGTCAACGGCAGCGAAGCCGGCGGCCGCGACCCTTGGCATGAAAGTCTCCCCCTGACCGGGCGTGGTAAAACCGGTCAACGCTTCAAAATTCTGGTCGAGGCTTATGCCGGCCATGGTCCTCATGTTTGCAGCGTCGGTCCGGCCACACCCCCTGGCCGGATCACCGTGCCTGAGCCGCCTTCGACCCAGGCGGCGATGGGCCAATGCACATTCGGCATCTGGGAGGAAGATGTCTATCAACTCTGGTGCGACGTGGAGACGCTGTATGGCTTGAGGTCCAGTCTCGACCATAATCTCCTGCGCGTGGATGAAATCGATACCGGTCTGCGGGAGTTTACCCTTTTGGTTGATCTTGAAGCTCCTTATGTTGAGATGCTCAACGGAATACGGGCCGCCCGCAAGCGGCTGAAACCGCTCCTGAATTGCATCAACGGGTCTACGGCTCCCCTGCTGTATGCTTTTGGCCATTCCCATATTGACGTGGCCTGGCTGTGGCCGCTGGCTGAGACGGAGCGCAAATGCGCCCGGACCATCGGCACCCAATTGGCGCTCATGACGCAATACCCGGAGTTCAAGTTCCTTCAGAGCCAGCCGCATCTCTATGGGATGACCAAGCGCCTCTATCCCGAGGTTTATGCCCGGCTCCGGAATGCCGTGCGGCGCGGACAGTTCATCCCCGAAGGCGGAATGTGGGTAGAGGCCGATACCAATATCTCGGGCGGTGAAAGCCTGATCCGTCAATTCATCCACGGCAAGCGGTTTTTCCGGGACGAGTTTGGAATTAACAGCGAATTACTCTGGCTCCCCGATGTCTTCGGTTATTCGGGCAACATGCCCCAGCTCATGCGCGGCTGCGGCATTAAGTATTTCTCCACCGCCAAGATATTCTGGAACTACTACGGTGGCGAACCTTTTCCTTTTAATACCTTTATTTGGGAAGGCATTGACGGTTCCGAAGTGCTGGCCCACTTCTGCACCGACTATAGTTCGTGCGTCGATCCGGAAAGCCTTCAGAAACGCTGGAATGAGCGGGTGCAGAAGGGCGGCATCAATGCCCGCTTACTGCCCTTCGGCTATGGCGATGGCGGGGGAGGACCCACTCGGGATCACTTGGAATACCTCCGGCGGGCAAGGAATCTGGAAGGACTGCCAAAGACGCGCATGGCCTCGCCCCTTGAATTCTTCAGGGATCTGGAGAAGCGGGGGACACCTGAAGCGCGCTATGTCGGCGAGCTGTACTTCCAGTGTCATCGCGGCACTTACACGTCCCAGGCCAGGACCAAGCGCGGCAACCGCAAGAGCGAGTTTGCGCTCCGTGAAGCCGAACTCTGGTCGGTCGTTGCCCGGGCACTGCATGGATTCAAAATCCCGCTGGCCTCGTTGGACACGATGTGGAAGAAAGTGCTCTTGAACCAATTCCATGATATCATTCCAGGGTCATCCATCCGGCGCGTTTACGTTGAAGCCAACCAGGCCTATGCTGAAGTTATCCGGTTTGCCTCCAATACAACGCGGCAGGCGGTCGCGCGTTTGAGTGGCCGGGGGCGCGGTGTTGTCGTCTTCAATTCTCTGGCATGGAACCGCAGCGCGCTGGTGCCTTTGCCCAGGGGCATCCGGGGTGCGCGTAACGAGGCCGGCGATCCCCTGCCTGTTCAAGATATGAATGGAATCGCGTGGACCGAAGTCACGGTTCCCTCCTGCGGCTGGACAACGATCCACCCGCAAACGACGCCCTTAATGCCGGCCAACGCCATGCAGGCTACCGATCGTCGGCTGGAAAACGAAGTGATCCGGATCATCTTCAATGCTCAGGGCGAGATCACCAGTATTTTTGACAAGGAAACCGGCCGTGAACTGGCCGCCGGTCTCTGCAATAGCTTGAAAATGTACAAGGATGTTCCATCGAACTGGGATGCCTGGGATATTGACAGCATGTACAAAGACACGCCGGTGCCTCTGACTGACCAGGCGCGGATCAAGGTTACGGCTCGCGGCCCGTTGTATGCCGTGCTCCATGTGACCCGGCGCTTGAAATCATCAATGATGGAACAGGAAATCCGCCTGCGTCGGAACAGTCGTTGTGTTGAATTCCATACGATCGTTGACTGGAAAGAAAGCCATCATCTGCTGAAGGCGGCGTTCCCGGTCAACATTCATAGCCATGAAGCGTTGCATGAAATCCAATTTGGACATATCCGCCGCCCAACGCATGGATCGCGTCCGTTCGATGCCGATCGCTTTGAAGTGGCTTGTCAGAAATGGTCGGCCCTTTGCGAGGAAAATCAGGGCATCGCCATTCTTAATGACTGTAAATACGGCGTGGATGTGAGCGATAATAGCATCAACCTGACGCTCCTGCGTTCGCCGCTGGCGCCGGACATGACGGCCGACAAGGGGCGGCAGGAATTCACCTATGCTTTCTATGCCTGGAACGGAGGCCTGATGGAATCACGGGTGGTCCGGGAAGCCTATGAGTTGAATGTTCCCGTGTTCAGCGTGCCTGGAAAAGCCGGCGCGCAATCCCTCTTCAGGATTGACGCTCCGAACATCATGATCGAAACCATCAAGCCGGCGGAGGATGGTTCGCCGCATATCATCGTGCGGCTATATGAGACCATGCGTTCCGCCACCCGGTGTGTCTTGGAGACTTCCCTGCCGTTCAAATCGGCGATTGTGACCGACATGCTCGAACGAAAAACACAAGGCAAACTCGATGCCCGCGCCGGCAAAATTAAATTATCATTCAGGCCATTTGAGATCAAAACGATTCGCTTGCAGATAAAATGACCGGAAAGAAAAGTGATTTTCAGTGATGCATGTTGAAAACTCATGACATGTTGATCTTAGCCATGGATCAATCAACCGATTGCGGCAGTTTGGCTCTGCTCCAAGACGAGCACGTTCTTGGTGAAATGAGCTGGACGGACAGCCGCTGCCATCGTCAACAGTTGTTTGATCGGTTGCCGGCTTTGCTGGAACGGACATCCCTTGCCTTGAGCCAGGTTGATTGTTTTGCCGTGGGTCTGGGTCCAGGTTCCTATACGGGATTGCGCATGGCGGTTGCCACGGTGATGGGGTTGGCCCTGCCGGATCGGCGTTCTGTTTATGGCGTCAGCAGTGCGGAAGCCATGGCAGCGGCATTCCTGGCCGAGTCGGTCGCGGTATCGGCCATGGTTATCGGAGATGCCCGACGCCATCAACTCTGGGCGCGCCTATTCACGCGTCAGGAAGGGGGTTGCGCGGCGGCTTCACCCTGGATGCTCCGTGAACCTGAGGCGTTGGCGGAATTGCAGGCTTCGGCTTGGATTACACCGGACTGGGACCGCATTGGTTTTTTGTTAAAAGCGCAGGTTCCCTCCGCCTGCCGGCTGATTGAAGAGCGGCGGATTCCCACTGCGGCATTGGTGGGACTTGCGGCTTGCCGGAGGATCCGCGCGGCAATCCCCTCGGAACCGCTGACCCCGATTTACCTGCATCCGGCGGTCGCTGTGCCGCGTCCTCCGGCTTCGGCGCCGGCCGCAGCAGGGTAATTTCAACCAGATCCATTCAAATCTGTATTTCGGTGCCGCTGATTCTTGAATACGAATCTACCGCGCAAAGGAGGGACCCACTTCCATGAAAATGATATTCGATCCTTTGACGATCAAGAATCTGGTCCTTTCGTCGCGCCTGGTTCGCAGCGCCACGGCCGAACGTCTGGCCATGGAAAACCCTGAAGATGGGGAACAGATGGGGGCTACCTATGCGGCCCTGGCTCGCGGAGGCGTGGGATTGATCATTACTGGGCATATCGCGGTGCATCCTGCTGGTCGTCTCGATCCGCTTATGGCTGGCCTATATAGCGACCAACAGGTCGAAGCCTGGCGCCAGGCGGTCGCGCTGACCCATGTGGCGGGCGGTCTGCTCGTGGCTCAGCTCAATCACGGGGGCGGACGGTCCCGGCCTGTCGGCGATGCCCCGGTTTGCGTCTCCTGCCTGCCGGATCGCCCGCACGACCCGATGCAAGGCGCGCCGCTCGATTTCGCCATGATCGAAATGCTGATTTCGGCGTTTGCCCAAACAGCCCGGCTCGCACAGGACGTAGGCATGAATGGCGTTCAAATCCACGCCGCTCATGGATATCTTGGCAGTCAGTTTCTTTCACCAGCTACCAATCAGCGCTCTGATGAATGGGGCGGATCGATCGAGAACCGGTCCCGATTCCTGCGGCGTGTTGTCCAATCGGTTCGCGCGGCCGTAGGAGCAAACTTCCCAGTGGGGATGAAATTGGGCGCCTGCGATGATGATCCTGCCGGGTTGCGGATTGAGGATGCATTGCGGGCTGTAACCTGGTTCCAGGAAGACGGCCTGGACTTCATTGAAATTTCAGGGGCATTCCGCTCCGATATCTGCAGGCGGAAGGTCAAACCGGGCGTTAGTGAAGGCTATTACGTGCCGCTGGCGCGGCAATTCAAGGAAACACTTTCAATTCCGGTGATTGCTGTCGGCGGTTTTCGCAGTCTGGGGATGATGAACGAGGCCATCGGATCGGGCGCCTGCGATGCGATTTCCATGGCGCGCCCGTTGATCCGCCGGCCGGATATCCTGAACGTCCTGAAGCAGGGGGGGGCAAGCGACTGTCTCAGCTGTAATTTATGCCTGCTCCACAATGAGCCGCGGACCCAATGCCATGCCGTGAATCGAATTTCAGGAAAGAGCCGTGTCAAAGGAGGCGCAAAATAGGAGCAGGTTTCGCGTAGCACCCAGAACATCCCGGATTATTTGGGGCGCATGCCAAGTCAGTTCTCTGTTGACTCGGCATAACGAATACCTATCATGCCTGCAAAAAACTTGAGCATGAGGACGAGGTCTATGGCGCAGAATAGAAATCCGAGCGCAACCGGTATTGAGACGGATTCATGTGTCGGGTCGGCAACCGATACCGATCACGGGCAAGAAGTTGCCCGGGCATTCGCACTAAGCTCGCCGCATCTGCGTCTCAGTCAGATCATTCTTGTTGATGTAACGGATCGACACAACGAACTGGTACATGAGCAGCAGTGGCTGCTTCATCCATCGGAGGGATTATCCCTTTCAGGCAATCTTTTTGTGATCGAGAATCTTGCCGAAGGATCCGGCATGATCCTGATCAAGCAAGCTCCATTGCCGTGGGCGCGGCCAACTCCTGTGGCCAGCGATCTGCGAATCACACCCCGCAAAGGCATCGGATTTGATTTTGCTTTGCTTGAGACGCCGGGCTGTACGGCAGACTCCTGGGAAATACTTGAATATCGCGGTGGGTTTGTACAGCGGACCTGTGTTCTGCATGAGTGGCAGAGCAGGCAACGTCCGGCAACGCCCAGTCATGCCTTGCCCCGTTTCCTGACCAACACCTGGGGAGATCGTTCACAAGACAGCCGAATTCGGGCCGATTTCATCGAAGCAGAAATCGATGCGGCGCATCAGTTGGGGGTTGATGTGGTTCAGATTGATGACGGATGGCAAAGGGGGGTAACTGCCAATTCGGCCGAAGCGAGACAAAGGGGTGGGGTTTGGGAAGGATTCTGGAATGCGGATCCCAATTTCTGGACCCCGCATCCGGAGCGGTTTAGGCTGGGACTCCAGCCCATTGCGGATCGGGCCCGAGCCAAGGGCATGAACATTGGTTTATGGTTCGCGCCTGACTCCTGGAACGAATTCTCGAACTGGCGCCAAGATGCCGATCTGATTTTGGATATTTTCACCACCGTGGGTGTTGAACACTTCAAGGTGGACGGAGTGAAGGCGACAACCGAATTGGCATTCCAAAACTTACGACGTTTTTTCAAGGCCGCGCTGGATGGCAGTCAGGGGAAGGTGGTGTTTGATCTCGACATCACGGCCGGGATTCGTCCCGGATATTTTGGCGCCATGGAGGTGGGGCCCCTTTTTGTGGAGAATCGTTACACGGATTGGCATAAATACTGGCCCCACCAAACGCTGCGGAATCTGTGGAAGCTGTCCCGCTGGGTGGATCCGCGAAGGTTGCGGATGGAGTTCCTGAATAATACGAGAAACGTCGAGCTGTATGCCAATGACCCTCTGGCGCCTTCCCATTATACCTCGGCCACCCTTTTTGCCACGGTAATGTTCTCCAATCCGCTTGGGTGGTTTGAGGTCTCAAATCTCCCAAGGTTCTATCTTGAATCGGTCTCCGAACTGGTTCAGACATGGAAGACCCATCGTGAAAACCTGTTCGGCGGTTCGATCATTCCGATTGGCGAAGAACCGGATGGATTTTCCTACACGGGGTTCATGTCTTTGTCGGAAACCCATGATGACGGTTATATCCTGATTTTTCGCGAGTTGCACCCCAAGGATCAAATCTCTTTTGAGCTTCCGAATGTCGGACTTGAGGAATGCAAATGGGAGTTGCTTGTTTCCGAAGGAACCGTTGAATCCCGGGGGGACATGCTTTTGGTTAACATCCCCAAACGATTAGGATTTCTATTTGCCCGATTCACCCGGGCAAAGTGTTGACCCCATTCTTCCGCAATCCTTCCTCAAAGACGCTTGCAAAAACACGGCCGCCTTCTACAATCCCCCCAAAGAAAGGAATACGTAATGGCCGATAAACCAATGACCGCGATTTCGCCCACCCGGGCTGAAGATTATCCCGAATGGTATCAACAGGTGGTTCGCGCCGGAGATCTTGCGGAGTTGTCGCCGGTCCGCGGCTGTATGGTGATCAAGCCCTGGGGCTACAGCCTGTGGGAAAATATCCAGCGCGTCCTGAATGGCATGTTCAAGGCCACCGGACATCGCAACGCCTACTTCCCGCTGTTCATTCCCCTCAGTTTTCTTGAAAAGGAAGCCGCTCACGTCGAGGGCTTTGCCAAGGAATGCGCCGTGGTGACCCATCATCGGCTGGAACTCAATGCCGAGCGGAAACTGGTTCCCGCTGGAGAATTGGAGGAGCCGCTGGTGGTCCGGCCGACGTCCGAAACGATCATCGGCGCCATGTTTGCCAAATGGATCCAGTCCTACCGGGACTTGCCCCTGCTCATCAACCAATGGGCGAACATTGTCCGCTGGGAAATGCGGACGCGCCTCTTCCTGCGCACCACCGAGTTTCTCTGGCAGGAGGGGCATACCGCCCACGCCACCGAAGCCGAAGCCCGCGAGGAAACGGAGCGGATGCTGAAAGTCTACGCCGAATTTGCGGAACAATACATGGCCATGCCGGTGATCATGGGCGAGAAAACAGCCGCCGAGCGGTTCCCCGGCGCCGTCGCCACCTACAGCATCGAGGCCATGATGCAGGACCGCAAGGCGCTCCAGGCAGGAACGTCCCATTTCCTCGGACAAAACTTCTCGCGCGCCTCCGAAATCAAGTTCCTCGACGCCGCCGGCAAGGAGCAGTTTGCCTGGACGACGTCCTGGGGCGTGTCCACGCGCCTGATCGGCGGAATGGTCATGGCACACAGCGATGACGACGGCCTGATCCTCCCGCCGCGCCTGGCATCCGCCCACGTGGTGATCCTGCCCATCCTGCATAAGGAAGCTGTTCGCACCGAGGTGCTGGGCTATTGCGATCGTCTGGCGGCGGAATTGCGCGCGCTGAACTATTGCGGTCAGCCGGTGACCGTCGAACTGGATACGCGCGAGGGGCGGGGAGGGGAGAAGGTTTGGAATTGGATTAAGAAAGGCATTCCCATTCGTCTGGAGATTGGTCCACGGGATATTGCCGCCGATTCCGTGAGTATGACGCGCCGGGATCGGCCGCACAAGGAGCGGGTCAATGTGCCGCGGGCGGAACTGGTTCGGACACTGGTGTCAAAGTTGGAGGAAATCCAGCAGAGTCTGCTGGAACGTGCCCGCACCCATCGCGATCAGAATATGCGCCGCATTGATTCCAAGGAGGAATTGGTCCGGTTCTTTACCCCGCAAAACGCGGAGAAACCTGAAATCCACGGCGGCTTTGCCCTGTGCCACTGGGCCGGCGACGCCGCCGCAGAAGCCCAGGTTGCCAAAGATATGGGCGTGACCATCCGGTGCATTCCACTGGAGAGCGAAGCGGAACCGGGCCGCTGTATCTTTACGGATCAGCCCAGCACTCGCCGCGTCGTCTTTGCCAAGGCGTATTGATCGATGGCTTCGTAGGGCGGAAAGCGGGGATGAGGACGGCGGCACGCCGGACTCCTTGCTTGGCTTTCTTTTCTAATTCAGCCCTCAAATCATTGCCGTAGACAAGTCCGATCGCTTCACCCAAGGCCGGGGAAAGCCGACGCGACGGATTCCGTCTCCGGGAATTACATCTGAAAGAAAGCGCATCTTCTTCAAGCGACAGCGCGGTATCGCCCTCCGAGAAGGCCAGCGGCCAGAGCAGACAGGCTTTGGGCTTTACCTGCGCGAGGGGGATTCCAAGAGTCAAGCCGACGGTGTGCAGCGAACACCGGATCCTATGGTCGGACACAAAGGCGAAGATGCAAAGGCCGCTTTCGGTCGTATCGATCGCGTAGATCCCCGGCTCCACTTCATCAAACACGTTGTCGTATCCGCCGGCCGTTCTGAGATGAGGGCAGAGTTTAACCACCTCAGGCAAGACCTGGATGATCCGGTTTAGTTCTTTGGCATCAACGCATACCTCGTACCGTGCGCAGCAACAGGTCTCCACCCTGGTACAGCCTTGGCAGGCGTGATCCATCGAAAGGATTGACGCGAGGTTAATCTGCATGCGGTTTCGATGTTTACACCGCAGGCATTTTCGCCCCCGGGTGGTGAGAGTCTTCGATCTCATTTCAGTCTTAATAATCATTTATCTTAAAGTTAGATCCGGTTTGTGATTTCAATCAGGTGGTACCCAAACTGGGTCTTGACGGGACCATGGACTTTCCCGACTTCCTTGGTGAAGACAACTTCATCGAATTCCCTGACCATCTGGCCCGGGGCAAATTCCCCCAAGTTTCCGCCTTCCAGTCCGGAAGGACACTGGGAATGCTTTTTGGCCACGGCGGCGAAATCGGCGCCGGCTTCGATTTGTTTCTTGAGTTCTTCGCATTCCGCCTGGGAGCGGACAAGGATATGACGCGCTTTAGCTTTGGCCATGATGGTCTCCTTTTGTTGTTAATAAAATGGCGCTACTGTCCGGTGTTCAGTGTTCGGGGGTACAGTCAACCAGGAAGCAATGATTCCTCTTCCTCGCCATATTCGCACGTTGGCATAACGGGGTTCCACCAGCCAATTCTCCGATCACCGAACAATGAACACTTTCTTATCCAACCGGTGGCTGGGCAACGCAGTCGCCGACCTTGGCCTGTCTCAGGATTTCGACAAACCGGTCCACCTGGGGGGCGCCTTCCGCCGGGGACCAGGCGGCGAAATCGGCCGCCTGGCTCGCGTCGTAAGGTCCCTGTTTTATTTCGAGGAATACCGAGTCGTCGGCCGCCGGGAGCCAAACGTGCCAGGCATTCGCCGGAAGTTCAAATCCGATGGTATCCGCAGCGGGCCCAACCGCCATCCTTTCCGTCACCAGCCCGCTATCATCGAGGAGCACCACATCGAACTGTCCGCGAAGCACGACCGCAAACTCCCATGTCTGTGGATGCCGGTGAGGTCGGAAATAGGAATCTCGCTTGGCGGCAATCAACAACCGCTGAATGGGGTCCGCCGGCGACTCATGCATATTATGATTAGTGCGTTTCCGGACGTGTGCGCCGGCCCGATCCGTCAAGGCGTCAATCAGTTTCGAGGTGATCTTTTTCATTTGAATCCATTCCGGCAAAGTTCGGCAGATAGGCGCCCAATATGGTAAGCCGTTTTTGCAACAACCGGATATCGATGCCGCGTGAGTCGAGACCGGCCTCGGCCATCATGGCGGCCGCCACGCCGGCCGCCTGGCCGGTGATATAACAGCCGGGCATTACCCGGATGGAGGCTTGCATGTTTCGGTCCGTACTGACACATCGTCCGGACACCAGGACGTTCTTCAGTCCTTTGGGAGTCAGAATTCGGTAGGGGATGCCGTAGCTTTCCCCTTTCCCTAGCCGGAGCGTTGTGATTTCCTTGTAGAACTTTTCGTAACTTTGCTTATCCGGCTTGGCAATGTGGATGTCGATCGGGTAGGAGTAGCGGCCGATCTCGTCATCAAATACGGCCCGGCTGTTGAAATCATCAATATTCAGGATGTAATCGCCGATAATGCGCCGGGTCTCGCGGACGCCTAGAAGCGCTCCCGTGGCCACAAGATCCATCTTTTCAAATCCCTTGAGATATTGCTTGTAATAGCGCTCATACTCCAGCAGGGATTTCCGGCCCCATACGTAGGCGGCCGTCAGGGATTCCTCGTCGGTTCCGTCGAGCTGGAACGTGTGGCCGATATTACCGCCACCGATGTTAGTTCCAACCTGATACATGCCGGGCAAGTGCCGGTCTTCCAAAGTGAATACACCGTCCTTGAAGGCATCCTCGATCCGGTGATTGCCGGCGCCCAGGCCCCCATTCCGCACCTTATCCCAGTCGATCCCCGTCCATAAACTGCACAGCGTACCGGGCATCATCTGGCCGAGATCGTCTCCTTTTTTATAAGGCGCTCCGGCCAGGGCCGACAAATCGCCGTCTCCAGTGGCGTCCACAAAGACCTTGGCCCTAATCGCGTATAAGCCGGATTTAGCGGCGCAAATCGCCTCCCCCACGCTTCCATTCTCCAGCGTGACATCGACCAGATGGGTGTGGAACGAAAAAGCAACGCCAGCCTCTTTCAGCATTTCGTCATAAACCCGCTTCAGGACTTCTGCCCGGATGCCCATTCCTTCAGGAGGTACCGTGCCATCCGCTGTTCGCAAGCGTTTTAAAATCTCTGCCCCCATGCCGCCAGCCAGGAAATTGACACCGTCGGTGAATTGCATAAAGCATGGAACCATGCCGGCCGTGCCCATGCCGCCCAGACAGCTATGGGCTTCGATCAATCGGACCGAAGCGCCTTGGCGCGCTCCAGCCACGGCGGCGGCCATACCGGCCGGTCCGCCGCCGACAACCAGGATGTCCGCCTGGTGCCGAACGGCCAGATCTTTCCGAAAAGCTATGGTTGATTTCAACATTGGTTTCCTCGTCCTGATAGAGGTTGCATAGACAGCATAGATGATGGCTGGCTAAAGACAACCATATTTAAGTATCCTTTGACGCGGCAATCCGGATAATAGGTAACCCATCATTCATGGGGTGAGGACCGGTTGGATATATGCTGATTTTCCGGTTGTAGGGGCCGTTCGATAGAACGGTCCGTCAGCTGACGGACGGTTCTTCCCGCTGGGAGCAGGACAAGCTCGAACCGCCGCTACACCCCCCTATAACTGATAATCATTAAGCATTATGGTAAAAGATGGTTGACGGCGCCACGCTATGGTATAAGAATTGGCCTTAACCTTCGGCATATAGGAATACGCCCATGATGACTCCACGAGAACGATTCGTTACCGCACTGGAACGTCGTCCGCTGTCCGGACGAGTGCCCCATTTCGAACTGGTGTTTTTTCTGACCATGGAGGCGTTCGGAAAAGTGTGGCCGGGACACCGGATATTTTCCCAGTGGGACCAGATGTCGGCCAAGGAACAGAAACTGCAGATCGCCGACGCGGCCTCCGTCTACATTGCCATTGCCAGTCGCTACGATCACAGTGCGATCTTTATCCACGGTATCGGAGGGGTGCCGGACAGCGAGCGGCTGATAGCGGATGATATCCGCCGCCAGACCGGCAAGGAGTATTTCCTGATGCGGCATGGTGACGCCACCTTGAGCATCCCCGGCGGCAACAGCATGGTGGACTTCTCCCTGCGGCTGGTCGACGATCCCGTCGGCATCAAGCGCGATTGCGAAGACTTGGTTGCCGAACAGGTTGCCCGCGCCGAGAAGGAAAAAGACCTTGGCCTGTGGGACGGCTTTGCGCTCTGTGCCGACTACTGCCTCAACACGGGTCCGTTCCTGAGCCCCGCAATGTTCGCCGAATTCGTCACCCCCTACCTGGCGAAGCTCGTGACGGCCTACCGGGGCATGGGCTACTACACGATCAAACATACAGATGGGAATATCATGCCGATCCTAGATCAGTTGGTCCAATGCCGACCGCACGCCCTGCACTCGCTCGACCCCCAGGCCGGCGTGGACATGGCCGAGGTCAAGCGCCGTCACGGTCGCGAGCTGTGCCTGATCGGCAACGTCAACTGCGCCCTGCTGCAGACGGGAACCGACGCCGAGTGCATCGCGGCGGCCCGCTATGCGCTACAGCATGGCATGCCCGGCGGCGGATACATCTTTTCCACCAGCAACTGCATCTACACGGGCATGCCGCTCCATCGCTACGAACTGATGCTTGATGTCTGGCGGCGGGAAGGGAATTATTGATCATCTCAACCAACGTCCAACCGTTGAACTCGGCCAAAAATGCGATCATCGCCTGGCCCCAGGAAACAAACCGGTTTGACTATGTCGCCAGCGAATAGTGGGCCGGCGGCGAATCTTTGCTTCCGTGTTATCAAAAAAAGCAGGGGGGTAATAAATAGAACGTTAAGGCTGACTTTTCGGCGAGTCTTCGAGCCGTAAAGTCCGGCCTCTGGTTCGACTTATCATTTCATCCGGCTATCCATGGCTGCCTTCGCGATGGGCTTCACTTTTTCGAGATCGTCTTCGGATTTGATTGGATATTGCGTCCACTCATCGTCTGCGTTGTATGTGCCTATCTGGTAGTACTGCCGCCTTGGGTAAAGATAAGCGAAGACTCGATTGTTGATTTTCATGGAAATGGCAAATGAAATGGCGTCCAGCGAAATGCTTCCTGGCTTCCAGTTCTTAATTTCTTCAAGAAGGGCCTCGACACGCGTGCGCACTGCCGCATCAGTTATGTAATTCATGTGATCGCTCAAGTGAGTGATCTCTATGACATCGGGTGCCGATGGAATCTCCTGCTCTGAAAAGGCGGGGATAATTTCCTCCTCGCCTTCGATTTTGAGGCAGACATACGTGAACAGTGATGGACGAATGCTGAGCCACTTGCACCGATTCACCAAGGTCTGCGAGAAACTCGGAGCGATCAGGAACAGACGAGGTTGTTTTGTGGCATCGACAGAGTGGTGTTTATACAATCGAGCGAATGCTTCCGCACGTGTACTGACGTAATCGTAATAATCGAGACCTTGGAACAACATGCCGTCGTCCTGTTTGACTTTCAGTTCAACAACGACAAGTGACTTGCCGCTGTCCACCATGAGGACATCCAGCCTGCCGCCTGTCGTTGATTTCTGGTGGTCCATGTAAACGAGTTCCTTCTCAATCTTGTCAGAACGACGGCGCACTAATTCCTCAAATTGCTGTTCCGAAATGTCATTTACCGTTATGTAGTCTTTCATGTTTTCCTCTCTGGTCGAACGTGGCTGTTGACCGGCACCCCGGCGCAGGGGTGGCCGGGTATGCGCTACGCATACCCGGCCGGCCCGAGCACGGGGCGGAGCCGCCGTCTGCGGCGGTGAACGGTCGAACGCGTTGTTCTCCGCCGCAAGGCGGAGGACAATGCGCTCGACTGACGGGCAACAGCCACGTTCACCGCCGCCTTGCGGCGGGGAACGTGACGGGTCACGCGCGGCGGGTGCGCCGTCGCGTGCACCCGGTTGTTCGCTCAATCCATCAGTCAATTGGGACTCCCAGCGAGCGCCAGAAGACCGGCTCATGCACTATCCTGATTCCGTACTGTCTCGCCTTCTTTGCTTTGCCCGACTGAGTGTTTGGATCGGCCACGACCAGGAGGTCCAGTTTCTTTGTCACAGACGGCAGAACTCGGAGGCCTTTGTTTACCGCAAGTTGCTCGGCCATTTCACGAGTAATGAGTTGACCTCGCATGGAGCAACCGCACTCACCGGTGAAGCACACGGCTTTCCCAGTCCACTCCTCGACAAGAGTTGCGCTTGCATCGGAGAGGGCGGTGCTCTCGCAGGAGCCCAAGAGGTTGTGGAGTTGATCGTCCGACAAGCGCCCGAATCCGAGTAACTGTGCTGCCAACTGGATTTCTCGCCGTTCCGCTTCGGTGATGCGCCGGTCTGCCCACGCGGCCTTGGCCAACTGCGAAAGGTAATCCAAGTGAATTGCTTTGACGCGGTCAAAACTCAGGCCCCAATGGGTAGCAACGTCTACAAGGGAATTACCCTCGTACTCTTCAACACGGCCGTCTTCGAGTGCACGCCACAGAAGGGCGCGGTAGTCCCTTTCTCCTTCTGGCTGAGACGCGTCGGCGGAGCCGGCGGATAGACGTTCGGCAAGGCGTTGAACATAGCTGGGGACCGCTGGGGTGGCGCTTTCAAGACTCCCTCTCGGGAAAAGACTACCGCGCGGCGTATGAAGAACCGGCCAGGTCGGGGGGGCACAAGGCACGAGCCGGGCAAGCAGATCGGGAATCTGCAAGAGCATCCTCTGCAGAAGGGCTGCGGCAGCGCGGGCATCATGGAGAGCGGCGTGGGCTTTTCCGTGGTATTTGATCCCGTGTTCTGTACAACACGCCGACAGCGTCCCCCCACCTGCAAGGGCCATGGTGTCGAGCGAGGCGTAGCGAGGCATTTCAACACCGATTCGGCCATACTCCGACTGCAGGAAAGATACATCGAACCTGACATTGTGCCCGACCAACGCGATTGAGCCGCACAGGAACTCAGCCAGATGCCCAGCGATTTGTGCAAAGCGAGGTGCATTAATGATGTCGGACGCCGTAAGGCCGTGAACACTTGTTGGGCCGATATCTCGTTCAGGGTTCACGAGTGTCGCCAGCTCGGCCGAAATCCCCTGCCCTGGCACCACGAGAACGGCAGCTACCTCGACCACGCGATCATGGCGGTAGGGATTCAACCCGGTGGTTTCAACATCGATTACTGCCAGCGGTTTCATCGTTTTCTTCGGAGCGAACGCCCCGCCTGAACCTCGGCGCGGAACGCGCCGTAGCGTTCCAGGCGGTTGTTCGACCAGTCATAGGTGCACGACTTCGAGAGCGGGAATACTGGCAGCAATCCACTCTGCGGCGACACGGCGATGGCATTTCTCTGCTGTTGATTCCGAGCAAAGAAGGCAGACTGACTTTGAAATGAAGATGCCGTCATCAATCGTGGAGAGGGCGTTCCGCTGTGCCAGCAAGTCACGGTACGCAGTTTCGTACCGTCCGAAATCGTGGTCAGCATGGTAGGCGTTGCGGATTGCCTTCGTTGGGGCGAAACTCTTCCAGTACTGGTAGCCTATGCCGACAAGACCGAGGAAGAACTCAAGGTCTCGTGCCTTGGTGTATCCCGCCAACTGGCCGCTGTTGTTGAGGCGCACGTCCCCCACCAGCGTGACTCCGTTGTCCTGAAGAAGCCGGATGAACTCCCGTGCACTCTTCTGCGTGAAGCCGATGGTGTAGAGCTTAGGCATGTGAAGTCCCTCAGATAGCTAGGACCCCCTGAACTGCGACATCAAGTCGTGAGGCGTCGTCAAGCGTGCCGTCAGCTCGGATGTGAGAAACTGTAATGCTGTCCAACTTGTGGCATTCTGGCACGGCCTTGCGTAGGAGGGCCGTGGCAATGAGCTTGTGCCGGTGGCACTTGCAGGGGTCCTCTTCCGAACACATGATGGCGGTGGGCCTCCGAAGGGCGGTGCGCATGAGGTCCACAAGGCCTGCTCGAAACTGCGGGTCCTCGAACACGGCGTCGTCGTTCCGCAAACCGGCGCTGTTCGTCTGGTCTTCTCGCTTTCCGCCGAGTCGGTCCCCCATCCATTCGTAGGTGAAGCCATGCGCGCGAAGGTAGGCCGATAGGGCATCCTTGCCGAAGTCGGTCATGTATTTGCTGTACGGCACACTACGGACGTCGGCCAAGTGCGTAACTCCGTGTTCGGTAAGCAGATCCGCGAAATGCCCCACGTCCAGGTTCGAGTGGCCGATGGTGAACAGCACGAGGTCGAAACGTCGGTTCCCATTCATGTCAGTACTCTATCACACCGCGTCGGTGAAGTCATAGCCATAGTTCGCAAAGCAGCGTCCCTTCAGCCAGTCGGGAATCGTAAAGACCCCTGAAACCTGCCGCCATGTCTGGCCCTGCCATTCCCGCGTGATCCCGATTCGTATGAAGACCTCTTTCCCGGAAAGGGCAGCCGACAGCCGTGGGACGACATGCTCACGATCATGGAGCCACAAGTACTTGGCAGCGGCGAGCCAGTTGCAGTCCGTGACGGGAAGGCGGCGGTGGTAGTCTCCGGCTTGGTCTCGGAATGAAAGGTATGCCTTGATGTTGGCACTGTACAATCGGACGCTGACCTCCGGCGTGTCCTTCGGTTTCACGATGACCAGTGAGCGGGCTTGGTCGCACAGTGCCCGCTCAAGTGAGGTATCCGTGTGCTTCTGCAGGATGCGACGCTTCTCCTGCTCGGTGGGGACCTCAACGAGCCGAGGCTTGACGGAACCGTCAATGAGCCAATCCTCAGTGTGAAATGCGGCTTGAGGCACTGGCTTGACGAACTCCAATTCCACTTTGACCAACGGGCGGATGACCACCTGACCTTCGACAAACAGGAAATCTGTTTTGATGCCGGGACGGTTCGGGTACGGAATCTCGGGCCGGACGAAGGTGCCGTTTTGGTCAATGCCGCTGACGCAAACGAAGCCGTGGCGCATCCGCGTCACCCCGGTCACGAATATGGTCTTCTTCATCTTACCTCCGGGTCGAACGTCCGACCTAACGAGCAAGTGGAAACCGCGTCGGCGCGGCTTTCACTTGTCGCGTTCAGGTCTTTGTTCGGCATGTCCTTTATCGGGATGTTTGAGGTAGAGTTTATTCCTGCCGAAGTCGATCACTGCGCAGTGCGTTAAGAGGATGTCGTTGCCCAGTTCCACTCCGGGTTTATTGTGGCCTCCAGGGGATGATATTACATTTATGTATGGAAAGCATGTGGTAAATGCGCCGAGCTTGAATTCGCGAATCGAAACGCGCCACGTCCTGTCCTTGGCGTCATCATGCGTTGCCCCACGGAGGGGTGAGGAAGTGCCGGGGATTTCCGTGCCCAGTTTACCGGCCAACGCCGCATCAATACATGTCACCGATGATCCGGTGTCAACACAGCCATCCCATTTGTTCCCATCCATGCTTATCGGCAAGAACCATTTCTTCCTCTCGTCATTCCATCGCATCTCGATGGATTGGTAGCCGTTTGTCTTCATCAGGCTGTCCAGACCGATACGGTCTGCGAGGGATTTGTCTGGGTCGTGTAGAAAAAGCGACCCGGACGAGCAATCCATAATGGCTTTGGTCGTCTTAATAAAGGGACTACCAATAATACCGAAAGCCTCCCATCGGTCTGGCAACAAATCCGGATCATTCGGCCTGAACTTAGTATGCTTGTTGGGGATCACTAGTGCGCGCTCCGTCGGATCAACGCCAAAGCCGAAGTTGTGCAGCGATACCAAAGTCATTTCTCCAATGCTGGTGCTGGTCTTCGTGGTCGCCAAGTTCCATGAATCAATAAGAGACTGAAAAATCAAATAATTGCCGGCTCCAGAATCCACAAGAAAGTAGGCGTCACGATCTCCACAGCGTACAGGCATCTCATAAAGCCCTGAACCTGTAAGGCACAAGCGTGTTTTTTTGTACCCGGATTGTGTGAGCAATGCCTCAAGTGGGGAGTTCTGCTTCTGAACGATTGTTGTCAGATGTTTGTCTCGACCTAAAATAGCCTGAGCTTGTTTCAACTTGTAAGGACCAAAATACCAGTTCAGGTTTGACCGCAGGAAGATCGTCTCATCGGCTAACAAACCGATAGACAGTAGTGATATCAATACCACCGCAATTAATGCTCGCTTCATGGTTCTCAATCCTTTCCAGTGCCGAACGAATAGCGTTTTATCCCAAGTGCTGCGAGTATACCGCGCTGGCGTGGGGAGACAAGCGATTTTCGAGCAGCATTTGGGATAAAACGTTGTTGGACGGAGCCGCGGAGCGACTGACTAT
>Ga0180014_1000013_pt1 | contig 45232 bp, 42 predicted proteins | sample KR13_S1_MetaG_FD_116507 | JGI IMG/M metagenome (GOLD analysis project Ga0180014, IMG submission 116507) | Groundwater microbial communities from the Olkiluoto Island deep subsurface site, Finland - KR13_S1_MetaG | ecosystem: Environmental > Aquatic > Deep subsurface > Groundwater | place... | reverse complement strand
GAAGATGCTGTCGGCGTCGGATTTGGTGGTGTGGATCCGGGACGGGGCGATCAACCGGGTGGCAAGGCGGGATGAAGTAACAATAGAGGTCGGCTCCATCGACGGCCAAACGCTGGCTTGACGCTATGGATAAGCAGCTTCATGACGAGGTAACGCATTGTTTTGCCTGGGACGGATTTTCGTTTCAGGTGCCACGAGATTGGAATCTCTCCGAATATGCGCTTCTGCGGGATGTGTCCTGGATTCGGATGGAGGATGATAGCGCGGTCCGGCTTGACGTGGAATGGACCCGTTCGCGCCGTCCCATCGACATGGAGCGGATGCGGAAACAATTTAGCGCCGTCGCCAAGTCCATGACGACGGCGGGCGCTGAGACCCAGTCGGTGGAGGAGCTTCCGGACGGCTGGTCGGCATTTCTTTATTCCATGCCCGACGGCAGGCACCTTCTTGCCGCGTTTCGTTACGTGCCCGGTTCCGATTTTTTCTGCTTATTGAAGATCCATTTCAAATCGGTCAGCCGGCGGGAACCGCCCCGTATCCTTCATCGAATCGCGTCCACGTTTCAGCTTCACGAGCAGGATGTCGTGCCGTGGGAGCTGTTTGATATCCGTTTTCTATTAAATCGTGATTTTCGGCTCCTGTCAACGTCGTTTCAGGCCGGCCGCCAGTTGATGATCTTTGAATGGCGCCTGCGCATATTCTATCTCTGGTTTTTTTCATTGGCGGATCTGGTGCTCAGGGAAAAATCCATGGAAGCCTGGTGCGCGACCTTCCTGAACGGCTTCAAGGGAATCCGGGGTTCCAGGTTTACGGCGGGCGAACAGTCCGGCGTTATTTTAAGCCGGCATCTTTGGCGTTATCCGCTGGGGCATATCGATGAAATCGTTCGCATGTGTTTCCGGTACCGCGCGCATTGCAGGCATCTTGCCGCGCAAAACCAGATCGCGCTGTGGGTGTTTCAATACCGGACTAACGCCGACCTGGATAAGCTGGCTCTGGATGTAACGCCGTCCGATATAATGTGAGTATCCCAGCCGCCAAGTCGGAAAAAACATGACGATATTCCGCCCGCATTGATGCCCCCCCCCAAGGTTTCTCGCGACGTCTTGAAAAGACTTGCATGCTGATTATCATCGGCTAGAATGTCGGTGTTTCTATGCATAATAACCGGGGGTGCCATGCCGGACAAGGCCTTGCAGGAATTGTGCCGTGTCGTTGCCGCCCTGCGTCATCCGCGGGAGGCGGAGGACTTCCTGCGGGCCCTGCTGACCCCCGCCGAGCGCGCCCGGATTGCTTTGCGCTGGCGCTTGGTATGCCTGCTGGAAGCCGGTATGAAACAGCGGGCAATTGCCGATAAACTGGGCATCAGCCTCTGTAAGATTACGCGCGGATCCCGGGAACTGAAACACGGTCCGTCGTGCTTTCGCAATCATGTGAGAAAGAGTATTCAGTAGAATCAGCAAGGAAAGGAATGCCGTCCATGAGTGCCCAATCGAAAGTGGTATTGAGCGACAACGACATGCCCCGCCAGTGGTATAACATCCAAGCCGACCTGCCGCATCCCCTGCCGCCGCCGGTGGGCAAGGATGGGAAGCCGATCGGACCCGATGCCCTGGCGCCCGTGTTTCCCATGAACCTGATCGAGCAGGAGGTCAGCACCCAGCGCTGGATCGATATTCCCGAAGAGGTGATCGAGAAATTGCTGTTATGGCGGCCCAGTCCGTTATACCGCGCGCACCAGTTTGAAAAAGCGCTCGGAACCCCCGCGAAAATCTATTACAAGAACGAAGGCGTGTCGTCCGCCGGCAGTCACAAGCCCAACACGGCGATTCCGCAGGCGTATTATAACCGGGAGTTTGGCATTCAGCGCCTGACCACCGAAACTGGCGCCGGCCAGTGGGGCTGTGCCCTGGCCATGGCCTGCAAGCTGTTCGGCCTGATCTGCAAGGTGTACATGGTCCGCATCAGCTTCGATCAGAAGCCGTTCCGGAAAATGATGATGAACGTGTGGGGCGCCGAGTGCGTGGCCAGTCCGAGCAACCTGACCCAGGCGGGCCGCGCTATCCTGGCGAAAACTCCGGATACCCCCGGCAGTCTTGCCATCGCCATCAGCGAAGCCATTGAGGACGCCGTGACCTCCAAGAACACCCGTTACTCGCTGGGGAGCGTACTGAATCATGTATTGATGCACCAGACTGTTGTCGGGCTGGAGGCCCAGAAGCAGATGAAAATGATGGGCGAGTACCCGGATGTGGTTATTGGATGCGTAGGCGGCGGCTCCAACTTCGCTGGCATCAGCTTCCCGTTCGTTTGCGACAAGATTCACGGCAAGAATATCAAAATCGTCGCCGTGGAGCCAACCGCCTGTCCGACGTTGACCCGCGGCCCTTTCGTGTACGACTCGGGGGATGTGGCGATGATGACGCCGCTCCTGCCAATGTACAGTCTGGGTCACGGTTTCGTGCCCCAGCCCATTCACGCCGGAGGGCTCCGCTACCATGGCATGGCGCCGCTGGTCAGCCACGTCCTGCGCGAGGGGCTGATCGAGGCCGTTGCGATTCCGCAGTTGGAATGCTACAAGTCGGCGGTCCTGTGGGCCCATACCGAAGGGTTCATCCCGGCGCCGGAGACGTCCCACGCCATTGCCGCCGCCGCTCGAGAAGCCAAACAGGCCCAGGAAGAGGGCAAGGAAAGAATCATTCTCCTGAACTGGTCCGGCCACGGGCTGATGGATCTAACCGGTTACGAAGCGTACATGAATGGAAAGCTGTCCGATTACCAGCTTCCGGACAATGATCTGCAAGCCTCCCTGAAAGCCCTGGAAGGCCTGCCTGTGCCGCCCAAGCTGTAATTGTTTTTCCCGGTCAAGAACGGGGGCTTGCTCAAGATATATTTCACGGATGCCTTTCCGCTCTGCCAGAACGGCGATCTCTTTTAAACTTATTTTAATCTGCCGCGCAGCGGCTTGCTTGAACCACCGGTTTCAGCCTACCTCGCTACGCTCGGCGGATGAACTGTGCCGTTCCCCGCCGAAAACGGCGGCTCCGCCCCGTGCTCGGGCCGGCCGAGCATGCGCCGCGCATCCCCGTCCACCCCTGCGCCGGGGTGCCGGTCAACAGCCGCGTTGGCTCGACAAGACAAAAAGAGACAAAATAAAAGACTTGAAGAGATATGCCAAATGATGCATATTCATATGCATGAGAACAACACTCAATATAGATGACAGTATGCTCCGTAAAGTGACGGAAATCACAGGCGTGAAAGAAAAGACAGCCTTAGTGCGCATGGGACTGGAGGCGCTTCTGTCGCTTGAAAGCGCCAGACGCCTCGCCAGTCTGGGCGGTACGGAAAAGCGCCTGCGCTTCATTCCTCGCCGTCGGCCATAGGAGAACAGGTATGGTCTTGGTGGACACATCCGTCTGGGTGGATCATTTCCGGCAGGGAGTATCACTGCTTGATGACCTGCTGACTTCTGGACAGGTGGTAATTCACCCGTTTGTCATTGGCGAACTGGCGTGTGGCAATCTAAGGAATCGGAGGAAAATCTTGACGTTACTCTCCAACCTGCCTTCGCTGAAAATGGCGAACCACGCAGAAGCGCTCTACCTCACTGAGACCCATTCCCTTCATGGCGCCGGCATTGGGTGGATTGATGTCCATCTCCTAGCATCCTCTTCCTTGAGCCACGTCCCCATCTGGACCAGGGATCGCAAATTGAAGGGTGTTGCCAGTACACTTGGAATCGCCGGTAAAGAATGAGCCAACAAACTCCTTCATGCGACGTCGCTAAAGCGCTGCGCATGAGGATTAACGTTGGATGAACGGAGGAAAGCTAACCATGGGAATTGCAGCAAAACGAATTACGTGCATCGCTCTGGCAATGATCGCGACGATCGCGGCCAAGTCCCAGATGAACGATGCTCAATCACCAAGAGCGACTGGGAAAGGATTCCTCGTCGAGGTCAACGGAACCCGATTGCTGCAGTCCGATGTCGATAGAGAGTTTTGCCAGTCGATACGCAATTTCCCGGAAGATGCCAAGCGTCGCTTCATGGAAGGGGTATACAAGGAAAGGATCGAAGCGTTCGTCACAAGCGTCCTGTTGGTTGGTGAAGCAAAAGCGAGGGGATTGACTATCACGGAAGAAGATGCGATCCAAGCATACCGGAAGCACTACCCCAGAGTAACATTCGCGGACGTGGACGCGAGTATACAAAGATATAAGGCAAAAGGCATGGATTTCATGAAGTTTATTATGGAACAAGCTCTTATCGAGAAGCTCAAGGCCGTATTGACGGAGAGTCTGGTCTTTTCGCCGGAAGAAATCGCGGCCTATCGTACGATCGTTCCTGAAACCGTTCATGTACGACAAATTTTCACAAAGCTACCACCCGATGCCGAAACGAAAAGCAAAGCACAGCAGAAGGCTGCGGACATCCGGAAGCAACTCGTTGAGGGTGCTGATTTTGCAGAAATGGCAAAGTTATATTCAGATTCCCCGGAAAAGGTGAGGGGCGGAGATATGGAACCCTTCAGACGCGGGCGCTGCGAGAAGCCTTTTGATGATGCTGCTTTTGCCCAAAAAGAGAAGGAGATCGGCCCAGTAGTAAAAACGAGTTATGGATACCACATTATTCAGGTGCTTGAACATAAAAGCGGAAATACTTTGACTCGTGAAGATGTGCTCCTTGCGCTCAAGAGCAAGAGGGCCGAAGTGATCGCTGAGGAAGTTCTGAAGAAACTCAGGCAGAAGGCCATAATCCGATATCCCAAATAGGTGGAAGAAGGAGGGTGCCGTGAACAAGACTTTATTTTTCATGTTCTCGTTGGCATAATGACTGTTATTATTGGCTTTGCCAAACTGGAAAATAACGAAATGGTGTCAGGAATTGGAGCGTTTGTTGGCGGCGGATTGGCAGCATTGGCCATGTTGTTTGTGACTATCACAGGCAAGGTTCCGACTTTGCTTGCAGGATGGGGCCAGTCAAGAGCACCGGCCCGGCCCGCCGCCACACATACATCATCCGCTGGTGCAGCAGGGCTTGGACCGGTTGCTTGATTTTCTTTATCGCTTTGCGGGAAGTTACCATCCTCCCTTTCATCTGCGAACCTCTGCGGTTCCATTCATACTGCTATTTTATCCCAGTTCCACCGGCTGAAGTTGCGGGTGAAGAGGGTGTCGCCGAATCCGCCTCCTTCGCCGCCGGCTCTTCCGGCGGTTTGGGTTTGGGCAGATTCTTGGGATCATAGGCGGCAATGGCCTTGACCTGATCCGAATCCAACACCCCTTGGAATAGAATCAATTCGTCCACGATGCCATTGGGCGAGGCGCCGCTGCCGCTGTAGCTCAGTGCCAGGAAATCAGTATCGGGAGGGAGTGGTTGCTGCTCGTTCTGGGTGTTGACGTAATCATAACCGTCCACATAGAGCACGCGACGGCCTTCCGCGTTCCAGGTGATAACCAGATGATGCCAGTTATCCTTCCAATCATATGGTTTGAAATCGACACCCGCCGGATAAAACCGGATTTTAGCGTTCGCGTGCTGCAATTGCATTGCATTGGGGCCCAGGTAAAGCATGAGTTCCTGGGTGCCGTCCCGCGCGTCCCAAATGGGCTTGAACCAGAAACTGATGGATCCATTTTGTTTCCACGCCGTGAAGAAGTCGCCTTTCGTGGAAAAAGAGAATTCATCCTGGGCCAAGGTCATCTGGCCGGGGGACCAGGAGTACGGGGATAATCCGGCGCCTTGGTCGGCAAAGGGCAGTTGGCGCGATTCCAGCTGGATCCCGTCGGCGTAAAACGTCATTTTGTGCTTATCGATGGTAACGCATTGCAACAGGAGCTTCGCCTCGATATTGGATCCCGCCGGGAGCAGGCTCTTCCAATCAGTCTCATGCTTGGGGCCGACGGGCTTTTGGGGAAAGGATGCGGTTTGCGTACAGGAGAAGCGTTTCCATTCAGTGGGGCTCAGTTCGATATAAACCGGGTCGGTCGCCATCTCAGCGCCGGTTTCCTTCAGGGATAGCATCAGGTTGCCCTGTCCCTTCAGGTACAGGGACGCAACATAATGCGCCGGCACGATGGCATTGCCGTTATAAAGCGCCTTTTCCACTTTGACCTCGATGGCTACGCCTTCCTCGCCGGCTTCCCCTTTCGTTTCCACCTTCAGCGACTGTTTGCCCTGCCAATGCTGGTTGGTCGTGAGTGACAGGGCCACATCTTTCACCGGGATGAATTCACCGGTGGTATCGCCTTCGGCACCGGCTTGATTCGGGGTGACCAGGTTGGCATGGGATTCTTCCAATAGCAGGCCATTGCCGAATTTCCCGGTGGTTACCCGGGGTACTACATTGCGCTCAAACTGCCGTTCCTCCGTATCCGCGGCGGATTTCCGCTTGAACATGACGGGGATAGCGGCGCCCGAAGTATGATCGGAGCACTCATTGACATCGAAAGAAAAGCGCGCGATAATATTCGTGCGCAGTTCTTCCGGAACGGTATAGGCCGGCGGCGCTTCATTTGTAGCCGATGCGGCTGAAGTCGGGCTATGGTCGATTCCCATCCAGACGCATAAGAAAACAATACCGATGATCCGTTTCATGACAATATCCTCATAATGGCTTGACCGCATGATCCTTGTTATTGAAAAACGCTGTATTCTATACGCGTTGATGGCTTGATTCAACCACGGAAACGAAACCGAATTGACAAGCCGGCGAATCTGTGGTCCAGTAATTATGGGTTGTCATATTCGTCAAGCCTCCCCAAGGAGAAAACGTCATGCCCCTATGCGTCAGTCGGGGAAACCCCGAATTGGAATTGTCCCGGGAAGAAATAGAGGAATGCCTGCGCGAGTTTCTGGCCGGTCTGCCGGTTAAACCGAAGAAGGTGTTGCTGATTCCGCCCGATTTTTCACGTTTCCATTCCGGTGCCGGTGAAATCTGTGCCGTGCTGTATCGCCGGCTCGCGCCGCCGGCCGTGGTGGATTTGCTTCCGGCGCTGGGAACGCACCGACCGATGACGGCTGCCGAGATGACCCGGATGTTCCCCGGTGTTCCCCATGACCGCATCCGGGTGCATGACTGGCAGAAAGGCCTGGCGTTCCTGGGGGAGATCCCCGGCCGGCGCCTTAAGGAACTCAGCGGTGGGAAAGTCGATTACTCCGTCCGGATCGAGGTGGATCGGCTGGTGATGGAAAGCCGGTATGATGTAATCATTTCGGTGGGCCAGGTTGTTCCGCATGAAGTCATCGGCATGGCCGGTGGGAATAAGAATATTCTCGTGGGTACTGCCGGCCCCGACACGATCAATAAAAGCCATTTTCTTGGCGCTGTCTGCAACATGGAAAGCATCATGGGCCATGTGGAAAGCCCGGTGCGTGTTCTGCTGAATGAGGCTGAAGATTGGTTTCTCAGCCATTTGCCGGTCCACTATATTCTGACGGTGCGCTCCAAGAATCAGGCCGGCCGGCTGGTGACGCGCGGCCTTTTTGCCGGTGGCGGCAAGGATCGGGAGTGTTTCGACCGGGCGGCGCGGTTGAGTCAGAAGGTCAATATTGTTAAGGTTCCCCCGTTGAAAAAAGTGGTGGTCTATCTTGACCCCGCCGAATTCAAAAGCACCTGGCTGGGCAACAAGGCCATTTACCGGACTCGCATGGCGATTGCCGATCGCGGTGAATTGCTCATCCTGGCGCCCGGCCTGGTGGAGTTTGGCGAAGCCGAGGTCAACGAGCGGTTCATTCGCAAATACGGGTACCGGGGCACAGAGGCCACGCTGAAAGCGGTGGCCGCCGATGCCGAACTGCGCAACAGCCTGGGCGCCGCCGCGCATCTCATTCACGGTTCCAGCGAGGGACGATTTTCCATTACCTACGCGTCCGGCGGGTTAACCAGGAAGGATATTGAATCGGTGGGGTTCCGGTTCACGGACCTGGCGCCAGCCCTGATCCGCTATAATCCCGAACTGCTGGGCGACGGGTTCAACACCCTGCCGGACGGTGAAAAGATTTATTTTATTTCCAATCCCGCTCTCGGCCTCTGGCAACGTGAATAAAAAGAGGCATGTGCGGAGCGCCACAGGCGGTGTGCCGGCAGTCCACAGGCAATCAAGTCATCTGCAAAACCATGAAACGGAAACCACAACGTGGGTATGTGACGAAGCGGAACTTTGTTTTTCTTTCGGTCGTCGCCTCTTATTCCCATACGAATCTGGCGGCCTGGACGTTGCGTTCCTGCGTGGAATGCGCGGGCTTGTTCCGCGTTTCGCGGGGCTGGATCTGGCATGAGGTGGAAGTAACCCGGAACGATTCACTGCACGCGGCCTTGATGCGCCTGGCGCTATTTCATCCCTCCGTCCTGGCGGCGACGTTTTACCTGTTTAACCGGTCGTTTCTCCTGTCGCTTCTGTCCCGCTTCAAGGCGCTGTGTCCGCAATGCCGGGTCGTGGCGGGCGGTCCGGAATTCCTGGGGGATAACCGGTCGTTTATTCGCTCCCATCCGTTCATTGATGCCGTGTTCCGTGGCGAAGGCGAACGCGCGCTGCCCGAATGGTTAAACCGGATCCGGCATCCGGCCGTCTGGGCGACGATCCCGGGTTTCTGCGGCATGGTGCATGGCCGGTATGTGGATAACGGCATGGCGGATGTCGTCGAGCGGCTGGATGACATTCCGTCGCCGTATCCGGCTCATCTCGCGTCTTTCCGTAAACCGTTTATCCTGCTGGAAACCTCGCGGGGGTGCGCCAACAGGTGCGCGTTCTGCACCAGCGCCGGTGTCTCCGTCCGCACGGTTTCCCCGGATCGCGTTCGGCGTGATCTGCGGATCATCGCGGACCGCGGTGTTCCGGAAGTACGCCTCACGGACCGGACCTTCAATGACCGGCCTGCCCGCTGTATTCCCCTGATCCGTATGTTTCGTGATGAGTTCCCGTCGCTCCGGTTTCACTTGGAAATCGATCCGGCGCGGATTACGCCGGCGATCCTGGAGGAGTTGGCTGCCGCGACGGCCGGACGTTTCCATATCGAGGTGGGCGTTCAAAGTCTGAATCCGAAGGTCCTGCGGATCCTTCGGCGCCAAGGAACCGTCCGGCGACTGCTGGAAGGAACGGTTCAGCTGTGCCGGCTCCGCAACCTGGATGTGCATGTGGATCTCATAGCCGGGTTGCCGGGCGCCACGCTGGCGGACCTGTTCCATGACCTGAAAATACTGATCCCGTTGAATCCGGGCGAGATTCAACTCGAGATATTGAAACTGCTTCCCGGCACCCGGCTGGACCGGGAACGAGCCCGCTGGCGATTGGTCGCCGCTCCCGAGCCGCCCTATGAAGTGCTGCAAACAGCCACCATGAGCGCCGGCGACGTGGATACGGCGCGAAAGTTATCAAACCTGGTGGATTGGTTTTACAATGTTTCCGAACTGCGGGAGCCGATCCTTATGGCTGCCCGGATTCTACCCCGTTTCTGGGATAACCTGCTTGCCGCCGACGAACGTTGGGAGGGGCCACCTTGCGCGCCTAGTTTGGAAAACCGGTTCCGATGGCTGGATGAAATGTTCCGGGGAAAAACTACCGCGTTGACGCATGCCCTGCATTATGCCTGGCTGAAGCACGGCTTTAGCGCTCAGCACGGTATTTGTCCGGTCCAGGTTTGGAAAGGTCCCGTGCCGGCCAATGCGGTCCTTATCGAAGGGAACGGCACCGAATCCGGTTCCCGCCGGTTTGTGGCGCAGTTGGAGCATCCGACCTTGTTTGTCTATGGCCGGGAACGCCGTGCCGTGGCTATCTACCAGTTGCCGTAATGAAACGGCGCATGGCTCAAGGTCCAGCAAAGCAATCAAGAAGCCTGAAAATGGGCGAGACAGCCAGAGAACAATTTTCGTTCCTGGCGGGGACATGCTAAAATACTTGGATGGCTTGCGCCAACATATTCTTCTGAGTATGATATTAATTATGGATGTTCTGGTGATGCAATGAGAAGCTATATGCGAGAAAATGTGGTGCTCATAACCGGTGTATGCTTAATGGTGTGTTTGGCAGGTATTATCCGGGCGGAGGAGGCGTCCGCTCCCGTGCCCGCGCCGGTCACTCCTTCCGTTTCGCCGGTTGCGCCAAAACCGGTCCATAGTCTGGGTCATAAAATAATTTTTTACCTGCCTAACCGCTTCCTGGATCTGGTGGATATCGTGCGTTTCCGACTGCGCGCCGGACCCGGCTTGGCTGCCGACGCGTGCATGACGATGTATGCGGCCAATTTTATCGGGGAGTATAATACAATTTACGCGGGATTGCCAGGTCCCCGGCGCGCTCCGGTCCTGCCCCGCCCGGTCGGGCGCGAGGCTTTGAAGGGACTCCTCGTCATGGGCGTGGATGCGACCGACGAGACGCTGTATCCGCCCCATTACAGCGAAAGTGAAATGGCGCTCGGGGCTCAATTGCTGTTGGTCGGACTCGACGTGGGATTCGATCCCATTGAGCTGGGAGATTTCCTGATGGGGTGGGTTCTGGTCGATATTACGGGTGACGATTTATGAACATATCGCCGACCGATATCCGCAACTATCTCCCACCGCGCGTGCCAACAGGGTGGCTGTCGGCGTTCCTGGCTGTCGGAAGCCTGCTGGCCGTCGGGATTGCGGCCGAATCGAGTCCGGCGGACGATCCGGCAATTACCAATCAGCAATCGTTGGTACAAAGCGTGTTGGCTCCCGTTAAGCACACGGATAAACCGGCACAATTCGATTCGTTTCAAATGCGCCTGGATTACATCCACGAGAACCTCTATACCGATTACAATACGCGGGTCGAACGCACGGATGCCTATTTCGGAAGGGTGTTGACCGAACACGAGCAACCGGCGCCGTCGCGGTTCCGGTTGGGCCTGTTTTTCGAGGTGTCCGAGGAAGACACAACCCAGTTTGCCTTCAAGCCGTCGTTTAACGCAAAAATTAAATTACCCAATGTGCAGAAGCACTGGAACGTGTTCATCGATACCATGCGGCCCACCGATCTGCCCGGCAAAGATCCCACGGAGGAAAACAATGGCCTGAGGGTTGGGGTGGGCGCACTCACGCATATTCCGCATATTTCGGCCAGTGCCGGGGTGCGTCTCACCTGGCTTCCCGAGGCCTTTCTTAAAATGTCCTGGGATCCGCGCTGGAGCTGGGGCAAATGGATGCTTATGCCCTCGCAAAGCGTGTTCTATGAGACCGACGACAAGTTTGGCGAGCAAACCCAGTTGTCCGCCTTCCGTTGGTTCGGTAAGCGTCTGGATTGGGCCGCGGGATTCATGACCGCCGGCACTTGGTCGCAAAGCACAGACGGTCTGGAATGGGAACAGACGGTCAAGGGCGGGTATGTTCGCGAGTTGCTGGAAGAGAAAGACCGGGGCCATGACATCGATCGCTCCGACCTGGCGCGGGGCACCGGTCTGAGGTATTCCCTGTTTGGTTCCGACAAGAATTTCACGGAGCACCAATTTATGCTGTCCCATCGCCGTCCGCTGTATAAAAAATGGATCTATATTGAAATTGATCCGGGTATCAAGTGGCGCTCCGAGTACAACTGGAGAACGGATCCGTTTATCTTGGTTGGCTTGGACTTTTTATTCTGGGGCACAACCATGAAGTGAATCTCCCCGCGTCAGCCCGAGGCTTTGCAACCCACAGACGGGTTCAGCCTTTCGCCAGGATCAAGGCCCTGAGCGAAGCCGAAGAACAAGCTGAACCCCTACGGGGGGTGGTGACGCGGCGGACACGGCAGGCTACGCCTGCACAAGCTCGTAACGGGTTGTTCCCAGTCCGATCTTCTCGCCGTGGGTGAGCTGTGTGCGGGGGTCGAGTTGCGGCCAGAACTCGCGGAAGACGTCGCGATCCAGTTTCGCATTCAGCAGGTCCATGGCGGCGGCGTCCACCGCCACCGGGTCGAAGGATCCCACGACCCCCAGATCGGGCAAGCCGGTTTCGCCTTTGCCCATGCAATCGCAGTTCTTGGTGACCCGGGTGATAAAATTAAGGTAGCCGACCCTCCCCGGCTTCTCTTCGTGGAAAGCCAGACAGTATTCCGCCATCTTCTTCTGAAGATCGGCGCTGGTTGTGTTCCAGTCGAACGACACCGCGCCGTGCGGACAGAAGGCGTAGCACTCGCCGCAGCCGATGCACCGGTGAACGTCAAGGATCGCATGCGCCTGGATGTCAATGGCTCCCGTCGGACAGTGCCGGGCACAGCGGCCGCAGGCTTTGCACTGACTTCGAGAGAAGATCGGTTCGGCGGAGTGATGCTGCTGAAGTTTCCCGGCCCGGCCAGCGAAGCCCATCCCCACGTTCTTAATGCTCGCCCCCAGGCCGGATAGCATGTGTCCGGTGACGTGAGTCAGCACTACGGCGGCCTCGGCCATGGAGCCGGCGCCCGCCAGAAATACCTTCTTGAGCATGCCGCCGCGCGCATCCAGCGTGACCTGCGATTCGCCGCGTAATCCATCGGCGATGATCACGGGGAAGCCGAGGCCCTCGTGCGAAAAGCCATGCTGGCGGGCCAGTTCGAGATGATCCACGGCGTTGGACCTGGCGCCGTTGTAAAGGGTGTTGGAATCGGTCGCAAAAGGCTTGCCTCCCACCGCGCGGATGCATTCCCCGATAGCGCGGGTAACGGCGGGAGGGACGAAATTGGCGCCGCCCTTTTCCCCGAAATGCTGTTTAATCGCCACCAGCGCGTTCTTGGTGACGATCTTCTTCAGTTTCATGCCATCCCAGAGCCGCCGCGCGGCGGCGGCCATCTCCTCAGCGTTGGACTCGGGGCCCAGGGGTGTGAAAAAGACCTGGGTGCATTTCTCCTTTGGCTTCATGTTGACCTACCGGCTTTCATTAAAGCGATAAACTACCATATGCATCCCCGGCGGTCATAGAAAAAAGTACCGAGGAGGATTCCGCCAAAACCAATTGTTTAATCAAAAATGCTTTGCCCGATGGTGTCTTGAGGTATTTTTCAAATTCATAGGCCACGCTACGTTCTGAAAAAACGACGTGGGTTATCAGTTTCCAAGGAGCGTAACGATGGGAATAGGCTTGGGTGCCGGCATTGTGTTCATCCAGGCGCCGGTGAATATCGTTCGTCATTCAACATAGGTTTTGTCAGGATAATTGACGCTTCGGAGGATAACACGATATAGGTTTCGATTTTCGACATGACTCTTTTCTTTTCCGGTGGGTGAAACCCGCGTAGCCAAGAGCGAAGCGAGGGCGAAGACGGGTCGGGGCGTCGGGATTTGAACCCGAGACTTCCAGCGCCCAAGGCTGGCGCGCTACCAGGCTGCGCTACACCCCGTTCTACAGAATTTCAGATTTATGATTTATGATTAAAAAAGACCTCGAAAATAGACTTGGTTAATGAAGTTTTTTTTCTGAAGAACTATAGCCAGTCATACCCTGCAAGTGAAATGGAAAAATATTACCTGAAAATTGCACGGAGGCGTGCAATTTTCACCCTCTGGGCCGTCGTGCCCCCGTATTAATGCTGGGGCACAAGGGGTTAACCACTTGCGTTGAGCAGATAATCCAATGGGTTATCCGCTCAACGCGACGTCTTTGCGCCAAACGCTTTAAAATCATTGGCGCAAAGTGAATATTGCGCGATTATCGCGCAATATTTAGGTATTAAACACTGCTGGGATCGGTTTGACAAGAAGCATCACAGGTGTGGAAGCGTTTTGACAAGAAACATCATGGCGCGCCTTCGCGGATATTATCTGCTGTTTGCGGGCCAGAAAGACAGATGTCCCACCAGGATACCCAAATCCTCGGGAAAACCGGCTCGCTCCGGATCCCAGGCCGGTTCGCTGGTGATCGTCAGCCATTTCCCGAATGCCGAGGCGGGGATGGGGACGACATGCCATTGCCAGCGTTCGGGCATGGGCGTCAGTCTGGCATAGAGATCTGCGCCCAAGCTGATGGAAACCTGCATTGTTCGCCCATTGCTAAATCGCGGCGTTTTGGCCAGTAATACAAGATATCCCGGCTGGGCGGATGTCGGCACAAGGATTTCCGCCCTGGCCCGCGTCCAGCGGGCCGTAAATGATGTTTTGAACGGCTGGGTTTGGGCGGCGGAAAATGACGGCAATTCCTGACCGGCAATTGAAACGTCGCTGATCTCCAGGAACGGCTGGTTGGTTAAGGCGATGACGAGGATTGCGTTGGAAATGGACGCATGGGGAACGGATGCCATGATGCTCACTTTGGTGTGGCTGGAGGCTAGGGCATCTCCGCCGTAGGCGGAACTGCCTATGGCAGGAAATACTGCCGTTTCGGTCCGCAGGTTGGCGAAATGCCGTAATCCCATATTCCCGGCATCCAGATGAATCCCCTGGTGGGGGGGAGGTGTCGCGCTTTCCGCTGGCCGCGTTTTAAGGGTCATCCGATAGAGTTTTAAGTTAAGTTCATATTCTCCCGTTCGCGTGGGAATCTGTTGGCGGGCCTGTAATAGTTTTTTGCCGTGGAATTCACGGTCATTTTGCCGTTGGAAATCGAATCGGTCGCTGATCGGGTCATGAAATGGTGTCATGAAGAACGCGAGATGATCAGGGTATTTCCGCATAATTGTTTCCCATGCCTGCTCGGCCCGGGAATAATCGTCCCGCCGCTCGTTGTCCAGACCGAGGGTCGGAATGCCGAAAAAATGATCGAACGGCGCGGCTAGCCGTGAATACTCGCACAGGAGAATGCCGTTTTCTTTCGCGATGATTTCCGCGTAGGGTTTCAGGAAATGCGTTAATCCGCGGTATTCGGTCATGGTGATCAGTTGGGTTCGATGGTGCCAGCCCAGGAGGGCCAACAGCACCGCGGCGATGACGGCCAGCCCGGCTTTCCCTTGCCGGTCGGGAATGACCGTTACTAGCGCGGTGAGACCGAGGGTGGCCATCGGGATCAGCGCGATGAACCAGTAGCGGGTCATCATTAAATCGCGGATGTTGCCCGAAAAAATAATGGCGGGAAAGACGATCAGTCCCAGTATGATCCGCTCCGACCGCTTTTGATTTGGTCCGGTCATCCAGACGATCCAGCCGATCAGCGCCAGGATCGCGATCGGGAGCGACGCCATGTTGGCGAAGGTCTTGAAATCGGCCAGGTAGAGGTAATTTTCTATCGGGCGTCCCAGAAGCGGCAGACTTCCGGCGGCATCGCGGGTGAAGGCGGTCACGAGCATAAAGAGAGCCGACACGCTGGCGAAGCCCAGGCTCCAGGAAAGAGAGATGGATTGGGATGAATTCTCGGGATCAATTCCCCCAAGCCGGGCCATGGCGCGCCGGCGCAGTCCGCACCCTACCGCAAGCAATCCAAAACCGATGCCGAAAATACCATAGGCGAGAGCGGGCCGGAAACTCAGGGGATCCAGGAACCGGCCGAGGCCGTAATAATCAGTGGCCCATTTCATCTGGTAGACCAACGCGATCAAGCCTGCCAGGGCGATCAGGGGAAAAGTTAGGAAATCATCGCGGCCCCGCAGAATGACAATGGCCAGGACAAAGACGGCGGGAATAAGCAGGTATCCCGCCGTGATGTGGAAAAAAGGCGCGAGACAGATGGCCAGCGCGCCCAAAACAATATCCGGCCAATGGTTCCAGCGCCGGTTTTGCCAGGCGTTGAGCAGTAGCGCGCATCCGCCGAAAAACATGAATCCGGCGATGATCTCCGGCCGGGAACAGCGTCCGTGCCAGAGCGTCAGCGGATTCAGCAGGAACACCAGAAACGTGATCAAACCGGCCAAGCGGTGCGGCAATAACAGCGAGGCCAGCGCCCGCAGAGCCAGGGCCAGTCCCAGGGTAAAAACGGGAATCACATAAAGCGACCATGACGGATCGGCAACCCGGGAAACCAGTGCAATCAGCAAGGGATAGGCGGGCTGAAAATGCGGACCGATAACGGCGCGATCCGGTTCGCGGACCCACAGGCAGGCATCTTTGGTCGTTCCGTATCCGGAGTGCCCGTAATAAAAATCCGGTCGGATCTCGGGTGGCACCTGGGAGAGTAGGGGATCGATGTAAAAAAACTGCTGTTGCCGACCATAGGTAATGCCGGAATTGATATAGGCGCCGGGATCCTCGCCGCCAAAAATATCCTCATGCGGCCGGAATAACAGCGCGAGGGCCGCTGCACCGAGCACAGCCCACAGCCAGAACCGGAATCGCGGCGACCATCCTTGTTCCCGGCCGATGAAAGCCAGGCGGATGGCCAGGAGCAAGGATACAGTCCAGAGCAATATGCCAAGGCCGATAATCATGTCTGTCTATTCCGAGTTTCAGGCTCTTGCCTTTATGATTCGGAACTCATCATTCCTCAATCCGCGGTTCTATCGAACCGCCGCTCCACCCCCCCTATAACTGAGGCATTACCTGCGGTTTTAATAACCCCTTGTCAGGCATGGTATATCGTGTTAGGATCGAATCCAATATGAAAATTATGGTAACCGGTTCCGCGGGTTTTATCGGGTTTCACGTCAGCCAGGCTTTGCTGGAAGATGGCCACGAGGTTTGCGGACTGGACAATTTCAACAGTTATTATTCGGTCAAGCTGAAACGTGACCGTCACGCGTTACTGGTGCGCAAACCCGGTTTTAGCGGGATTGAGGGCGACTTGTGCGATCACGAAGCCCTGAAGGCTGTTTTTCACACCCATCACTTTGATCTTGTATGCCATCTGGCGGCCCAGCCCGGGATCCGTTATTCACTGACCCATCCCTTTGTGTACCAGAAGTCGAACTTGGAGGCCTTCCTGAGTTTGCTGGAAGCGTGTCGCCAGGCGCACACGCCACGTCTGGTTTATGCTTCCAGTTCGAGCGTTTATGGCGGAAACCGCAAACTACCCTTTGCTGAAACCGATTCTGTGGATGCCCCAATCAGTCTGTATGCCGCCACGAAGAAAGCCAACGAGCTCATGGCCCACGTCTACAGCCACCTGTATGGCATCCAAACCATCGGGTTAAGGCTGTTTACGGTCTATGGCCCGTGGGGGCGTCCGGACATGGCGATCTGGTCGTTTACCGAAGCCATGCTGAAGGGCGAGCCGATCAAAGTATTCAACCAGGGAGATATGCGTCGCGACTTCACCTATATTGCGGATATTGTTGCGGGGATTAAGAGCGCGCTGTTGACTCCAGATCTTCAGCCCTATGAAGTGTTTAACCTGGGGAATCACCGGTCCGAAAAACTGATGGATCTGATTCTCCTGCTCGCCAAAACGCTGGGGGTTGAGCCCCGGATGGAAATGCTTCCGATCCAACCCGGCGACGTTCCGGAGACGTATGCGGAGATCGAACTGGCAAACCGGTTGCTTAATTTTCATCCCGCCACGTCGCTGACTGAGGGTATTCCGCAGTTTGTCAACTGGTACCGGGATTATCACGGGTTGAAGTAAGTGCAATTCCGTTTATTTGCGGGAAAAAAGTTGTCCCGATCGTGCCTTGCGCATTGGGACTTAATTAAATGTTTAGGAAATTGTTATGGAGGGGCTGAGATCTTGTCACGCCGTAGTGCGCCACGGCGAATGAAGGGGGATGCTCAGCCCAGCGCTTTGAACCATAAAGACGGGTTCAGCCACGTTGCCTCGAAACGAGGCAAGTGATCTCTGGGTCGCCGACGGGACAAGCTGAACCCCTACATATACCCAAAAGTCCGCCCCGCTTGGGGGCGATAAGTGCTTTTTTGGAGGACACATTCTTCCTTGAATACCGACAACGAAGCCTTTGAATTCATCCGGGATCTTGTCCGTAAACGGCTGATCATTTTCCAGCTGGCGCGTCAGGATTTCCGCAACCGCTACGTCGGATCGATGCTGGGGCTTATCTGGACATTGATTCAGCCGCTGGTCATGACGTTGATTCTTTGGGCCGTGATCAGTCTGGTTTCCAAAAACGCCACCGTTCAGGGGGTGCCGTTTGTGATCTGTCTGTTGGTTGGCATGGCCGTATGGAATTGGTTTTCAGAGTCGCTGACGATGACCACGGGTGTGTTCTATGAGTATGCGTTTCTGGTGAAAAAGGTTCAGTTCGGGATAGCGGTTCTCCCCCTGGTGAAAATTCTTTCCTCGCTCGCCGTCCATGGAATATTTCTTCTCATTGTCATGGGCATCCTGCTGGTCAATGGTATCCCCATTTCCTGGTACTGGCTTCAACTCCTGTATTACCTGCTGGCACTGGTGATCCTGTTGCAGGGGTTGAGCTGGATTACTTCGTCGCTGAATGTGCTTGTCAAAGACGTGGGCTACATGGTCAACGTCCTGCTTCAATTCGGATTCTGGCTGACGCCGGTTTTCTGGGACATGAGTATGATCCCCGCCCCGTATCAGAAGTATGTCCTGGTGCTCAAGCTGAACCCGCTGGCGTATATTGTCGAAGGATACCGCAAGAGCTTGCTCTATCATACCCCGTTCTGGTCGGACATCGTCTGGACGGTGTACTTCTGGTTGGTGGCGATCGGGATCTTGGCGCTGGGCGGCGTGATCTTCCGAAAACTCAAACCTCATTTTGCCGATGTGCTGTGAACTTTCGCGCTTAAGCGCGAAAGTTCACGGATTCGCGCGATGACCGCCTGCGTGGCGGATTCCGGCGTCGAGGCTCCGGCGGTAATGCCGACGGTGCGGATGCCTTTCATCCAGCGGCGGTTGATTTCATGCGCCGACTGGATCCAATGAGTGCGGGGATTTAGCGAGCGGGATATCTCATATAAGCGGCGCGTGTTGGCGCTGGTCCGCGACCCGATGACGATCATGATGTCATTATGCCGGGGCAGGATTTTGATTTCTTCCTGCTTCATCCGGGTCGGACGGCAGATCGTGTTGAAAAAAACAATCCGGGGAATCGCCGCTTTCAACGCGGCGACGATGGGCGTGACCCGGTCCAGGTTCTGGGTGGATTGAACGACGATCGCCGCCCGGTGTATGCGGCGAATGGCTTTCCAGGGGATATGGCCCGGTGCGTCAATGACCAGCGCCTTGCGGCGGATTTGCCCGATAATTCCCTGGACTTCGTCGTGCTGGCGGTCTCCGATCACAATGATCCGATCCCCGCGGCGATCCATGCGCCGTACGATCCGGTGGATTTCCCGGACCATCGGACAGGTTGCATCCGCAATCCGGTAACCGCAGCGGCGTGCCCGGTTGATCAACTCGCGGGAAGCGCCATGGGCGCGCAGGAGCAGGATGCCGTTTGTGTTCCGCGCCAATCGCCGGATCTTTCTTATCCCGGCAGCTTCCAGTTCACGGATGACCGTTTCGTTGTGGACCAGCTCGCCCAGCATGCGGACCGATTGTTTTTTACGGGCCAGTTCATGGGCCATCCGAATCGCGCGCCGCACGCCGAAACAAAAACCGGCGGATCGGGCCAAATGAATATGAATAGGCGGTCTCATAAACCCGGGCTTAAGGGTTCTAACGTCGCAAATCAGCGGCGTGGTATTCCGCGGACGCTTATTTTATCTTGTTAGATTTCAGGTTTTGTTGTCATGACTACTTCCCGCAGACTTTCCATGAAATAGCGGTAGTTTGCAAAGCTAGCCAGATGTAAAACAAAGTGGTCCGGGCCGGGGATGTATCTGCCTTTCTTGATTAACGCCCGAGCCTTTACCATTTCCCTGTCTATGGCTTCTTTCCCTTCATACATTGCTTCTTTCCGCAATCCACCGATAACTCCCACGGCTGGATACCGGTCGAGCACCCGACCTAAGTCATTACCTGCCATCACCTCGTATGGGTAGAGCGCAGTCACGCCAGCTTCGAGCATTAAACCCGTAAGTTCTTCTATGAATCCGTCCGAATCAATGAGGATGACCTTGATGCCGTGCTCACGGGCGAAATTCGCGATGCGTTTGTAACAGGGGGCCATGAATTCGCGGAACATCTGGGGCGAGATGAGCGCTCCGTTCTTTGAGGCCATGTCTTCCCAGCACTCGATTAGGTCGAATTCCACGTCGGCTGCCTGTTTTTCCCACAGTTTGATGGCCATGTCCGTGTAGTAATCCATCATATTGTGAACCAGTTCAGGCGTATCGTAGAAGGCGAAGGCCAGGTTCTCATCCCCCATTCGCTCACGGGCGAATCCGTATACCCCCCGGTGGGTAAGTTGTAACGGATAGTCACGGTCCCTGTACTCCTTCAATCGCATATCCCAGTTATCCGGAAAGCGGGAGGGGTCATCTGGATCAAGGTGTTTTTCTTTATACGCTTCCCAGTCCGGCATGGTCTTTATGGGCCATTCAATAGTGTGGCGGTGGTAGTCGCCTCCCTTGTACACCTGCTCTACCGTGCCGTCTCCCCTGCGGCGCACAATGATATCCTCGGTTTCCTTCAGAACTTCGGGCTGGCCCATATTGGAGGGGTCCATATTGATCCCGGTGACACCCCAGCCTCGGTATTTTCCCTCAAACCCAAGAAGTTCGTCTATACATTTGCCGATGCCGGGATATTCTTGTTCCCATATTGGATGGATCGCGTTCGTTCCACCAAATATTTTCATAAAGGGCACTCTATCGACCTTTTCTCCCAATAACGTTTTCACAAATCGTTCTCTAATATTCATTGTTTTTCCTCTGCTGTTGGCTAAAACCCGCCGAATAAATCCTGCCAGAATGTCCGCACATGGCGGCGCTGTTCCGGCGGAATGTCCGCAGGGAACGGCATTTTTTTCGCGGCGGCGAAATGGGCGATCATCCGGGCCACGGCGTTCAGCAGGCCGGCCATGAGCGGGATCGAAAGCCGGCGCATGTCGTCATCCGGCCGATGATGAAAAAATCGACCGGCGGTGCAATTGTTCCGCCCAAGGTATATGCCGGGCACCCCGGCGGCCACGAAGGGGAAGTGATCGCTGTAAGGCATGATTTCTTCGCTGACCTTGACGGATAACCCCTGTTGTTCGAAATAAGGCAGAATCGCTTGCGACATGGACTTGGGTCCGTTGCCGACCATTACCGTCCAGCCCATGAGAGAACCGAACGCGTCCAGGTTGAAAATCAGTTTACCCGCCCGCTCCAGTTCCGCCCGGTGTCGGCGGACATACATTGCACTGCCGACCGAGAGCTGTTCCTCGGCGCCGAAACTGATCAAGCGGATCGCGCGTCGCCGGGGCAGGGGCGCCAGGACGCGCGCCAGCTCCAGCAAGGCGACCGACCCGCTGGCATTGTCGTCCGCGCCGACCGAGTCGGCCTGCGTGTCGTGGTGCCCGCTCAGGAAGATAAGCCCGGCAGAGGAGTCCGTGCCCGGCAATTCGGCAATGACATTTTGCGAAGTTGCCGGGCGGATGCCACCGACGACATTCAGGCGCGCCGCGGCGGCGCCTTCCGCTTTCCAGCGCCAGGCATCCTGAAAGGCGACATTAATGGTCGGCACGGCGCCGATATCCCGCGTGTAGGCGGGGAAGAGCCCGTCGGCCAGCGGGGTTGTGCCGGGATAACGGATGTCCACAAAGAGTAGGAATTTCGGCCGGGCCCGGATCAGGCGGCGATACGACTCGCGGGATTCGATATGTGTGCCGAGGTGGACGACCGCTTTTCCCCGCAGGTGCGTCAGATTGCCACGCTGATATTCGGCCGGCGCCTCGAAGAAGACGAGCGGCGCTTCCAGCGTTTTACCTTCGGTTCCAGGCGTCGAGCTGATCAGCGAGCAGGGGAAAACCAGCCAGCGTTTGCCCAGCCGGATTTTCAGTCGTTGGCGCTTGACCCAGCGTTCCATGACGGGAAAAGTTTCCAGGGTAACCTTGGCGCCGGTTTTTTGGAATTCGGCGGCGAGATAATCGGCGGCCTGCTGTTCACCCGGCGAGCCGGACAGGCGCACGCCGATATCCCGGGTCAGAATCCGGAGATGCCGCTGCAGATTGGCGGTTGCAATGGGGGTGGGGAATGAATGCATGGAAATCCTTTGTTTCACGTTTGAGCAAACGATGCATTCTCTTTGGAGGCGTTCCGGATACTCATGAGCGTCTTGAAGGTGATGGGGCGGATGGCCCCCTTGGTGGTGACGACGTCGTTGCCGTCCAGAGTCACAATGACCTGGCCCTCGATAATCAACAGGTGGACATTGGAGTTGGCATTGGGTTGCGGAACTTGCTGGCCGGGTTTCAGCGCGACTTGCAAGACGAGAAGGTATTTCTCGTCAACGAGTTGCCGTTTTCTCATTTGACCGTCAGTGTAAGGAATGTTTTCGAGTACGTTCTTCAGGTGTTCTCCTCCCATTACGTTTGCTCCAATCATCAACACTGCGCACCTTGCTCCACGCCAGTTTTGAGATAGGTTCTAGTCAAGTTGGGATACAATCTCGGGAGGAAGTTGAGCTCGAAGTTCGGGGTGGGCTTCAACAAGCCGCATGATATCCGATAGATCCTTCTGTCTCTTGCTCTTGCGTCTTGCCTTATCGGAATAGGCCCACACCTTGCCACGAAGGATATCCTGCAGGCTGGCGACGGACATGCTGTAGCCCAGGACGTCCCGCTGTTCGCGATGCAAGAGAAACTCTTGATACCGAGTGTCCGTTTGCAGTTGGATGCGCAAATCCGACCCGGATATTGAAAGGTTGATGCTATGCTCGAATTCCTCAACCTTCATTCCTTTGGCCTCGGCAACTGATCGAATGTCGGAAATGTGATCCGAGATCACGACTAAATCAATATCGAGACTGACCACGGGTTCCGCGTAGGCGTTGACGCCAAGGCCGCCGATAATGCAGTAGGTGGAACCCGTCTGATGCAAAATGGACAGAAGGCCTTGGACGATATCCGTTTCTCCGTTGGCCACACTGTTAAAGAATGTCCTGCCTGTCATGATAATTTCCTCAGCCCAGAACATACCAAAAGAGGCGGGAGATAGCCAGCTGTTCTTCGGGGCGAATGAGAATGTCGAACAACGTGTTTCGGGAGATGAATTCTTCCGCTTGCCGCGTTCAACTTGGGCCCGTCCACGTTAAAAACAAGAAATGACGACAGGGGGCTGATTGTCCGCAGGTTCGACACAACCGGCTTATTCTTCCCCCAAGGCTTCTAGGTCGGCCAGGTCCTTTTTACGGCCGGTTGCACGCTTATTGCTGATGAACTGCTCGCGCCCCAGGTAGGATACGGGAAGGTCGCCGAAGGTTCCGGGCGCCTTGTGCGACTTGGCCTCCTCCCATGATACCCCGGTGATGGAAGTGATCAGGTCGATTCGGACCGGAGGCACCCCGAGTTGGACGACTTTGTCCGGATTCTTGAAGTCTTCGGCGGTCAGGTTCGGAAAATCGAAACCAAATTGTTTAACGGCCAGAAGTACGCGTTGGGCATTCTCCGGGTCGGGTTTCACGAAGATGTCAATAGCGCCCGTGAAACGGGGTGCGCCATGGAAGGCCAAGGCGTAGGCTCCAACAATCAGGTACTCAACCCCGAGTTCGTTGAATAATGCGAGCAGTTCTTTGAAGTCTTGCTGTATTTCCATGGTGCTGGCGTCGGAGAAATTCAACAGCGCCGACCCGTTCGTTCGGCGGCCGGCTTAGCCAGTATGACAAATCGTCATGCGGCGTTGAACTCCGCAAATCCCGTTTAGTTATTACCTTTTTAATCATGCTATGAGTAGATCATGCCGCGCCGGCAAGTGAATCTTTATTTCCCGCCAAGGGAGGAAGATGTGAACCGTTGCGTGGTCGCCACTTTATGAATGACATTTTTCCGCCGGATTGTTATTGTTCCGCCTATGAAAAAGGTGTTTGTGGGCTTCGGGTTTGGCGCCATCCAGGCTGGATTGTTCCTGTACGAAGCGTATCGGTCGGGGCAGTTCGGCCGCTTTGTAGTCGCGGAAGTCATGCCGGAGATCGTCAAGGCGGTCCGGGAAAACCACGGCTGTTATCGTGTCAACGTGGCGACCGAATTCGGGATAGAACACCATGAAATTTACGGCGTTGAAATATTCAATCCGGCGGAGCCGGGCGATCGTGATGCCCTGGCGGAGGCCGTGTCCCAAGCCGATGAAATTGCTACGGCCCTGCCCAGCGTCAAGTTCTACGGCGCCGGCGAGCCGGGGTCCGTTGTAGGGCTTTTGAATGAGGGATTCCGGCGGCGCGCGGAACGGCAGGAGAGTCGCCGTACTATCGTTTATACCGCGGAAAATTACAACCAGGCGGCGGAAAATCTCGAGGAAAAACTACTGAGTCATTGGTCCCGTCCGCCTGCCGAATTCAAGGATCGTATCCAATGCCTGAATACGGTCATCGGCAAGATGAGCGGTATTGTCGTCGATGAAAAGCAAATCGCCCAGCAAGGCCTGGCGCGCATGATCGGCGACGCGGGGCGTTGTTTCCTGGTGGAAGCGTTTAATCAAATCCTGATCAGCCGGATTCAATGGCCGGATTTCCGGAGGGGGATTGCGGTCTTCGAGGAGAAGGAGAACCTGCTCCCTTTCGAGGAAGCCAAGTTGTACGGTCATAACGCCACGCATGCGCTGCTGGGCTATCTGGGCCGGCTGAAGGGTTATGCGTTCATAGCCGATATCCGGAATGATCGCGAGTTGCTCGGCCTGGCGCGCGCCGCTTTTCTCGAAGAATCCGGCCGGGCGCTTTGCGCGCGGCATCGGGGATTTGATCCCTTGTTTACGGAAGCCGGCTATCGGGACTATGCGGAAGACCTTCTGAAACGGATGCTGAATCCGCATCTGCGCGATGCTGTGGCTCGCGTGGTTCGGGATCCCCGGCGAAAATTGGGGTGGGAGGATCGTCTGGTCGGAACCATGCGCATGGCGTTCCAGCAGAATATTAGGCCATGGCGCTATGCCCGGGGGGCGCGCGCGGCACTGCGGATGCTGGAGGACACCGCCACGTCAGCGCCGGAGGCGCTAAGTGGCCACTTGCCGCTTAGCGGCGACGTGGAAGGCGGCCGGCCGGAAGCGCTGCTCGACGCCGTTTGGGCGGAATCCAGGCCCGCGGAACCAGAGAAGGCTGAAATCAAGTCGTTGATTTATGGTTCTGATCTGTCATAGGCGGAGTAGGGGCGAGTGGGGTGAGGGCGCCCTGTCTCCGGGAAAAATGAATGGAGCCGGCAAGCACGCCATAAAGCGGTAGCGCCGGCTACCGCACTCCAATCGTGGCGCGTAGTGAGCCAAAGTTGGATGGCATGAATAATCACCGTTCGCGATGCAGTAATCAGGTGAAAACCTAATGTGAAGGGAATAATGATTAATGAAAAACGTCATGGAATATGTGATTCGTCGCGCGTCGGCAACACCCTCCCTGCTGGGAAAATGGCTGGAGCCGGCTTGGCGTGATGTTCCCGTGGCCAGGATTCGGCATTTCCATAAAAAGAGCAGTTGTCACCATCCGCAAGTGGAAGCCAAGTTGACCTATACCATCGAGGCCCTCCATGTGTTTTTCCGGGTCCAGGACCGGTACATCCGTTCTACCCGGACGGATTTTCAGGCTTCCGTATGTAAGGACAGTTGTGTGGAATTTTTCATTCAACCCAAGCCTGATAAAGGATACCTGAATTTTGAGATCAATTGCGGGGGCACCCTGCTTGTGTACTACATCGAAGATTCCGTACGAACGAAGGATGGATATCGAAAGGGGCAACCACTTTCCCGGGATTTGGCCCAAGGTGTGCGCATTTTTCATTCAATGCCGGCCATTGTTTATCCCGAGATCGCAAAAAAGAGGACTTGGTTCCTGGAATACAGCATTCCCTTTGCGCTGTTCGAGGCCTTAGTGGGACGGCTGGGGGTTCTCAAAGGCCAGCGCTGGCGGGGCAACCTGTATAAATGCGCCGATGAGTCCTCTCGCCCGCATTGGGCCTCCTGGGCGCCCATCGGGTCGGAATTGAATTTCCACCAGCCGAAATATTTTGCGCCGTTTCGATTCCAATAAAACGAACCGAATTCGACCCACTGCCGGGAGAGAGGCATACTTGGGTTGCGGGCACAGCCCGCGTGGGAAAGGAAAGGTTCATCCATGCAAATCAGTTCGGAAAGGATGCGTGGCCGGCAGGGGTGGAAACTCGATAATGATAGGCTGTCATTGTTTCTAATGGCCGGCGGCGGGCAGATCGCCGACCTGATGCTGAAAGGTGTGGCGGTCAATCCGTTCTGGGTTCCGAACTGGAGGACGATCGAGCCCTGGCAGTATCGTCCGCGCGATGCCGGAAAATACGCGATAAAATTACTGGCCGGGATTTCCGGACACAATTTATGTCTGGGCGCGTTCGGCGATCCGTCCCCGGAAGAGGCTAAAGCCGGCCTGGGCTGTCATGGCGAAGCGCCTGTGGTACGCTGGCGATGTCTGCGGAAACAGGCGGGTCGCGGCCGCCTGGTTTTCAGCTATGGATGCGAATTACCCATCGCCCGGATGAAATTCGAGCGCACGGTGACCCTGATCCGGAACTCGTATGTCATTCGTGTCCGGGAACGCATCGGCAACCTCGCGAGCTGTGATGTTCCGTTTACGATGTGCCAGCATGTGACGTTTGGCGCTCCGTTTGTCGAGCCGGAAGTTACCGTATTCGATATGTCGGCCGCAAAGAGCCGAACCTTTCCCGGCGTCTTCGGCAATCCGCAACGTCTGAAATCCGACGCTGCCTTTACCTGGCCGGATGGACCGGGCCTGCGGGGCCGCGTGGATCTGCGGACCATGGGACGGAATAAAAACAGCGATTATTACGTTAACTTGATGAATACTGCGTGGCGCGGCATAAGCCCGAAGCGGGAACACGCCTGGTTCAGCGCGGTCAATCCGAAACAGGGTCTGTTAATCGCCTATGTCTGGCGCCGCTGCGATTTTCCCTGGCTGGGAGTTTGGGAAGAAAATCATGCCCGCCAGACCGCTCCCTGGAATGGTGACAGCCTGACGCGCGGCATGGAATTTGCCAACACGCCTTTTCCAGTGGGTTTGAGAAAAGCCGTGGATCGGGGCGCCTTTCAGGGCCAGCCGACCTTCCGCTGGTTGCCGGCGCGCGGACATATCATCCAGGACTATGCCATCATCGCCGTTCCCGTGGATTCGGACTGCAAGGGAGTGGCCGATGTGGCGCCGACGCCATCCGGGTACCGGATCGATTTAATCGTTTAATGCAGTGTTTCGATGAGTTTTGAAACCGGCTCATTGAGAAGATTATTATGGAGAAAAAAGCGTCACGTCGCTATGCGAGTGGCGCAGTGCACTACAAAGGATGCTTGGTTATGAACCGACGATCGACAGATCTGGCGTTAAAAATGAGTCGTTTGCGCGAGCAACTCAGGAAACTTGGCGGGGTGGTGATTGCGTATTCCGGAGGTGTGGATAGCACTTTTTTGGTCGCCGTGGCCCACCGCGTGCTGGGTAAAAATGCCATTGCGGTGACGGCCCGCTCACCAACCTTTCCCCGCAGTGAATGCCGGGCGGCGGCCCGGATTGCGCGCCGTCTCGGGGTTCGTCATGAATGGATCACGACGTGTGAATTGGACGATCCCCGGTTCTCGAAAAATCCTGTTAATCGCTGTTATTACTGTAAACACGAATTATTCGGTCGGATGAAATCGCTGGCCCGGCGGCATCATATCCGGGCGGTTGTTGACGGAACTAACCGGGATGATCTTCAGGATGATCGTCCGGGGCGGCGCGCCGCGGTTCAATCCGGCGTTATCAGTCCCCTGCTGGAAGCCGGTTTTACAAAAATCGACATTCGCCGTGCATCCAGGGCCATGAGATTGCCGACCGCCGATAAGCCCGCGCAAGCCTGCCTCGCCTCGCGTGTTCCATACGGTGTCACAATCACGCCCCGGGTCTTGGCCGTCATTGAGCGGTTGGAAGAAGCGCTTCACCGATGGGGTTTCCGGCAATTGCGCGTGCGGCATTATGGAACGACAGCCCGCATTGAAGTGGATCCCGACGATCTTGTACGTTTGTGTTCCGAACCGGTGAAATCGCGCATCACAAAGCTGGGCAAGCGGCATGGGTTTCTGTATATTACAGCAGACTTGGAAGGTTATCGGACAGGCAGTATGAATGCTCTTTTTCCCGGACAAGGCCGGGGAAAAGGGGTGCGTTGATTACGCGCAGTGGAAATCATATTTCTCGCGGAAAGCAAAGCGGGAGCGCCGGCTCCCGCACTCCAAAAAATCTTAGGAAAATGAAAAATGAGTGCGCCAATTTAGTGGAACACAGAACGCCATCGGAGGAATTGTCATGAAATACGGGTTATGGGTATTGATCACGTTAGGGATGGCCGGCGGCGCGTTGGCGGGCACAACGAACCAGATCGCCTTGCTTTGCCAAGCCGCCGAGGAAGGTAACCAGGAACAGGTGAAGGCCCTGTTGGTGGTTAACCCCGCCTTGGTCAACGACAAGGGGGGCAACGGGTTCACGGCTCTGCACTGGGCAGCCGGCGTGGGGTATAAATCGATGGTGGAACTCCTGATTTCCAAGGGTGCCTTGGCGAGTGCTCGGGATGATTCCGGCGCCACCCCTCTCCATCTTGCAGCGTTCAAGGGACGGAATGATGTGGTGGAATTGTTGCTTTCGAAAGGCGCGGATGCCAACTCCATGAACATAAGGAACCGAACCCCGTTGCATGATGCCGCTGGAGCCGGGAATGCCGGCTCCGTAAAAATACTCATGAATAAAGGTTCCGATGTGAATTTAACGGATAATATCGGCATGACCCCCCTGATGTTGGCTTCGCAATATGGACGCCAGGAAGTGGTCGAGATGCTCTTGAAAAAAGGGGGCTAATGCCAATATCAAGAATCGGGAAGAGAATACGGCGCTGATTCTCGCGACGCAATTCGGACAAGAGGATACCGCTAAATGCCTGATTGCCCGTGGCGCCGATGTGAATGCCCGGAATGCCATGGGCTTGACTCCTCTTCATTACGCCGCCATCAAGGGCTCACTTGCGACGCTGGCGTTGCTGTTGGAGAAAGGCGCCAAATCCGAGGCCGGGGATAATAAAAATCAAACACCGCTGAATTGGGCGGAATTGAAGGGTCACAAGGAAGCCGCGGACCTGCTTCGAAAAGCAGCCGCCAAAAGCGAATGACGATAACCATCCCGGTTCCCGTCGGCGTCATCGGGTCAATGTCCATCGGTTTGTTTTATCCGGTGTAATGCATCATTTATAGGGGGGGGGTCGAGCTTGTCCCGCTGGAAGCGGGACAAGCTCGAACGGCCGCTACAACTGAAACCCTCTGCCCGATTCGGTTGTGCCACATTCTCCCTATAACTGAGGGTATTACTATCCGGTTCCTCCCGGTTCGACCGCGTCCGAGGAGGGCGAATCCATCTGCCCGGCCGGAGTCAGCAGCCAGCGCGGACGCTTGATGAAATCGCCGCCATGGAATGTCTGTTCGATGCGTTTGTGCTTTTCAAGGTAGTTGAAACAGCTCCGCATGCAACCCCGCGAGCCTTCGATTCCCAAGCCGCCGACGCCCCATTTGCTGATGTAGGCGTGTCCTTCGATCAAATAGCCGGAGGGAGACTCGGCGGATTTTCGCCATGTGCCCGTGGACATCGGCCAGCAGAAACGATAGGCGGTTTCTTCGGAGATGTTCTGCTTCAGGACGTCAAACTGATACCCGGGAAATGCCTTGGGGATAAACGGCGACACCCGGGGGTCGCCGCCATGATACATAAGGGTGCATTTGCCCATATCCACATCGGCCCAGCGATAGGTTTTATCCTCGATCTGAATCTCAATGAATTTGCCCTCCCTGAGGTGCGGAATGGCGCCCGGACAGCCGCTGACACAGGCCATATCCAGCTTGCAGATGCTGTTCGGTTCCAGCAGGGGATCGGGTTCCAGTTCCAGATCCGTAAGAATCGCGGCCAGCCGCTGTCGTGGCCCGAATTGTTTGGTCAAGAAGCATTTTGACCAGCCGATTTCGCCAAGGCCGGCCGCGACTCCGGCAATCCGGATGGCCAGGTTGACATCCGGCGCCACGCCGCCCGGACGCAGGGGCTTGACATCGGGCGCCGCTTCGGGCAGTGCCCAGCCGGAATAGACGGGCGCCGCCTCATAGCCGAAATCCTCGATGAAACAGGCGGTTTCATAGAGCGGTTGCTGGAGGAAGAACGTATTGAGCAGACCCGAATAATCGAAGAAGGTATAATTAGGCCAGTAGGTGCCTTCCTCAATGCCCCGCCAGCCGCCGCGAACGATACGGCGTCCGACGACAATGACGGAACGGGCCTCCGGAAAGATGCTGGCGGGATGCATACGGCGGGGGGCATTCTTGAACCGCTCGATATTGGCCACCCCGAACAAGTCCAACCCCCGTTCCAGCGCAAAATCGCGAATCATTGTTTTGGTCACTTGAGTCGTTTGCATGGCATGCTCCCTTAGATCTTGTACAGGTCCACGTCGTTTTTGATGACCCAGGCGTCGCGCGTGCGGAAGGGGGTTTTAAACCGGTTGCCTATCCGGTTGCTTTTTTCCAGGCAGGTGATGCAGTTGCGGATACATACAGCCGCCAGGCGGTCAGGTTTTCCGGAAGGATGCTAGCGGTTGGGATGCGCGCCGTTTTTGCAGGCCGCGCATATCGAATAGTCGATGACAGCCATCGTCATTTTTTTGCCGGCAATGACCTGTTGCGTTTCTCCCTGGTAGGCGTTGAGCGGGCACGTGCCCTGACACTCGGTATTTCCCTTGCATATCGGATCGGCCAGCATCGGATCGGGATCCAGCGGGGCATCGGTGAGAATAAGCTGGATGCGTTGGCGGGGACCGTATTGGGGGGTCAGCAGGACGCCGCAATAGCCGAGTTCTCCAACACCCGCCCGCACTGCGGCATCGTTGAAATCCAGCATGACATTGGGCGGCGGCTGATTGGGACGGACCTTGACGCCCATCGGCGGCACTTCCGGCGGCAGATTCTGCAAAGGAACCGCTTCCCAGCCGTTGTCTTCGATAAATTCGGAGAGCATAAAGGTTGCCATGGCCAGGGAACGGTTGTCCAGCCAGTCGTCTCCGAAGAGGAGATAATTCTGGAAGTTGGAGCCTTCCTCGACTCCCCGTAATGTGCCGCGCGTGATACGCCGGCCGATCACGATCACCGATTTGACTTCGGGGAAGATTACCCGGGGATGTTTTTCCGGAGGCAGTTCATCAAAGCGTTCGATAGCGGCGACGCCGACAATATCGATGCGCGCTTGCTTGGCAAAGCGCTGTAATTCAAGTTTGGTCAACATCGGTTTTCCCTTTCCTGTAAAATGAGTGAATCGATCCCCAGCCTGTTACGAATGATTGCGCAATAGCCCCCCTTTCATCATTCGATCGTGAATGGATTTTGCGGCGTTGTCCATGTGCTGTAAAATGCGCTCCCGATAGCGGCCCCGGAATCGGGCTTCGGGAAGAAACATGCCCAGGGCGGCCAGGGCCCGGTCATGTCCCAGGATGGGAAACGCGATGCCGACCGTTTCCCCAATGTAACGCGCCGTCCATCCGTCTGCCCGGATCCGGTCCAAGGCTACCATCAGTTTTGAGCGTGGGTAGGCTTCCGGCCAGTCGTCAGCCGAGAGGGGCAGACGTTGGGTGAGTTGCCGGCGTTCGGCATCCGGCAGATAAGCCACCAGCAAACGGCCGGTGGCGGATTGATAGGGATGCGTTACCGATTGCACGTTGCTCTGGCCGGCAACCATTTCTCCCACGTTCATTTGGCTGAGAACGACGCGTTGGTCGTGGCGCAAGGCGATCAGAAGGATGGTTTGTTGAAAGGTACGGACCAAGTCCATCATCAGGGGTTCGGCCAGGATGACCAAATCCTTGCGATAGGGACCGCCGGCCGACAGGGCATAGGCCATGAGTCCGAGGATATAGCCCTTTTTGGGGGCAATTTGCTCCACATATCCGGCGGCTACCAGGGTTTTCAGAATACGGGCGCAGGTGGCTGCATTCAGTTGCACTGCCGCAGCGATCTCGCCCAATCCCTGCGGCCGATCCGGGGTTCGGGCGATTAATTCCAGGATGTTTATGGTTCTATGAACGACTTGAATCATATTCGCATAGTGAAAATCAATTTCTATATGCGAAAATGTACACCCAAGCGGCCGGATTGTCAAAAACAATTTTCAACTTTTTTTTGGAGCAATATTATGCCCGGTTTGGTTGAGAAAACTCGGAGAGAAGGGGTGCCTGGATCAAGCCCGTTGAGGAAAAAACGCAAAGGGATTTGCCCGGATTTCTCACAGGCGAAGGCTGCCTGCGAGAAATCCGCTTTTTCCGCCACGGATTGCGGTAAAAGTTTCGGCGCGGTGCTGATGCCCATTGTCGGTTTGACTTCGCTCGGGGCCTTGAGCATTGTCGAAACGGCTCAAGGTAGTTCTTCGACGCGCCCCGGAATACCGGGCTTGCCGGATAGGATCATGGCGATTCTACCTCGGCAATCCATAACCCGAATCGTGGTAAGCGGACGTCGGTGATGACATCCAGTCCCTGCCGGACCGGATTGCTCCGGCACTTGGCCGGTCGGGGTCGCTCCAGCGGGAAAATGATATGTGCGGCGACGATTCGCCTGGCATTGGGAATCCAGATGTGAACTGCGCCGGGATCGGAATGCAGGTTCACGCAGACAATCCGCCGGATGCCGTCCGCGCTAAAATCCATGGGGAACATCAGCGGCGCATCCGACGTCATGGCCGGCGTCTCCGTTCTGGCCAGGCGTCGCATCAGGTTTTGAACGAGAATCTGCCGTTGAAAATTAAGGTTCCAGCGTTGCGGATCCGGGTAAAGCGGACATGCGCTGATCGCCACGGCGCCGCCCAATATATTGGAAAACACCGTGAGCCCGGCGCCCAGGCGCCGATTCATGCAGTCAATGATCTCCGTCCAGACCTGGGTGCCGTGCTTGGCTTGGAATGTCAGAATGCGCGGGAGCTTGTTGGCGCTGGCATGGAAGCCCTGTCTGACCCCTGTTTGGCGCGAGACAAATCGCTCGATGGCATATAGCGATTGTTCCCGTTCCAGCCAGCCGTCAATCCGGATGCCCAGGTGCCTGCCGAATCCCCGTTCCGTGAGAATGACCGCCGCTTCGGGGTCAAGCCACAATCCTTTCCCGAGGAGGCGGGTGATTTCATCGTCCGTGAACGTCCAGGCTTTCGGGCCGAAGACCAGGTTGACGCCGGGTGCTTCGCGCATCTGATAGGCGATGCCCAGCGGCCCGAGGAGGGAACCGGGAGTGTCCGATAAACACTCCAGCCCGTCATAATGTTTCATGCCGGGCGGAAGGTGCAGATACGACGCGGAATCTTCCTTGAAAGGAATGCCGGCGCCACAAGGTTTCATCGCCCGGGGAAATCGTTCCGAAATCCACGCCAGCGCCGGTGCGGCTTTATCCAGCATCTCGCCGATGCCCAACTCCTCCTCGACGCTGTTGCCGGTCATGGGATGCAGGTCCAATAGCAGACCTTCGGAGCCCATCAGTTTGGCCAGGGCCATTTGGGAAAAAGTCTGGCGATCGGATTTGTTGAACCGGCCGAAAGGAAAATTCTCGATTTCCGGGTAACTGTCCACGTTGTCAGGACGGATGTCCTTCTGGATGGCCAGCAGGCTGAAGGAATAGCTATAGTTGTTTTCCTCGCCATAGGAGGCGAAGTGCGGCCGGTGAACCGCACGGCCATTAATGGCCATGGCGCGGAACAGACCCGACCAGCTTCGGCCCTCCGCCGAATGGGTGTCCGGATGACTGCTCATCAGTCCGAGCCGGGCCTGGGGATTGGCCGACTTGACGGCCTCCGCCAACAGGCCGGCCAATTCCTCCTGGCATTGACGCCAGAGCGCCATCCATTCCCGGCGCCAGGGGTGGGGGACGCCGGGGCGCAGGACATTCCGGACCACTTCTTCCCGGCTGACGAGTCGGCCGATTCGTTCGGAAAATCGTTTCAGCATGCTGGGACTGAAGTCGCCGCCCCAGTCCAGGGGAGCGTGATTGTGATAGCGGAAATCGTCTTCGAGCCAGAGGATATCGAATCCCACGGCGGCCAGGCGGTGGAAGAGCGACGCCAGGTAGCGCCGGAAGCGTGGACAGGCAAACGACGCTGAAATGTTGGATCGTTTGCCGCTGGGCGACACCATCAGTTCGAAATTCTGTCCGGCCCTCAGGGCCCGGCCTCGGTCGCAATGGCCGATCGTGGTCCAGGGATTAAGGCCGACCGACAGTCCCGCTTGGCGGAAGATCGGCACAATCTGTCGAAACATGACCAGGAATTTCCGTATTTCCGGTTCCGTCGGATGGCCACGGTACCACTCCTCGGCATTGAAGAACAAGTGCACGCCGGTAATTTTGTGCCGGAGGCAGAAGGCGGCGGTTTCGCGCGTGCGGCGCAAGCAGTCTTTTCCCGGAAGAATAAGAAATCGCAACCCGTAGCCAATATCATTATTCAGACTAGGGTTTTGCTGGCGTTGTTTTCCGCTCATAGGGGATTAGTCCTTTCCAAATAAGGCATGACTATTTCCAGTAGTCTTGGGATGTTGCCAGATTGATCGTCAATTTAAAACCTGAATATTGCATATCATTTCCGGATGCTTCCCCCGCCTTGAGGCTTGCATTTCCGCACCTCTGCGGGCATCTTATCCGTACGTAAGTGTAAATTCAGGCTGGTTTTCCGGATGGTTGTCCCTGCCGTCTGATAAATAATTTCTTATCAATCAGTCGAACCGGTTGCACGGTGCCGGGTCTCGAACAGAGGAGAAATTGCATGACCGACAACGGGATTGCATACGTCAGGGAGGTGGAACGAATAGTAAACCATCTTCATCGAGAGCGCTTCCGACATCTTTGGACCGAATCGACGCGTGAAGGTGAATGGTGCGGAAGGTTTCAGTCGACGCAGAGCTTCGCCTTTCTCTTCGCCGTTCTCCACCGGTTTACCGGGAGAAGCGACTACCTTCGATTGTCCAAGCGGTATCTCCTGGACTTCGACCAAGGGTATCATTTTGGGGCGCTCTTCTGCGGCAAGGCCTACGAGTTGATCTCGGGATGCCTTTCGCCCGATGAGCGCTCGACCTTCGCCGCAGCATGGGTGGCCGGCGCACAACAGGAGATGGGCCGCGTCAGCTCCCCTGTTGGCGGCGATCCCAGGAAAATCTCCGCTTGGAACAACGTGTCCAACCACAAGCTCTGCGCCTGCGTTTATGCCGACTACGCACGAAAACTGTTTCCGGAAGAAGCCGAGGAGTATCGTTTCGACAGGTTTACGGACGCGGTCTGGAATGTGTGGTGGAAGCGGCGCGAGTTCCAGGAGCAGGCATCCAACTACGAGGGTTTTTCGGAGGCCTTTCTCTGCGCGTGGGCGGATTTGCGCGGAGTTTCCCGGGAATTCTATACTTCGCCTTCGATCGTCAATATGTTCGAGCGGAACGAACGTGTCGTTGCGCCAAGCGGCATCGTGGCCGCCTACGGCGACACATGTCACAACGAACATACCACCGCTTGGATCGCCCTGTTCGAGAAGATCGGCCGTGAGACCGGGCGCGGAAACTGGAAGCAGACTGCGTGGGAGATCTTCTCGTACCTGAAACGGCGCGACCTGATGAAAGCCGCAAAGGCGACGGCAAGAAAAGTCTCGACGGAAAACGTCTACAACGGACGGATGCTCTTCGGTCAATTCATCCACGCCATCTCGTGGCTTGCGATGGCCGCCGTCTGGAGCAACCCGAAACTGAGGCCTCGACCGAGGATCAATTTTGCGGGAACGAATGCGCGCTTGCCATACGGATACGTGCTACGGAAGGCTGACGAGAGGAGATTGCCGGAGGGGAGGCTAATCGCTTCCCAAGTGGCCCTCGTCGGCGGTCCCGCGGCGGGCGAAGGGCGCACGTATCTGCTGCTCTCCGTCGGTCCGGCCCTCGACCACGACCATAGCGATGCGGGTTCCATTCTGATGCTGAGCAGGGGCGATGCGCTCCTGCTTGGAACGAGCGGCTATTTTCAGGGGGAACTGGCCTACCACAATACTTTTTACGTTCAGCCCGCGCGGAGGGCAGCCTGCCCTGACATGAGGCCGGGTCGTGCGAAGTTTGGGACGAGGGAATGTGCCGGAACTATTCAGAAACTGCTCACGGACCGAACGGGGTCGTACTGCCGCATTTTTTTCGAGCGCTACCATGGCGAACCGGTCTCTCTAACCAGGGAGGTGGCGGTGGATGCGGGCGGAGGAACGACGGTTATCGACCGGGCGGTTGCCCACGCCGACGGCCTGTGCGGCGGCCCCGTCTTCCATGGAGAAAAGATCCGCCAAGTCGCCACCCACGCTTATTCCATTCGTCTCAATACGTTGCGATCCGGATGCGGGGTTGAATTCGAGAACGCACCGGGCGAACTGCTGGTGGAACTCGTGTGCTCGGCAAGCGACGTACGCGTGCGCAGACTTGGCCACTCTGGCATCTACGCCACGACCCCGGCGTACCGCAGGTTCCCCTGCATGCATTACGCGCGAATTTGGCGGGGATGCTATACCGCCCGGACGTGCCTGGCGGTTTACCGCGAACTGAAGCCGGAAGATGAAACCGTGTTCATAACACGCCTGATCCCAGGCGCGGCCAGACGAAGCTAGACCGTTGCAGTTGGAACAATTCGTTTTCCGGCCGCTATCAAAGGTATCGGGTAATTACTCTTTCAACTTTGGAGTGCGGTAGCCGGCGCTACCGCTTTTCCACCGCGCCTGCCTTCGCGTCATGTCCCAGGCGGAATCCGCTTTTGGGCTTCCGCAATGGTGTAACGTGCGAGTGGCAATGCCTTCATGTGGATCTCGTTATTCTCCAAATGACTTGCGCCCCATTACCCTCTTTTGGTAAACAGTTGGTATGCGCAGGCATTTGCGTGTCAAGGTTGGTCGGATAATTTTATCCTATTCCTATGAGTGTAGCGTTTAAAGATTATTACGAAGTGCTTGGGGTTTCGCGGACGGCAACACCGGATGAAATCCGGAAGTCCTACCGGAAACTGGCCCGCCAATATCATCCGGACGTCAATAACAGTCCGGACGCTGAAAACAAGTTCAAGAAAATCGCCGAAGCCTACGAGGTCCTTGGCGATCCTGAAAAACGCAAGCGCTACAATGAAGTCGGCGCCGATTACCGCGAAGGCCAGGAGTTTCGTCCGCCCCCCGGATGGAACAATGTTCGCTATGAGTTTCACGGGCGCCCGGATTCCATGGGGGGCTTTCGTCCGGAGGACATGGGCGGGTTCAGCGACTTTTTTGAAACCCTGTTTGGCGGCGGGCAATTTCGCGGCGGCCGCCCGGAAAGCGCAGCTGGGTACCCCGGAGCCGGTTACGGGAAGGCGCGGGGGGATGATCACGAGGCCGCCATCTCGATTGATCTCGAAGATGCCTTTCACGGCACGAGTAAAACCATCACCCTCCAAGCGGCGGAGATGGGCGCAGACGGCAGGGTTCAGCGGCGTTCACGAAGCTACAAGGTTAGAATTCCACCGGGGACGATTGACGGGGCGCGCATCCGGCTGGGCGGACAGGGCGGGGCGGCGCGCTGACGCATAACCTTAAGGGAATATTTTGGAATCGCCGCTATCAGACACGCCTCTTCCAAGACGTGCAAATAATGAGCGACCGTATCCAGGGCGCCTCGCTCCGTCAATTGTCCGCATATTTTCTGGATGGAGATGATTTCCGCCGGATGGCCAACGCACACGGCAAAAACCTGCCGAAGCAAAGCAGGTTTCCGAATGGCTTCCATCATCAACACGTCCCGACCAATGGCGGGTTCAACAATACTATCTTTAATATAATTACGCCAGCGGACATAATCCGGCAGAAACGCCATCGCACCCGGATAACCGCCATAGCGAACGGCTTGTTCCACACCCGCCTCGGCGTTGATTTGAAAGCGTTTCACTAATTCCCGTACAGGCCAATGCAGGAGCCGCAACCGCTCAAACCGTCCGGCCATAGTCTCCCGCGTGCCATGTCCCAATTGCAAGGCGGATGAACCGGACGCCACCACATGAAGGGGAATGCGCTTCCGTCTGATGTAATCAAGCTTCGCTTTAAGCAAACGACTCCAGTCCGATATCCCTTGAATTTCATCAATTAATAACACGGCCGTACGCCGCTCCGCCAACTGTTCGGCTTTGCGCCACAGGTTTTCCCACCATCCGGACAAGGATGCTTCCGGAGCGTCGGCCGGCGCATAAATCGCCTGATCGGCCCACTCGTCCGCAATCTCGCCCAGCAAAGTGGTTTTACCTACTTGCCGCGGCCCCGAAAGAATTTGCGCGCGCGCCGGGGCCGGCTCGCGCAAGCGTTCCCGTAAAGTCTGCAACACATCCGTATACGTACAAGTAAAGGCTGATTCATTCATGGTCTAATAATTATTCGATTACGATATAATGTCAAGAACAAAAAAAACATGAGTCTTAATCAGGAAAAAACGTGGAATAATATCTCTTTTGACTGGCCCTGCGGCAAAAACAAATCAAGATTTTACAATCTGGCTGATTATCTTGTCTTGTTGAACTTTGGTTAAACCCACTGAACACGGCAGGCTGATGGCTTCTCGATTCAGCTTTTCCGCTACCGCGCAATCCGTCGCATATGCGTCGCGGTGCGCCGGACTCAGATGCATCGGCTGCCAGAGAGGCCGCGCCTGAATCTTTTGGTCCGCAAGGTGGCGCAACAAGGCGCGGCTGTTCATCCCATATTTCTTTTCATCAACCAGCATGGTGAACATCCAGAAGATGGAAAACGCCCATTTTGCCTCGCACATAGGTGTTAGACCGGGAACGCCGCATAACGATGTAACGTATGTTTCGGCAACTCGCCGTTTGATCGCAATATATTCATCCAGTTTTTCCAACTGCGCGCAACCCATCGCCGCCTGAATATTCGGCAAACGATAATTATATCCAATTTCATTATGCACAAACTCCTTTGGATCATCCTTGGCCTGGGTGGTTAGGTATTTGGCCTTGTGCGCCCACTCTTCATTGTCCGTGACAATCATTCCTCCGCCGCCGGTGGTGATGATCTTGTTGCCGTTGAAACTGAAACAGGAAATGTCTCCAAGTTGGCCAGCATGGAGCCAGTTTCGTTCTTGGTTCTTCGTTCTTGGTTCTTCGTTGTTTTTTAACGGCTTAATGCTCGCCGCTGACTTCTGATTGCTTCCCCCTGACCCCGCCAGTGGCGGGGCAAGCCTCTGACTTGTCCCGCTCAGAGCGGGACCTCTGATCTCTGACCTCTGACTATCATACTTCGCTCCCAGGCATTCCGTGGCATCCTCAATCACCGGCAGGTTGTATTTTCTTGCCTGCTCCAGAATCGGATCCATATCAACCGGGTGGCCAAGAATATGCACCGGCAGGATGGCCCGCACCCTCCGGTTTGTGGCTTTATTCCGCAATTCACCATTCTTCCAGACACATCCCTTTTCAATGAAATCACAGACCTTTTGCGGATCCATCTGCCAGTATTGTTCTTCCGCGTCAATAAAGACCGGCCAGGCACCGACATAACGGATGGCATTAACCGGCGCGATAAAGGTGAGGGTGGAGATGATGACTTCGTCGTCAGGCTGAACGCCGGCCGCCAGGAGGGAGATATGGAGGGCAGAAGTGCCGTTGACCGTGGCAACGGCGTATTTGACACCGACGCACACAGCCAGTTCGCGCTCAAATCGGTCAACGAATGGCCCGACGGACGAAACAAAATTAGTATCCAGGCATTCCCTGATATATTTCCATTCATTGCCCCGGATTTCAGGCACACAGAGCGGAATACTGCCGGAAACTGCAGGCACGCCTGGCTCAGACAATGTAATCACCGGAACGATACCTCCCTGAGTTCTGCCGCATCCATTCAATCGTGCGTTTTAAGCCATCCTCCAAACCCACCTGCGGATCCCAGCCCAGAAGTTCGCGAGCAAGGCGGTTATCGGCCAGGAGGCGCTCAACTTCACTGCCGTCTGGACGCGACTCGCTTTCGCCATCGGGTTTTATCTAAATATCCGCTCTATGACCCCTTTTGTCAGGGGAAGTGTGCGGCAATGGGGATAGTTTCCAACAACAGTGCAATCATTCGGGATATCCGAATTCAAAACAAAGGCATTAGCGCCCAAAATCACATTGCGCCCCACATGACAGTTGCCCAGAATGCAGGCCCTGGCAAAAAGCACGTTCTCGCCCGCAAATACCGGATAGCGACCGTCCTCCAGACTGCCGATTCCGCAATTCTGATATGCAACAAAATAGTTGCCATAGGTGGCATTGCCAAGCACTGTGCCGACTGGGTGGACAAGGAGAAAGACATCGGGCATGCTTACGGCATAAAATAGATCGATGCCGTGAAGGGCTTTGTTCAATAAAAACAACTGTTGGGCCAGCTCTTCATCCCGCCCTAAACGGTAAACCGTATTCGACAGATAGTAGAGGTAAATTGCGTAATGGTCGCCGTGCAAATGGTTGAAGAGGGTATGTTGCCCGTCAAAGAAGTATTTGCGGCGTATGTTCTGAAAGCATCGCTCGACGCGCATGATAGTTTCTTTCATATAACATGCTAAGCGGAGGGGTGGAACCCCGCGGCTATCTGTGGAAAACATCTGAAGCTGGCGCGCAGTATAGGCGGCGAGATCGTCGGCCCCAAGCGACCAGCACATCGGGACAGGGGTTAAGGTAAATACATCCATACTTTCAGCCTCCGGCTCAGACGTTCTTGACGGGGATCCCCTGATTCTTCAGGAAAGCCCGCGCTCGGATCGGGTTGTTGTCACCAAAATGAAACAAGCTGGCACACGCCACAGCATGGACACCATAAACACCGAAGGCCTCAGCCAGATGCTGGAAATTGCCGGCCCCGCCGCAAGCAATTACCGGACGTTTTGTTGCAGAAACTGCCAGCTTTAACAATTCTCCATCATAACCAATCATCATGCCGTCACGATCAATCGAGTTGATCAGAAATTCGCCGGCGCCCTTCTCCTCCAATTGATGTATATACTGAACCAAGTCTAAATCCGTAGGTTTGCTGGCGCCATGAGTATAAATTCGATAATGTCCGTCCTCACGGCGGACATCAACTCCCGATATAATGCATTGTTGTCCGAACATATTCGCGGCCTGTTCAACCAGCGATGGGTTGGTGACTGCGGCAGAATTAATGAGGACTTTATCTGCGCCTGCATTTAATAAATTACGCACATCGTCAACCGTTTGGACGCCCCCGCCAACCGTGAAAGGCATAAAGCATTCTTCGGAAACTTTTTGTACAACATGAAGCAGAGTACTTCGCCCTTCCGAACTTGCATCAATATCCAAAAACATTAATTCGTCAGCTTTTTGGGCGTTGTATATCCGTGAGGCAGAGATAGGATCGCCCGTGTCACGATAATCCCGAAATTGACGGCCTTTGACCATGCGCCCATTTTTCAACAACAAAACCGGAATCAGCCGTTTTTTCAGCATAGGCCATCCCAGTTGCAAAAATTTTCTAAAATACGCATCCCGGATTTTTGGCTTTTTTCCGGATGGAACTGAAGCCCTACGACACTGCCGCGTGCAACCCCTGAAGCAAATATTATATTGTCATATTCCGTCGTGCACAAAACATCACGTTCATTCTTTGGTTTGAAGCAATAGGAATGCACAAAATAGACATCAACTTCTTTAGAGACCCCTTCAAATAGCGGATGCTCGTGTAAAAGCTTGAAGCTATTCCAACCCACATGAGGCAAAGGCGTGGTAACACCCACATTCATAGGCACAACTTCACCCTCAATCAAACCCAATCCTTCACAAGGCGATGGTTCCGAACCTGTGCTTGAAAGCATTTGCATACCGAGACATATACCCAGCAGTGGTTTTTGGGACTGAGCAAACTGTTTTAGTGCAGGGAAAAAACCTAACCGGTTGAGGTTATCCACGGCCATCGCATAAGCTCCAACACCAGGCAAAATTACGCGAGAGCAATCCGCCAAGAGCGCAGGATCAGCGACAACAACGCTATCAAACCCTAAAAAGGTGAGTGTATTATATACTGAACGGAGATTGCCCATTCCATAATCAATTATCCCGATCATTTTTTGCGGTTATCCTCTCGATACCAATGTTCAAAATCCCATGCCTGCTCAGCAATATCCTGCCGGGAGTAATCATGATGAAATGGAGACACTTCGGTTTTCTGAACGATTTCTTTAAATTCTTTTTCTGTAAGACCAAGATATTCCAGCAGAATTTGTAACGATGGTGGTTTTCTCCCCTCCGAGTCATAATAGCTCGCAGCTTCTTCTAAGGTCATACGACCATTGCGAATATGAAACGCAATCATCTGCGTGATTCGACTGTAGCCGCGTTTACAGTATTTGACATAATCACGGGCCCCTTGCATAAAACACTCAATCTTCTCGCCGGATTGATGCAACTCTTCAGGCACACCCTCCAGGACATCGCTTTCCCATCCAAGTTCTTTTTTAATCAATGCAGTATTTTTTATATAATCCCAAGGTATAAAACTACCCAGACAAATTGACATAACCCCAACAGCGCGCAGTTCTTTAGCGGAGGGATAAGTATATGGCAACAGGTCTCGGCGATCAACAGGGTGCTCTGGTGTACTGATCATGCCGTGCATATCATCCGCAGAAATGCCGAGGTTTCGGCACATGTTAAATTTTTCCTCATCCTCATATTCAATATCATCTTTTTTATAGTCATAATATGCGGATATTTCAGAGAGAGGCTCTCCCCAGACGACCAGCGGCACGTTCAACTTAACGGCCAAACGCAGAGGATAAGAGTAAATACCACAGTGGCAGTGCCAGCAAAAATCAGTCTTTCTCATAAAAGACTCCCGCATCAGAAGTTTAACTATCTTCCAGTTGGGCGTGAACTCGATAAAATCAACCCCCAGTTTCTTCAACGTTCGTTCAGTATTTCGCCTTATTATCGGACGCAAAAATCCATGGTTGAATCGTATTACCAGCGGCTTTATTTTGTAAGTGGTGCACAAATAGTACAACTGAAAGGTGCTGTCTTTGCCGCCGCTAAACGGCACGATGCAATCATAGTCATATTTCCCGCGATATGTTTCAACGATTTGATCAAACTTTTTTTTACGGTCTTCCCAATTGACGGATTTTTTTTTATATTGAGTTGACCGACAGATATTGCAAACCCCGTCATCATCAAATTCTATCGTTTCGTATGTTTCAGGCAATCCGCAACAAGAACATTTTTTCAACTGGCTCATAACAACATGCTTCCTTATGGTTTTAAAATTTCAAGTGATTGAGAAAGACGCACCCTATCGCACAGCATAATGTTTGCAAACAGAATGATGCAGACCAGACCCTCCTTCCACGTCGCCGCAAAGCGGCAAGTGGCCACCTGGCCCCTACAGAGGCAGGGCTGACGTGACGCCACTATCACCAATGACTCCGGCGGACAAGTCGCAGGGCAGGCAGGGACAGGTAATTGCGTCGGGTTCAGACAACGTAGCCACCGGAACGATACCTTCCTGAGTTCTGCCGCATCCATTCAATCGTACGTTTTAATCCATCTTCCAGGCCCACCTGCGGCGCCCAGCCCAGGACTTCACGGGCAAGACGGTTATCGGCCAAGAGCCGCTCAACTTCACTGCGGTCCGGACGGACGCGCTGGTTTTCAGTCTCAATTTTTAACGGCTTTTTCATCAAGCGCCCGATCATTTGCGCAAGTTCAAGAATGCTGATTTCGCGCTCCGATCCGATATTGATTGTCTTCCCAACGGCCGCTTGCATTGAGGCCGCCAGCACAAATCCTTCCACGGTATTGGCCACATAATTCAAATCGCGGGTCGGGGTAACATTGCCCAGTTTCACCTTCTTTCCGGCAAGCAACTGGGTAATGATCGTGGGAATAATTGCCCGGGCGGACTGGCGAGGACCGAAAGTGTTAAAAGGACGCACCGTAACGACCGGCAGACCGAACGATAGATGAAATGCCTCGGCGATTTTATCCGCCCCAATCTTACTGGCCGAATAGGGCGATTGCCCCTGCAGGGGGTGGGTCTCAGCAATCGGGACGCTTTGGGCCGTGCCATAGACCTCGCTGGTTGAAGTGTGAATAACGCACTTAACTTTCGCTTTGCGCGCCGCTTGAAGAACATTGAGCGTTCCCTCCACGTTTGTGCGGATATACGAAGCCGGGGCATGATACGAATACGGAATCGCTATCAACGCGGCAAGGTGAAAGACTATCTCCCGCCCTTCCACAGCCCGGCACATGCTATCGCGGTCGCAGATGTCGCCGGCCACAACCTCGATTTTGTTTTTTACCGGCGATTGATCCAACCAGCCCCACGTGCCCAGCGCATTGTAATGGACAAGAGCGCGCACATTGGCACCAAGTCCGACCAGTCGTTCGGTCAGATGACTGCCGATAAAGCCGCCCGCGCCGGTTATCAATACTTTCTTGTTTTTCCAGTTCATTTTAATTGCGCATTTTCTTTTTTAATCACATCCAAAATATGGGCGGCTTTCTCCACTGCCTGCCTGGATTCCTCTTCGGTTACATGCGTAACACCGCCATAATCCCCCGTATCGCGCAATTCCCAAATGATATCGAAAGCAACCCCAAGCTCGGTTGACCATCGCCCGGTTTTAATAAGTTCGCGATGAACGGCCGCCCTGAGAGCTGAATGTTTTATAAATGTTTTGCTTTGCAACGCAAAAGCGGCGCTAACCGCATGAAAAACAGCGTAATACGCCCGTGATGCGGCATCGTCCGGACTGATTTTAATTAACGCCTTTGCCGATTCAAGAGCTTTAATCGCTCTTTGCCATAAATCTTTGGCATATTCTATCATGCTAAACGCAATCCTTCCCGGCGTGTTCGGGAAAACAAGGGCACATCCATAGTTTTATACTGGCGCGCATTGACTGGCTTTGGGCTGATCGGATGGTTATATTTTTGGGACAATGGCAACAGGGCATATAAAGCAGTTTCCAAATCATGTAATAAATGAACCGGACCTTTCAAGAGAATAATAATATCTATGTCACTGTCTTCGGTCATTTGTCCAACAGCCGCCGAGCCATATAAAATCACATCTTCCAACCGATCGCCATACACAAGAAGAAGCTGTTCCCGGATCTCAGCCAATATTTGATATGATATATTTTCTTTGATCATAATGAACCATGCTGGTTGAATTTAACAACAGGGATTGCTTGAAGTGAAGCAAAATCATTCGGATAATGTATCTTCTTCATGTCCTTCAATATCTTCATGATTAGTCGAGTAGACCGGAGGAATCTCACCCCCAGTCCCTCACGGAACCGTACTTGAGCCTCTCGACTCATACG